>Ga0116169_1001505_pt1 | contig 19180 bp, 20 predicted proteins | sample AD_UKC130_MetaG_FD_89796 | JGI IMG/M metagenome (GOLD analysis project Ga0116169, IMG submission 89796) | Active sludge microbial communities of municipal wastewater-treating anaerobic digesters from Canada - AD_UKC130_MetaG | ecosystem: Engineered > Bioreactor > Anaerobic > Digestate | place...
CATCCCGCGGTAACGGCAGAAAAAGTAAAGGCGCTGGCCCTGCTTATGACCCTGAAATGCTCTCTTATCGGGGTTCCTTTCGGGGGAGGCAAGGGGGGGGTGGCCTGCAATCCCCTGAGCATGTCCGCACAGGAGAAGGAAAGGCTCAGCCGCGGCTATATCCGCGCTTTGGCTTCCGTGCTGGGGCCGGAGGTGGATATTCCGGCGCCCGACCTCTTTACCGACGCCCAGGTGATGGCCTGGATGGTTGATGAGTACAATTGCCTGGCGCAAAAACAGGTTCCGGGCGTGCTTACCGGCAAGCCCGTGGTATTGGGTGGCAGCGCCGGCAGGGTGGACGCCACATCGCGGGGCTGCGTCTATATCGCGCGCGAGGCGGCGGAACTTTGCGGCATCTCCCTGCAGGAAGCCCGCATCGCCATCCAGGGCTGCGGCAACGTGGGCGGCCACGCGGCGCGGATCTTTGACGAACTGGGCTGCAAGGTCATAGCCATCAGCGATATCAGCGGAGGAATTTACAACCCCCGGGGCCTGGATATACCGGCGCTGCTTGAGCATGTCAGCAAAAGAGGCCTCATCGAAGGTTTCTCCGGGGGAGAGAAAATTGACAATGACGATCTCATCACCATAGACTGCGACATTCTCATCCCCGCCGCCCTGGAAAACCAGATCACCGCCCAAAATGCGGCTGAGATTAAAGCCTCCCTGGTTATAGAAGCGGCCAACAGGCCGACCACGCCTGAAGGGGAGCAAATTCTCAAAGAGAAAAATATCCTTCTTGTTCCTGACATACTGGCGAACAGCGGCGGGGTGGCGGTGTCATATTTTGAATGGGTTCAGAACAACCAGGGGTATTATTGGGATATGGAGACGGTTAACAGGCGCCTGGAGAAGATGATGGTGGAGGCTTTCCACGCGGTTTATAAATTTGGCCAGGAAAAATGCGGCGGCAATATGCGAACGGCAGCTTACGGCTTTTCCGTCCAGCGCCTGGCAGAAGCGATGCGCTACCGGGGCTGGCTGTAGCCTGTTGTCCAGTCACGAAAGGGCACAGAAGAGCACAATTTTTCTTCTGTGCCCTTTATAATTATATTCGCCGCTTTTGGCGCCGGCTGAAGTGAGATCCCCTGGGACTCTTGTTTATTTTTGCCGTTTCTTATATGATCACCTTGCAGGGGCATCTTTTGAGTCGAGGATCGGCATATTCACGGTTTATGGGAGGGACGGCGCTTGGAGGGCAGGACTTTTTTTATAGTCGATGTTTTTGCCGAGCGGAAGTACGCCGGCAACCAACTGGCTGTCTTCCCCGAGGGCGGCAGCTTTACCGATGAGGAGATGAAGCTTCTTGCCCGCGAAACCAATTTTTCCGAGGTCACCTTTATTATGCCCGGGCGGTCGGGGGAGGGAGGCTTTAACGTGCGCATCTTCTCCCTAGACGAAGAGCTCCCCTTTGCCGGGCATCCGAGCCTGGGGACAGCGTATATTATCCAGCGACAGTTCATCAAGGAAGAGGCGCCGCAAATCATCCTCAACCTGCCGGTGGGGCCCATCCCCGTAGATATCACCTATCGCAGCGGCGAGCCGGATACGCTCTTCATGCGGCAGGCGCAGCCCTCATTTGGCGAGATCATCAACCCCGCGGCAGTGGCGGAAGTGCTCAATATCGACACCTCAGAAATTGACGCGCGCTATCCTGTCCAGGAGGTTTCCACCGGGCTGCCCTTCATTATTATTCCGCTGAAGAGATTGCAGGTTCAGAGTAAAATCAAGGTAAATATAGATCGCTTTTTCTCCCTGGTGGAGACTGTGGAAGCAAAGTCGATCTATGTTTTCTGTCCCGAAATCTATGATTCCAGGAACGATCTCAATGCGCGGATGTTCGACTATTACAACGGCATCCCCGAGGATCCGGCCACCGGCAGCGCCGCCGGCTGCCTGGCCGCCTACCTGCTAAAATACCGCTACTTTGGTGCAGGCGGGATCGACCTGCGCGTTGAGCAGGGCACGGAGATAAAGCGCCCTTCGCTGCTCCGGGTTCGCGCCTCCGAAAGGGGCGGGCGGATGGAGATCAACGTGGGCGGCAGGGTCATTCCCGTGGCCGAAGGACGGCTGCTCTAGGCCTGCTGCTGTTCGCGGTGATTTAATAAAGCGCCGGTTGTTATTTTTCCTGCTTTTTTGTGATAACCACGCTGGTGTGTTAAAGTAAATAAGCAGGTTTGATCTTTTACCGTGCGGCTGCTGGGCCACAATAAGACTCATGGAGGGCTGGCAGATTGAGATCCACCTTTTTAAAGCTGCTTTCTCCCAATAAGCACCTAAACTCAATTTACGAGCTGGATACAGAAGAGCTGCGCTCCAGAGGCATCCGGGGAATTATCGCCGACATGGACAATACCCTTGTGCCCTGGAATGACCGCACTGTATATCCGCAGCTCGCTTCATGGCTGGCGCATCTTAAGGAAGAAGGCTTCCGCCTCTGCATTGTCTCCAACAACAGCCGGGAGCGCGGGGGGCAGCTGGCCTGCGACCTGGGGATACCGGCGGTCTGGTACGCGGTGAAGCCGCGCCGCCGCGCCTTTCGGCGGGCTCTTCAAATCATGGGGCTCACCTCGCAGGAAACGGCGGTAATCGGCGACCAGATTTTTACCGATGTGCTGGGCGGCAACCGCCTCGGGCTTTATACCATCCTGGTCACTCCTATTTCCGACAAAGAGTTCATCTGGACGCGCTTTATGCGCAAACTGGAGCGCATGGTGCTGCGCTGCCTGGAACGGAGCAGGCAGCACCAGTGAAGGGTTGCTTGGCCCGGCCCCAGGCAGCACCCTGCTTTTTTTGCGAGCGCAAGGGCCCGGGAGTGGCGTCTGCCAAGGGTTAATTTGCATTGACAGCTATGGCAGAAAATTGTTATACTTACCTAAAGTAAACAATATTATGCTAGCTTGTGGGTTGTTTTGGTAACGACAGTGTGGGACCGGCAAATGATGCCGCTTTGTGGAGAAACGAGGAAAGGCGGTGCAGGAATGAAGTTTGCCGCGGATCAACGGGGTTCGGTATTGGTCGTTGTTTTGCTGGCTTTGCTTACCCTCTCCATCATGGGGACAAGCCTGAGCAGCCTTACCGTCAATGACAATCTGCATGCAGTCCGCCAGCAGAGAAGCAACGAGGCCTATTACATAGCACGCAGCGGCGCTGAGGCCGTTGCTGAAGTATTGCTCGCCGATGTTCAAAATATAGCCAACTATATCGGCCAGACGACCACCGGAGAACTGGGCAGCGGCTGGTTTGAGGCTGAAGTGAAAGATGGAGTCAGTGGGAATATCCTAATTCACTCTACCGGCTACGCTGGTGGCTATTCCGAAAAAGTTACGCTCTCCCTGATTAAAGAAGGCGGCGATAATCCCGAGGGACCTGGGGGAGGGGGTTCAGGGAGCTTCATACCGGTTTTCGATATGGCGGTATTTTCCCTAGGCCCGCTTAAACTTTTACCCTCCGCCAAAGTACATGGCAACGTGGGCACAAACTCCATCGAGCCTGGAGCGGTGTTTTTTGACTGGGACACTTCGGTGGAGAACGTCTATATTGGCCCCGGCGGAGATGCGGATGAAGTAGTAACCACGCCAATGTGGTCAACCCAACAACACTACCAGAGCGTGAGCAATCTGCCCCAGGAGCGCCAGTACCCTGAACCTGTTTTCCCCGAATTTCCCGAGGGACTGCCCCAGCGGGATGATATTAAGGACTCGGGCAATAACAGGGATTATGTAATTGATCAGCCCGGGCAGTACAACGAGATCTATATTGCCGGTAGTTGTAAATTAACTTTCCGTGTCGGCGACAGCGACCTGAAGATAAGAGTAAAGAAAATCACCGTTGATGGCAGCGGAGTTGTTGAGATACAGAGAAACGGCAGCGGACGCTTGATTCTTTACGTAGAAGAATCTTTGACGTCTAGGGCCTATTTTAATCATAACGGAAATGCAGCGGCGCTGGTTATCTATTACAAGGGAACAACAGAAAACCTGGTCTTTTCCGAGTGGCTAAAGCTGCCGGCGTATCTCTTTGCCTTGCAGGCGGACTTAACCGTTGGAGGCTCGGGGGGTTTGTACGGCACGATCATCACCCTGGGGAACAACGTGAAAATTGTAGGGGACAGCGGCAGCGTGGTTCAGGTAATATATGCCCCCACGGCGAAAGTCAATATGGAAGGTAGCGGCAAGCTACTGGGAGCTATCGTTTGCAGGGAGTTTGAGGCTAAAGGGGGCGCCAGGGTCACCTATGACAGCAGAGTAGACGAGCTGTGGGATGAAGTCCCGCCGCTGGAATTTGATTTTGGTGAGACGCCTGAAGAACCGGGCTCCGGTTCCGGCTCGGGGGATTCGGGCGGCTCGGGCGGCTCGGGCGGCTCGGGTGCAGTTTATTATCGAAAAGTATGGTCCAAGTAACTTTGGAGAGATTAAGCATGGGACTTTTAAAGCAGGAAAATGGCTACATCCTGGTAGAGGTGCTGGTGGCGGCAGTCATTCTTCTTATGGCCGTGCTGGCAATTAGCGGCTTGCTCCTGCAAAGTTACCGCATCATGGATGATGCGGAGAAGCGCAGCGTAAGCCTGCACCTGGCCCAGGAGGAGATGGAAGCGGCCATTATGAATCCCAGTTATTATTCCAATCATGAAGAGAGCGAAATATCCAGGGTGCCGCATCAAATTGAAGTATTCGGGCAGATGGTCAGCGGGACCCTGGTCACGGTAAAGAGGACCTATCCAGGGCAGCCTGGCGGCGAGCTGGTTTACACATACTTTGTTCCCGGGGAGGTGGCGAATTGATGCCGCGCGATGAAAGGGGTTTCACTCTCGCCGAGGTCCTCATTGCCTTAGCCCTCATTGCCATTGTCTTCGCTGGGATTTATTTTTTTTCTCTCCCCGGGCAGAGGCTCTATTATCGGGGCTCTACACAGGTAGAGCTGCACGAGTCGCTGCGCCTGGTTGCAGAGAGAATAATTCGCGAGCTAAGATTTGCCCGGGAGGTAGAGCTGCTGCCCAGCGGCTGGGATCCCGCTTCGGCTTCCACCGAGGAATACAGCTACATATACTTTGACGCCGCCAAGCGGATGGTGATCCTCCTGGACAGCGCGGGAGCCCGGCCCCTTTCCGACCCCCTGGTTTCAGCATTAATCTTTTCCGACAAAGGGAGCATTCTTCTATTCACCCTTACGGGAGAAAGCAGGGGACACGTTTTTACCTTGGAGTCATCGGTTAAGCCATTGAATGTGTCGGGCAATATCACCGGCCCACCTGAAGGGACGGCGTTGCGCTTTTCCCTGCCTTCCTAAAATCGATATTTAGTGCAAAAATTTGGGGCTTTCTTCCATGTTATAATAAGAAAAGAAAAAAACTCCTTAACTGGGCGAGAAGTTGAACATATAATGTATGTGAAAAGATACCGTTTCAGGGCAAACCCGCTGAAAAGCGGGGACGCAAAGCCACAGGCCTAAGGCTTATCCAAAGCTATGGCGGCTGGGTTGCCGGTAGAAGGTTGGATGGTGAAAGAGTTTCAGGGCAACCCTGCAACTTTTTTTGTAATAAATGCAAAAAATGATGAGACTTGACAAAATTAAGAATATCGTGAATAATTATGGCAAATAACCATTTTTCATATGACGCCGGGAGGGAAGGACATGGGCAGTTTTGCCAGGAAGAGACTGGGTGATGTACTCGTTGAAGCCGGCGTGATAACGGAACAGCAGCTCCAGGAAACGATGACGGAACAAGTGGCCACCCACAAGCGCATTGGCCAGCTGCTGATTGAAAAGCGCCTGATAACCGAGGAAGAGTTGGTAGAAGTACTGGAGAAGCAGCTGGGACTTCCCCGGGTTAACCTTTACAACTACAATATCAATCCCGAAGTAGCTACTTCCATACCCCTCTACCTGGCCAAGCGGCACCTGGTCATCCCCATTGACAAGCAGGGCAACACCTTGAAGCTGGCCATGGCCGACCCGATGAACATTATTGCCATAGACGACGTGGAAATGCTCACCGGCATGAAAGTGGAGCCGGTGCTCGCTTCGGAAAGCTCCATTGCCCAAACGATTGACCAGCTTTTCAGCTTGGCGGAAACAGTTGAAGAAGGGGCTGCTGCGGAGAACCACACCGATGAGGAGATTGAACAGCTGCGGGCACTGGTGGAGGAAGCGCCCATTGTCCGGGTGGTCAATTCGCTCATTCACCAGGCCGTGAGCGAAGGAGCCAGTGATATTCACATTGAGCCGCAGGAGAAGGGCGTCCGCGTGCGCATGCGCATCGACGGCATTTTGCACGACATGATGACTCCGCCGAAAGACGTCCAGCCGCTCATTGTGTCGCGCATCAAGATCATGGCTAATCTTGATATTGCCGAGCGGCGGATGCCGCAGGACGGCCGGATTACCATCCAGGTAGGGCTGAAGGACGTAAACCTGCGCGTCTCCACTATGCCCACCATACACGGCGAAAAAGTGGTTATTCGCATTCTCGACCGGGAGAAAGTTATCCTGCCGCTGGACAAGCTCGGCTTCTCGGAAAAGAACTACCGCACTTTTCTAAACTTCCTGCTCAGCCACACGGGAATGATTCTCGTGACCGGGCCCACCGGCAGCGGCAAGACCACCACGCTCTACTCGGCCTTGAATTATCTCAACCGGGCCGAGGACAATATTATCACCGTGGAAGACCCCGTGGAGTACCGCCTGGACGGCATCAACCAGGTCCAGGTCAATCCACGCATCAACTTCACCTTTGCCAATGCCCTGCGCAGCATCCTGCGCCAGGATCCCAACGTGATCATGATCGGCGAGATCCGCGACCTCGAAACCGCAGAGATGGCTACGCGGGCTGCCCTCACCGGCCACCTCGTTTTAAGCACGCTGCATACCAATGACGCCTGTTCCACTATTTCGCGGCTGCTCGATATGGGTGTGGACAGCTATCTCATCACCTCCTCGCTGGTCGGTGTAATCGCCCAACGGCTGGTCCGTCGGGTCTGTGAACACTGCCGTGAGGAATACGAACTGTCCGCCGAGGAAAAGGCGCTTTTCCAGAAAGCCTTCGGCAAGGAGGCGCCGGATAGGCTAATCTGTGGCGGCGGCTGCCGTTATTGCAATGAAACCGGCTACCGGGGCCGCTTCGCCATCCACGAAGTGCTGCCCATGACCAGGGAGATAGTCCGGCTGGTTCTGCAGAGGGCCTCCACGGAGGAGCTCTTCGAAAAGGCGGTGGAGCAGGGTATGGTCCCCTTGCTTCAGGATGGGTTGCGCCGCATTGAAAACGGCGAGACCACCGTCGAAGAAGTGATTCGTGTGGCCTATAGCGGAGCCGGTGCGGAGGAGATACCGGTAGTCGAGCCTACCGTGCAGCCATCCTTTGTCGTTCCTGCATTTGAGAGCGAGAGCGACGTTGCCGTGCTTGATTTGCACCCCGATGATGAGGAGGCGCCTGCTCCCTCCGTCGAGCCTGCCTTGCAGCTCGAAAGCATCGGGCCTGAAATGATCAACCCCGGGGAGAAGGTGGCGCTTAGATTTGCCCTGGTCAATAGCGGCACGGCCGAGCTTAGCAACATTGAAATTGCCGCACCATATTTTGATGCGCAGTGGCGCTACGTGGTGGCGCGGCTTGCACCGGGCCAGAGAGAGGAATTCAGCGCCGAGCTCACGGTCCCGGATTGCGATGATACCAGCCTCCAAACGGAAATCATAGCCTCTGCCCGCTTCGGCACGACCACGGTTGAAGCTAAAAGCACGCTTACCTTTGAAGTGGCCCAGCCTGCCCTGACCATTGAGAAAAGCGGCCCCTTGCAGGCGGAGGTGGGCAGAATAGTCGATTATCAGTTCATCGTCATCAACACGGGCAACGTTCCCCTGAGCGATGTCACGGTCACCGATCCCCTTCTTGGCGAAGGGTGGAGCCACACCATTGGCGACCTTCCTCCCGGGGGGATGTCCAATTTCGGCATGGAAGCAGTGGTGCCCGAAGGGCTTGCCGGCAAGGTAGAGGTGGAAGCCGTGGTGACGGGCCGCTATGGTGCGCGCAAGGTTTCCTCCCGGGATACCTTTAAGATGGAGATCATCGAAGTCACCAACCCGGAGATTATGATGGAGCTTACCGGCCCGCCATCCGCCCAGAGGGGAGAGATGATCACTTTCCGCTTTACCGTCACCAACACCGGTACGGTACCGCTAAGCGGGGTAAAGGTAACGGCGCCGCTTTTTGGCAAGTTCTGGTGCAATACCATCGGGAACCTGGGCGTGGGCCGTGTGGTGAAATTTTCATACAGCTATACAGTTCCCGAGACGGCGCCTCCCGTCCTTGAAAACAAGGCCCAGGTAATCGGTTTTTCGGGTTCAAACAAGGTTGTTTACGAGGCCGTCCACTACGTCGATGTGATGTGATGGCAGGGTTGGAGCAATGGCATTGTTGAAACTGCAGGGATAAGAGTTGGAGTGATTGAATGTGGACTGGCAGATAAATACGCTCCTGGAAAAAGCCATCAACCTAAAAGCTTCGGACTTGCACCTGTCAGCCGGGCTGCCTCCCATCATCAGGATCCATGGCGAGCTCTATCCACTGGAGGACTATCCGCCCCTGGATCCGGATGATACCGAAGCGCTGGCCGGGCAGGTCATGGATGAAAGAAAGGAGAAAATATTCAAGGAAAAGGGCGAAGTTGACCTGTCTTACTCAATTCACAGCCTGGGCCGCTTCAGAGTAAACGTCTACCGCCAGCGGAGCAGCGTCGCCATAGCTTTGCGCATACTCAACAGCAACATTCCTTCGTTCGCGTCGCTGAACCTGCCCTCGGTGATCAAGGATTTCACCCTTTACCAAAAGGGGCTGCTTCTTGTTACCGGCCCCACGGGGAGCGGCTAATCCACCACCCTGGCCTCGTTCATCGACATGATCAACGAGCAGCGCAGCTGCCATATCCTTACCCTCGAGGATCCCATCGAGTACCTGCACCAGAACAAGAACAGCATGGTTAACCAGCGCGAAATCGGGCAGGACAGCACCAGTTTCGCTGCGGCGTTGCGGGCGGCGCTGCGCCAGGACCCCGATGTTATCCTCGTGGGCGAGATGCGCGACCTGGAGACCATCTCCATAGCCATCACTGCCGCCGAAACGGGTCACCTGGTCCTGGCCACGCTGCATACCGTCGACGCTGTGCAGACCATCGACCGTGTTATCGACGTCTTCCCGCCTCACCAGCAGCAACAGGTCCGGATCCAGCTGGCCAATACCCTCATCGGGGTGATCGCACAGCGGCTGCTGAAGCGCAAGGATGGGTCGGGCCGCGTGCCGGCGGTGGAGATCCTGGTGAGCAACCCGGCGGTGCGCAACCTCATCCGCGAGGGCAAGATCCACCAGATCTACTCGGTGATCCAGACCGGGAGACGCCAGGGGATGCAGCTCATGGACAGCCACCTGGAGGAACTTTACCGGCAGGGCATCATCGACCGGCAGACGGCCTTGGAGAATGCCACCGATCCCGAAACACTGGCCAAGAACATCGGTCGCAAGTCCTCGGAAAGCGGCGAAATGGTGGTGGGTCTTTCCGGCCTGCCTGAGCGATACAGCTAGCATCAAGCATGAAGGAGAGTAGGGCGTGCCCACTTTTCGCTACGTCGCCAGAACCATGGAGGGGGAATCCAGCACCGGCACGATCAGTGCTCCGGCGCTGCGCGAGGCTCTCGAACAGCTGCGCGCGCAGGATCTCTTTGTCATCAGCATCAGGGAGCACGGGGCGGGGCTGCAGCGCCGGGAAGCCTCTCTGGATCAGCTCTTTGCCCGCTTTAGGGAGAAGAAGCCGAAGAACCGCGACTTCATGGTTTTCTGCCGCCAGTTCGCCACCATGCTTCAGGCGGGAATAACTGTGCTGCAGATATTGAAGATCCAGGCGCAGCAGTCCGAAAATCCCAGCTTGAGGGAGAAGCTGCGCGAGGTGGCGCTCGAGGTGGAGCGGGGCGGCACCCTGGCCGGGGCCATGGCCAAGCACGGCGACTTCTTCCCCAGGCTTATTATCAGCATGGCCGAGGCCGGCGAGACGGGGGGAATTCTTGACGCCGTCATGGAGCGGCTGGCGATACACTTTCAGAACCAGCATGACCTGGAGGAGAAGATCCGCTCGGCGACGATGTACCCCCTCATCGTCACCGGCCTGGCCGTGGTGGTGATGGCGGTCATGGTCTTCTTCGTCCTGCCGCGGTTTTCGATGATTTTTGAAAGCATGGGCTTGGAGATGCCCTTTTTCACTAGAAGCCTTCTGGCACTGAGTAGCTTTATTACCGGCTACTGGTACATTCTCCTGGCCCTGCTGCTCATGCTGGGGCTGGCCCTGCGGCGCTACCTGCGCACACCGCAGGGGCGGGAGCGCTTCGATTGGCTCCAGCTGCGCCTGCCCATATACGGCAAGATTTACCGCACCATGATCGTGGCCCGCTTCTCCCGCACCTTGGGTACACTACTGGCCAGCGGGCTGGGCATAGTGGCGGGGCTGGAGCTGGTGGAGAAGGTTCTCAACAACGTGGTCCTGGCCGGCGCCTTGGCCGAGGCGCGGCGGGTCATCCGCCAGGGGCAGACACTGGCCCTGCCGCTTGCTGCCAGCGGCCTCTTCCCGCCCATGGTTGTAGAAATGGTCCACATTGGTGAGGAGAGCGGATCCCTCGACAGCATGCTCGAGCGTACCGCCGAGTTCTACGAAGGCGAGCTTTCCTTTTACCTGGATCGGCTGGGCTCAGTCATCGAGCCGGTGCTCATTGTCTTCGTGGGGATCTTCGTGGCCATCTTGCTGCTCTCCATCATCCAGCCCATGATGGGGATCTACCAGATGATTTAAGTGTTCAAGGCGGCCCGTACAAGGGAAGCCTTTTAGATAAACAAAATCGCGGAAAGGAGGTGAAACGCGGTGATCCTGAAAATTGCTGAGGCCCTGCGTCGGCTGCATAGGGAGGAGAGAGGTTTCACCCTCATCGAGCTCCTCATCGTGCTGGCCATCATCGGCATTCTCGTGGCTATCGGCATCCCCGTCTACAACAACGTCATGCTGAATGCCGCGCAGAAGGCCCACGATGCCAACCTGCGCACCATTGACTCCGCCGTCCAGCAGTATGCCATGGCCCACAATGGGGCTTATCCGGAAAGTATTGACGTTTTAGTAACAGAAGGATATCTTGACGCTATTCCGGATGTTCCCCCGCTTCTTTTGAGATATGAACCGCCGGAAGGCTTGGGGGCGGGAGCTTCTTACACTTTGGTAGAAGAGGATGGCGTCCCGTGGGCGGCTCCTCGCGGGCAATGGGACGGGGCCTATCGCGGAACGGGCGGAGGATAATCTACTACTCCGTAAAATGTCAGGACTGTCTGTCCCGTCCAGAGGCCTACATTGTTAAGTGTTTTGATCAAATTTGGGTGGCGGCCCGCGCCGCCACCCTTTTATCTCTGCCGCTGGGGGGCAGGATCCGCCTTGCGTGAGAGGGGGAGAAAAGGAGCGTGTTCGGCTTCAGGGAAGCCCGGCGCGGCGAGGGCGGCTACACCCTTGTCGAACTCTTGGTGGCAATGACGGTGCTGGCCATTGTTTTTCTTCCCCTGTCCGCTCTCCTTGCCGCCGGTGGCAGCGGGATGGTGCAGGCGGGGCGCCGCACCGCCGCGGCCAACCTCTGCCGCGAGAAGATGGAGGAGATCAAGGCCCGCGGTTGCAGCTACTATCTCGATGCCGTCGACGCCGCCCCGGGGGGCATTTACCTAGAGATGGAGAACCTTGGCTTTTTCCGCCGCGAGACGAAGCTGCAGCAGCTGGAACTCACGCTGGAAGGCGAAGATGCCGGAGTGGCCATGCTTAAAATAGATGTGCAGGTGAAGTGGCAGGAAGGCGCCGCGGAGCAATGCGTGGAGCTTTCCAGCTACCTGGCTGGAAGGTGAAGGCGGTGCGGTGGGGGCATTATGAGCGCGGGCTCACCCTGGTGGAGCTGCTGCTGGTCCTGGCGCTGCTGGGCCTCGCCGCGGCGGCGGTGGGCGGCTTCTACCTGTGCGGCATCTTCGCCTGGCGCAAGGGTGTGGATCGGATGGACAGCCAGCAAAATGCCCGCGCTGCCATGGAGCTCGTTGATCGTGAACTGCGTTTTGCCCATTGGGTGGATGTCGCCAAAGAAGATGGCGAGATTCGCTACGGGCTCCCGTCAGATCCCCAGGGCGACCACCGGCGTCATTTCAGGCGCTTCCGCCTTTGGGGAGGACAGCTGCTTCTCGAACAAATCGTCGGCGGCTCCACCTACTCCAGCAACGTGGCCGCTGGGGGCATCAGTGCAGTGAGCTTTCAGGTTGACGGCGACGGCAGGGTGCTCATATCCATTACCGCCGGCAGCGGCGAAAGCGCGGTGACGCTCCAAAGCAGCGTCCGCCCGCGTAATCTCCCGGAAACCGTGACACCTTGAAGGGGCAGGAGGGAGTGGCCCGTTGCGAGCCCGTCGGGATGACCCCGAGCGCGGCTCATTGCTGGTAATGGTAGCAGTTTATACGGCGGTTCTGCTCATGCTGGGAGGCGCGCTTTTGACCTGTGCGATGACTGAACAGCTCATCGCCTGCAACCAGGAGGAGGAGATGCGGCTCTACTACATTGCCGAGGCCGGCATTGAAGCCGGCGTGGCCGCGCTAGCCTGCTTTTTCGATTATGACCGCCCCATCAGCGGCAGCGTGGGCGACGGCAGCTACCATGTGCGCATCGTGCCGCCACCCGGGCTTCCAGAAAGTGATCCCCACTACGAGATGATTCCGCAGCTCATCCTGCCGGGGCAGCGCCTGGTTATCTCCGAGGGGAAGCTGAGGGGGAAGACCATGGCTATGGCGGCAATCGTGGAAGCGGGAAACAGTTTATCCAGCAGGGCCCTGCTGGCTGCCGGCACACTGGCCCTTGAAGGCAGTTTCATTGACGGCAGCGTTCATGTTGATGAGGTCCTGCAGCTGTCGAAGGACAATACCATATGCGGGAAGCTGACCTTTTTTGAAGAAGCCTCCCTGGAGTGGAAGCAGGAGGCCTGCTTAATCATTCAACGGCCCGGAGAACCTCCCCTCTATTTCTACCGGGAAGATGCCCTGCCAGCGGAGATAAAGACGGCGCAGAAGATGGGCCTGCCTCCGTTAAATACTGACGCCTTCAGTGATGAGGTGGAATTCAGCCTCCTTTCCGGCCAGATCTGGAGCACTTACCCCTGCGCTCCCTTCAGGCGGGTGGAGGTGAGAGGAAGCCTAGCCATCAGTCCGGGAGAGGGCGAAACTTTCAGCTTCAATTTCCCCGACGGCCTCCTGGTGGTGAGGGGAGATCTGGCTGTGAGAGGAGAAGGGGCGGTCAACCTGACCGGAACCATCGTGGTGGAGGGGGACATTGAGATTGACAGCCCTGTCACCGGCAGCGCGGAAAGCCAGGAAACTAGCGGGCTTTTGCTGTGCGCCAGGGGGAATATCCACGTCGGTGAAGGGGCACTGGAGGGACTCACCGGAGACACCCTTATGAGCGGCCCTCTGCTGCTTTTTGCCGAGCAGGGCTGGGTTTCCATTGATGCCAGCACGTTGAGGGAATGGGGGAGACAGCTGCACATCCACGGGGTGATTGTTGCCTCCAGCGTGCACCTGGTTAACTGCCGGCTGCACCATGACCCCAGCGTTACTGGCAGCTTCATGGATAAATTTGGCATTGAAAGAGTGGTGGTGAAAGAATGGATCAAGCCGTGGAGACCGCAGTAGAAAGGGACGAATTCGCTGCACCGCCGCCGCTGTACTTTAAAGGGCGCTATTCGGCAGTGGGCCTTGATATTGGCTCAGAGCAGCTCAAGCTCATCCAGTTTAAGCAGGAGCACGGCGAGGTTTTCCTGCACCAGTACGGCATCTACGATCTGCCTGAAGGGGCGATCACTGCGGGAAGAGTGACCGATGCCGCGGCCCTCTCCGACCGCCTGGCCTGGGTTTTTAAAAGGCGCCGTTTTCATCGCAACAGGGTCAACCTCTGCATCGGAAGCCAGGCGGTTATCCTGCGTCAGATGCGGCTGCCCAAGATGCCGCCGCGCGAACTGCAGGCGGCGCTGCGCTTCGAGGCGGGTAAGGAGATTATGATTCCCCTTGAGGAGGCGGTGCTCGACTACATTGAAATTGGCGAGAGCGTTGTGGACGGCAACGAGGTCATTGACTTGGCCGTGGTGGCCGCGCCGAAGGACGTGGTCAACGACTATATCACGGTGATCCTGAAGGCAGGGCTCTATCCCGATGTCATTGAAATCGAACCCTTCGCCCTGCAGCGCGTCCTTCCCTATGTTGTTCCTAATCTGGTGCCTGTTTCCCGCGGGGAGGAGGCGGAGGCGCTTATGGTTCTCGATATCGGGGGCGAATGCAGCAATCTCCTTCTGGTCGACCAGGGCGGCTTTAGTTTTTCCCGCACCCTGAGTATCGGGGTGAATCATTTCTGCCACCGCATTGCCGAACGGCGTGAAATAGGCTATGATGCGGCACGCCGCCTGCTCTTCGGGGGCGACCCCTTCACCGTGGAAGGAGTCCAGGAGGTTGCCGATGAGCTGGTCAACCAGATCCGCCGCTCCCTTGAATTTTACCTTTACCGGGCGGGGCATGCCCAGAAAGAGATAAAAACCATTTGCCTTTGCGGTGGAGGCGCCTCCATCGATCGACTTCCCTCATTCTTGGGATTTGAACTGAAGGTGGAGCCGAAGATATTGAATCCTTTCTCTTTTGTACACATCGGGCGCAGATTCATCCGGGAAGACCTCGAACGAGAGGGGCACCTTCTTAATATTGCCTCGGGACTGGCCCTGCGGGGGTGGCTGCGATGAAAACAGAAATTAACCTGCGCACTCGCGAGTTTGTTATCGCCAGGGAGTTTTACTGGCCTCGCCTCCTGGCCACTCTGGCAGTGATCGCCCTGGTAGTTTTTCTTGTGGGGGGCACGCTTTTTCTCTATCTTTACCAGGTGCAGCTTTCCATAGAGAACAATAACCTGGCCCAGGAGCGGGCCTTGCTGGAGCAGCAAGTGGCTCCTCTGGCCGAACTTGAAGCCCGGTTAAAAGCTCTTGAAGAGAGGACGGCCATCGCTGAAGAACTGGGAAAGAGAGCTTGGCTCTGGTCCGGTGATTTTCGCTTGATTTTGAACCTGGCCCATGATCGGGGCCTGAAACTCCTCCATCTTTCCTTCTTCTCCGATGGGAAGGTGCGCATGAGGGGTGAGAGCGGCTCTATGCGCCAGGTTGCCCTCTTCCTGCAGGACCTGGCCCGGGAAGAGTCATACGATTCTGCCGTATACCGGTATATGGCCTATCCGCGAAACGACAGGTTTGATTTTGAAATAGAGGTCACCATCACCTTTAAAGGCGGGGGTGAGCAGTAGCCGTGGCGGAAAAAGAAAAAAAATCAAAGATAGGCCTGGTTCTGCTGCTGGTGCTTTTTGTCATCGGGGGTTTGTTTATCTACTGGCATTATTTTGTGCAGCCGGCCATGGCGGAAATAAGCGCCCTTAACGAGGAAAAATCCAAGCTGCGCAGCGAAATTGACACCTTGAGGACAAAGCTAGCCCGCAAGCCGGAAATAGAGAAGAAGTGGAGCAGTATTAGCGATACGGAGTCCTATTATTACGAGAAAATACCGCAGTGGGACGATTTGCCTCAGGTGCTGGGGGCCCTGGAGCACCTGGTGATGACATCTCCGCTGGAAATTGAGTCCTTGTCTGTGGCTCAATTCCAGCAAGGTGATAAAGGAGGCTATATTCCCGTCTCCCTGAAAGCGAGAGGCCCGGCCGAAGAGCTCCTGCGGCTGCTGGAAAGATTGGAGCAGTTCAAGCACATGAGCTTGACCGACCAGGCGATCATGGAAACGGTTGAAGGCGATCACCGGCTTAGCCTCGACTTTAGGCTAATCATCCTTCCCGAAGGGCAGGGTAAACCGGTGGGGCCAGACGGAGAAAACTAAACCAGGACGGCTTTACTTTACTGGAGATAATCATTGTCCTGGCCCTCCTCGCCATTCTGCTGGCCGTAGCTTTGCCCGCGGTGGGCGGCCTGGAGGAAAAATGGCGGCTTGAAGCGGCCGTCTGGCGCCTGGCTGCGGATATGCGTCTCGCCCGGCAGGTGGCGATAACGGAAGGCAAAAGCACGCGCATGGAATTCCGCTGGGAGGCGCGCGATTACCGCCTCCTGCTGCCCGCGGAAAAGAAGACGGTCAAGCTTCCCCCGGGCATATCTTACGCCATGAACAATTTTCCCCTTAACGGCGGGGTGCGCGGCTTTACCATCTCGCCTCTCGGCGCACCCAGCCCGGCCGGCACGGTGGGCTTCAAAAACGGGCGCGGCGACAGGCTCTACGTGATTATCACGCCGGCCACGGGGCGGGTCCGGGTTTCGCCCACTCCTCCGCCTTAGCATGGCGCTCCTGGCAGGGCTGCGCTTTTTTTTTACCCGGGGAATTCCCTGGATACCTGAAAGCATGGCCATGCTGTACCGGACCTCGGGGCTGCTGCAAAGTCGGCGGCGATGAACGAGATAAATCCGTGGCGGTGTGTTCTTTACGATAATGCCGGCGCAATATAAAATTAAGAAGGCGGCAGAAAAGGCGCAGGCGGCCAAGAGACCCCTGCTGGGGATTAAATATTTACCCCAAAAGGGGCAGGAATATGGCGCCAATTAGGGAAATGTAAAAAAAGGCCGTGCTGCCCGGCGCCTTAAGGCGAGGCTTGCGGCGACGCCGCTCTTAATCGTCCCAGGAAAGAGGAGGAGAAAAGATGCCCGGCAGGCTGAAGCGTTTGCAGGAAGAGCTGAAGAAACGATCACTGGACGCAATCCTCATCACCCATCCGGCCAACCGCTTTTATATAAGCGGCTTCAGCGGCTCAAATGGCGTCCTTCTTATCAGCGCGGGAGAAGCCTTTTTGTTTACCGATTTCCGCTATCTGGAGCAGGCGGAGAAGCAGTCGCCTCACTTTAAGGTCTGCTCCTGGAAAGGGAAGCTCAGCGAAGCCCTGCAGCCGTACGTAAGCGCCGCAGGCTGGAAGAGCCTGGCATTTGAAGAGGAGCATGTCACCTATGCCCTGCACCGGGAGCTGAAAGAGGGGCTGGCGCTGGAGCTTCTCCCCGTGAAGGGGCTGGTGGAAGAGCTGCGCGCGGTAAAAAGCGAGGACGAAGTGGAGATCCTGCGCCGCGGCGCTGCCATCATGGACCAGGCCTTTGAATTCCTGCTCAACCTCATCAAGCCGGGCATGACCGAGAAAGAGGTTGCCCTGGAGCTGGAATACTACCTGCGCCGCCAGGGATCGGAGGGGTCTCTTTTCAGCTATATTGTGGCCTCGGGTGAGCGGGGCTCTCTCCCCCACGGCATCGCCTCAGATAAGCCTCTCCGCCGCGGCGAACTGGTGACGGTGGACTTTACCGGGACCTTCAATTCTTACGCCACCGACATGACGCGGACGATTGCCCTTGGTGAACCCGGCGCCCGTGCGCGCGAAATTTACGAAGCCGTCCGGCTGGCGCAGCAGGAGGCGCGGGAGAAGATCAGGCCGGGGATGACAGGGGTCGAGGCCGATGCCTTGGCTCGGGATCTGATTAAGGAGGCCGGCTTTGGAGAATACTTTGGGCATGGGCTGGGGCATGGCCTGGGCCTGGAGGTGCATGAGCAGCCCGTCCTGTCGCCCCGCAGCGAATCCACCCTTGTTCCCGGGATGGTGGTGACCATTGAGCCAGGCATCTATATTCCCGGCTGGGGCGGCGTGCGCATCGAGGACATGGTTCTTATCACTTCCGGCGGCGCCGAGTCGCTTACGGCAAGCCCCCGGGAGCTGATCGTGATTTAACCATGCATGGAGGTAGAGAAGAAGATGATTTCAACAAATGATTTTCATACCGGGCTGACCGTTGAACTGGACGGCGAAATTTACGAGGTGGTGGAATTCCAGCACGTCAAGCCGGGGAAGGGCGCTGCTTTTGTACGCTCCAAGATAAAAAATTTACATAGCGGCGCGGTCACCGAGCGCACCTTCCGGGCCGGTGAAAAGGTAAAGCGGGCCCACCTGGATCGGAAGGCCATGTCCTACCTTTACCGCAGCGGCGACGAGTTCATCCTGATGGACCAGGAGACCTATGAACAGATCTCCCTGACCAAGGAGCAGATGGAAGAGGCCACCAAATACCTGAAAGAAAATGAAACCCTGAACGTGATCATGTACGGGGATAGGGTCATAGGCGTAGAGCTGCCCAACACGGTGGAACTGGCGGTAGTGGAAACTGAGCCGGGGGTCAAGGGCGACACCGCGGCGGGAGGAAGCAAGCCGGCCACCCTGGAAACGGGGCTGGTGGTGCAGGTGCCGCTTTTTATCAATGTTGGTGATATTTTACGGGTTGATACGCGCACCGGCGAATATATTGAGCGTGTCTAGAAAAACATAAGGTTGTCAGAGGAAAGGAGGCGCGAGCATGGCAGAAGATTTGAAGGCTCGTGTATCGTACTTGAAAGGCTTGGCCGAGGGGCTGGCGCTGGATGAAGAGAGCAAGGAAGGCAAGCTGCTGCGGCAAATCGTTGATGTACTGGATGAGATGGCCTACGAAATTGAGCAGCTGAAAACGGAGTACGAGGAGCTGCTGGAATACGCGGAGGCTATCGACGAGGACCTGGCAGAGATAGAAGATGATGTCTACGGGGACTACGACGAAGATGAAGAAGAAGACGACGATGATGAGACTTTTACCGTGGAATGCCCCAATTGCCGGGAGATGGTGGAGATCAGCGACGATCTCCTGCACGCGGAGGGCCCTATCAAGGTAACCTGCCCCCGCTGCAACGAGGTCGTGATGATGGATGATGAGGATTGGGACGAGGAAGACCTTGACGAACTTATCGATGACAATGGGGAGGGCGAGGAGGAGAAGGAAGACTAGGGGGCTTCTCGTAGCCTGCAACCAGGGGCCGCCTTGCCATGGCGGCCCTTTTGTTTCGTCTTTCCCTCTTTTACCAGGCGTTGCCTGGTCTCCGGCCTCGACTTCCCACCTACCAAAACGTAGACATAATGGTAGTGCTGGCCTCGCTTTGCAATGACGTGGGTTATAATGGGTAAAACCATTAAAGAGCCACATACAAAGGAGGCCAGTACAATGGATTATACCACGTTTGTAGGGATGG
>Ga0116169_1001506_pt1 | contig 19177 bp, 20 predicted proteins | sample AD_UKC130_MetaG_FD_89796 | JGI IMG/M metagenome (GOLD analysis project Ga0116169, IMG submission 89796) | Active sludge microbial communities of municipal wastewater-treating anaerobic digesters from Canada - AD_UKC130_MetaG | ecosystem: Engineered > Bioreactor > Anaerobic > Digestate | place...
ACCCGGCGCCTGCTGACGGCCAAGCAGTTGCTGACCGACACCGACCTGCCGGTGCACCAGGTCGCGATCAGCAGCGGATTCGCCAGCGTGCGGCGCTTCAACGCGGCCTTCCTGGCCCACTACCGGCTCAATCCCACGGGGATGCGGCGGGCCGGGTCGACGCCGGTGGCCGGAGCCGTCACGGTGCGCCTGGCCTACCGTCCGCCCTACGACACGGCGGCCATGGCCGAGTTTTTCCTGCGCCGGCAGATCGAGGGGGTGGAAGTCGTCGATGCCGGAGCACGCGCCGGACACGCGCGCATCGCGCGCACCTTGCGGCTGCAGCACGCTGGGTTGGCGTTCGCCGGCTGGTTTGCGGCGACATTCGACCCCGACCGTCACCTGCTGCAACTGCAGGTCAGCGACAGCCTGCGCCAGGTTCTGCCGCAGGTGATCCGCCGGGTGCGCAACACCTTCGATCTGGACGCCGATCCCCATGCGATCAATGCGGCCCTGCATGCCCGCTTCCCCGACGGGGACGGTCTGCGCGTGCCCGGAACACCGGACGGGTTCGAACTGGCCGTGCGCGCGGTGCTTGGCCAGCAGATCACCGTCGCAGCAGCGCGCACGCTGGCGCAGCGGCTGGTGCAGCAGTGGGGTGAACCCATCGCCACACCCCATGCCGGATTGAGCCGCCTGTTTCCGAGCGCAGGGGCATTGGCCACGGCCGATCCCGAGGTGATGGGCGCACTGGGCGTGGTGCGCCAGCGCCAGCGCGCGATCCAGGCACTGGCACGTGCCGTCGCCGACGGGCAGTTGCAGCTGACCGCCGGGGCGGACGTCCCGGCGACGATGGACGCACTCAGGGCCCTGCCCGGCATCGGCGACTGGACGGCCCATTACATCGCCATGCGCGCCCTGCGCTGGCCCGACGCCTTCCCCAGCGGCGATGTGGCCCTGCACAAGGCGCTGGGCCTGCAGGACGCGCCACATCCGGCGCGCTCTGCAGACGCCCAGTCCCAGGCCTGGCGTCCGTGGCGCAGCTACGCCGTGCTGCGCGCGTGGCACGGCTTGCCGGCCCGCAACCCACCCTCTGGAGAGAACTGATGTCCTTCGACCCCCGTACCGTCATCACCCACGCCGACACCCGGCTCGGCCCGGTCACCCTGGCCGCCACCGGCCAGGGCCTGGCCGGGCTGTGGTTTGCCGGCCAGAAGCACCATCCCGACACCCGCGGCTGGCGCACCGAGGATGACAACCCCTGGCTGATCCAGGCGCGCGCCCAACTCGCCGACTACCTGGCGGGTCGCCGCACCGGTTTCGATCTGCCCCTCGACCTGCGCAGCGGCAGCGTGTTCCAGCAGGCAGTATGGAATGCCTTGTGCAACATCCCTGCCGGCAGCACCACCAGTTATGGCGCGGTCAGCCGGCAGATCGGCCGAGCTTCGGCGGTGCGTGCGGTCGGCGCTGCCGTGGGCCGCAACCCGGTGAGCATCATCGTGCCCTGCCACCGCGTGCTGGGCGCCAATGGCGCGTTGACCGGCTATGCCGGCGGGCTGGAGCGCAAGGCGGCACTGCTAGCGCTGGAGTCCGCCGCCACCGCGCCATCCACAAACGTCGCCGGCACCAAGCACCTGTCCACGGAAACGGGGACAATCGCGGCCTGACCCCACAAGGCCGGCGTCACACACCGCCCCACACAATCCGGCGGCTGGCAACGGCCATCCCGTACATTTTTACAAGATTGCCCAGCGGCCTTCGCTGCGTGTCGCCTTATCCGAAGACGGCAGGCGATGCCGGATGCGCTGGGCACCCATGCCATGAAATCCCATCCTGTTGCCGAATTTATCGCGCTGGCCGCGATCTGGGGCTCCTCGTTCCTGTTCATGCGTGTGGGCGCGGCCGAGTTCGGCCCCCTGGCCACGGCCGGTGTGCGGGTGGCCATCGGAGCGGCCACGCTGCTCCCCATCCTGTGGTTCAGCGGCCACTGGCCGGCGCTGCGCCAGCATGCCGGCAAGATCCTGGTCATCGGCATGCTCAGTTCGGGCGTACCGTTCGTACTGTTCTCGTACGCCGTGATGTCGATCAGCACCGGGCTGTCCGCCATCCTGAACGCAACGGCGCCGCTGTTCGGCGCCCTGATCGCCTGGTGGTGGCTGAACGACCGCCCAAACCGTTCGCGCGTGCTGGGACTGGTGATAGGTTTCGCCGGCGTGGTGCTGCTGGCCAGCGGCAAGGCCAGTTTCAAACCCGGCGGGTCGGGCTGGGCCGTGCTCGCCTGCCTCGGCGCCACACTGTGCTACGGAATTGCCGTCAATTTCACGAAGCGCCACCTCAGTGGCGTGCATCCGCTGGCAATCGCCACCGGCAGCCAGGTCGGTGCCACGCTGGGCCTGGCCCTGCCAAGCTGGATGTACTGGCCAGCCCACAACCCGGGTACCGGCGCCTGGATGTCCCTGATCGTGCTTGGCATGTTGTGCAGTGCCGTGGCCTACATCCTGTACTTCCGGCTGATCGCACAGATCGGTCCGGCGCGCACGATCACCGTGACCTTCCTGATACCGGTGTTCGCGGTGTTCTTTGGCACCGTCTTCCTCGGCGAAGCGCTGACCGGCTGGATGCTGGCATGCGGCGGCGTCATCGTGATCGGAACCGCCCTGTCGACCGGCGTATTGCGGCTGCCGGCGACCCGGGCCACGCAAGGCAACTGAACCGCCGGTCTGGCACGCTGCGTGCAGCCTGCGGCAGACCGCTACTTGCGCCAGAACTCGGGTGCGAACAGCACCATCACGGCAATCAGCTCGAGGCGGCCGACCAGCATGCCGAAGGTGCAGACCCAGGTCTGGAAATCGCTCAGGCTGCCGAAATTGGTGGAGGGCCCGACCCGGCCCAGGCCGGGACCTATGTTGTTGACCGTGGCCACCACGGCCGAGAACGCCGTCACGATGTCCAGCCCGGAGAGCAGCATCAGCATCGTCAGGCCCAGCGTCGTGGCACCATAGATCAGCATGTAGGCCATGACGTTGGCAATCACCTGGCTGGGAATCGTGGTCCGTCCCAGGGTCACCGGGTTGACGATGCGCGGGTGGAGCGCGCGCACCATCTCGCGCCGCGCCTGCTTGACCAGCATCACCATGCGAACCATCTTGATGCCCCCGCCGGTGGAGCCGGCGCAGGACACGAAGGTGCCCAGGAACATCAGCCAGATCGGCGCGAATACCGGCCACATCGCGTAGTCGGCCGACGCGTAGCCGGTGGTGGTGGCGACGGACACCACATGAAACGCCACCGCCTGCAAAGCCGCCGCGGCGCTGTCGTAGGTGCCGTGGAACAGCAGCACGCCGGTCAGGCCGGCAATGGATGCCACGAGCACCAGCGCATAGGTGCGGATCTCGGCATCGCGCAGCAGCGGCCAGATCGAGCGCGCGCGCCAGACGATGAAATAGCGCGCAAAGCTCACGCCGGCCAGCGCCATGAAGATGATCGCCACCCATTCCACCTGCGGCGAGTTCCAGTAGCCGAAGCTGGCGTCATGCGATGAAAAACCACCCAGGCCCATCGTGGTGCAGGTGTGCATGAACGCATCGGGCCAGGACATGCCGACATAGCGGTAGGCCAGCATGCAGGCCAGCGAAAACACGAAGTACACGCTCCACAGGCCGCGCGCCGTCTCGGCGATTCGCGGGGTCAGGCGCGCGTCCTTCATGGGTCCCGGCGTCTCGGCCTTGTACAGCTGCACGCCACCGACACCGAGCAAGGGCAGGATCGCGACCACCAGCAGGATGATGCCCAGCCCGCCGATGAGCTGCAAGAAGCAGCGCCAGACATTGACCGACACCGGCAAGGCATCGAGCCCCGACAACACGGTGGCACCGGTGGCGGTCAGCGCACTCATGGACTCGAAGTAGGCATCGGTCCAGCTCAGACCGTCGATTGCCAGCAACAAGGGGATTGCCGAAAACGCGGGCAGCACCAGCCAGACCAGGTTGACCAGCAGGAATCCGTCACGCGGCATCAGCTCACGCCGGTGGCGCCGGGTCAGCATCATCACCAGCAGACCGGTGCCGAGCGTCAGCGCCATGGCCTTGGCCCAGGTTCCATGCAGGTCCGAATGGTCCAGCACCAGCGCAAAGCCCAGCGGCACCAGGAACATCAGCGAATAGCCCACCAGTACGGTGGCCAGCACATTGAGAACAGGGAGCAGACCGAACATCAGTGGTCAGAAGAAAGTGGCGCTGACCTGGAACATCTTTTCGACCGCGCGCAACTGGCGCTTGTTCGGCACGTAGATGATGACGTGGTCGCCTTCGGCAATCACGAGGTCGTGGTAGGGCATCAGCACCTCGCAGTCGGGGCTCTTGCCGCGTACGACGGCGCCGAAGCGTGCGCCCGACGGCAATTCGATCGCGTCGATGCGGTGTCCGACCAGGCGCGAGGTGCGCTTGTCGCCACGCGCGATGCCTTCGATCGCCTCGGCCGCACCCCGGCGCAGGCTGTGCACGGCGGCCACGTCGCCGCGGCGCACATGCACCAGCAGTTCGCCGATCACCGTCTGCGCCGGCGACAGCGCGATGTCGATCGCACTGCCCTGCATCATCTCGGCATAGATGCGCCGGTTGATCAGCGATATGACGCGCCGCGCGCCCAGGCGCTTGGCCAGCATCGCCGACAGGATGTTGTCCTCGTCGTCGCTGGTCAGCGCGATGAACAGGTCCATGCTGCCGACGTTTTCCTCGATCAGCAGGTCCTCGTCGGTCGAGTCGCCCTGCAGCACCATGATGTCCCCAGGCAGCTCGCCTGCGAGATGCTCGCAGCGCTTGCGATTGGCCTCGATGATCTTTACCTGGCACTGCCCCGACAGGCTGCGCGCCAGCCGCAGGCCGACTTTGCCGCCACCGGCGATCATCACGCTGCGTACCGGCTCATCGTTCTTGTGAATGGCCCGCAATACCGGACGGATGCGGTCCTTGTCGGCCAGCACGAACACCTCGTCTCCAGGCCAGACCTGGGTCGAGGCTTCGATCGGCAGTTCGTAGTCCTGGCGATAGATCGCCACCACCCGCATCGGCGCCTCGGGGAACAGGTTCCTGAATTCGCCGATGCTGTGGTTGACCAGGGTGCTGCCCGAAGCCGCGCGCACCGCAATCAGGTGCGCCCGCCCCTGCGAGAACTCCAGCACCTGCAAGGCTTCCGGATAGGCGATGAGCTGGTTGATGTAATGCATCAGCGACTCTTCGGGGCATATCACGTGATCGACGCCAAAACCCTCGGGGCCGAGCAGCGGGTTGCCTTCCTCGAACTCCGGCGAACGCAGCCGCGCAATCGTGGTCTGGATGCCGAACACGCTGCGTGCCACCTTGCATGCCGCCAGATTGGTTTCGTCGAGCGAGGCACAGGCGATGAACAGGTCGGCATCCTCGGCGCCGGCGCGGCGCAGCACCGAAGGCTGCACACCGTCGCCGACCACGCCGCGCAGATCGAGCCGGTCCTCGAGGTTGCGCAGCAACTCCGGATCGGGATCGATCACGGTGATGTCGTTCTGCTCCGACGCCAGGCTTTCGGCAACACTTTCGCCGACGCGGCCGGCTCCGAGAATGATCAGTCGCATGGGTTAGACCTTGGGGATTGGCGATGGTACCGGCATGGGGTCAAACACCAGCAGTGGCGTGCAGCAAAGGGTCTGGGTCACAATCGGCGTGCGGGTTGCAATAGGCCCTATTGTCCCTGCTACTCCACTCCAAACCGCACCATGGAAACCCGGCCCCTGCCCAAGCCCTATCCGCCCATCGAACCCCACCGCAGCGGCATGCTGGCGGTCGACCCCTTGCACACGCTTTACTGGGAGGAATCCGGCAATCCGCAGGGGGCTCCGGTGGTGCTGCTGCACGGCGGGCCGGGTTCGGGCACGACGCCACGGCATCGGCAGTTCTTCGATCCGGCCCATTACCGCATTGTCTTGTTCGACCAGCGCGGCGCCGGCCGCTCGACACCGCCAGCCGAATGCCGTGCCAACACCACGGCGCTGCTGGTGGCGGACATGGAGCAGCTGCGCGCCTTGCTCGGCATAGACCAATGGCTGGTGTTCGGTGGCTCCTGGGGTTCGACGCTGGCGCTGGCCTATGCACAGGCCCACCCGCGGCGCTGTCTCGCCCTGGTGCTACGGGGCATTTTTCTGTGCACCGATGACGAGATCGACTGGTTCATGCACGGCATGGGGCGATTTTTTCCCCGAGACTACGAAGAATTTGTCGCGCAGATACCGATCCAGGAGCGCGGCGACCTGCTGGCCGCCTATATCCGCCGGCTGTTCGGCGACGACCCGCAGACCCGGCTGCACGTGGCGCGCGCCTGGAACCGGTACGAGAGCAGTTGCCTGCACCTGTGGCCACAAGCACCGGAACCGCACGACGCGTCATCTGACGCCAGCGCGCTGGCCGTCGCCCGGATGGAAGCCCACTATTTCCAGAACCGCGGCTTCTTCACACCGGATCAGCTGCTGCGCGATGCGGGCCGGCTGCACGGCATCCCCGGAGTCATCGTGCAAGGCCGCTATGACGTGATCTGTCCGCCGGTCACGGCCCAGCGCCTGCACACGGCATGGCCCCAGGCAAGGCTGCAGATCATCGAAGACGCCGGCCACTCCGCGTTCGAGCCGGGCATCGAGGCGGCGCTGGTCCAGGCCATGGACGACTTCCGCGACCATGGCGGGTTTGCGCGTACCACTGCCGGCTGAACGCGCATCGGCGCAGCCTTGAATCAGCCGTGCCAGCGGGTGAAGCTGTCAGCCGGCACCGACGTTGCCTGACCCGCGGGCGCGTCGGCAGGCGCAAACCCCAGCGCGACGCCAGCCAGCAGTTGCATATCGTCCTCGTGCACCTGCAGAACCGGCGCCACGGCGTCGGCAAGACCCCGCCAGCCGGGCTGCACCACCGCCTGCAAGCCACGGGCCTGCGCTGCCACGACGATGGTTTGCAGGAACATGCCGTAGTCCAGCACCGAACCCAGGCCCAGCTTGCGGTCGATCAGACACATCAGCGCCACCGGGGCGCCGAACAGATCGAAATATCGGGCCAGATCGTCGGCACTGCGGATCTGTCCGGCGCCAAACGCCGCATTGGCAGCGTCCGACAGTGCCGGGCCGACCTGCTCCCAGGCCGGTCCGTCCCAGTGGCTATGGCCGGGCAAGCGCCGAAACGCCGCCCAGAAACGCGCCCGCGCCTCGGTGTCGGCTTCGGCCTGTGCCAGCGCCGCACCGGCGCCCGCGCGCATCGCCGCCAGTGACGCGCCCTGGACGACGCATACCTGCCAGGGCTGCGTGTTGACCCCCGACGGCGCGCGCCGCGCCAGCGCCAGGACCTCCTCGATCAGCGCGCGCGGCACCGGCCGGGCGTCGAAGCTCGGCGCAAGGGCTGGCGGGGTCAAAGGGGTGGCGGGAGTGGACATCGTCATTGGCACCCAACATGGCAGGAGAAAACATTGTAGGGTCGGGGTCTGGCAGAGCGACCCGTCGATCTGCTACAAACCGGATCAGGAGCCCTGCCCCCCATGACCCATCTGTCACGCCAGCATCTCGACCTGCGCCAGTTGCTGCACGGCCAGCGCGTGGCGGCCCTTGGCAGCCTGAATGCCGACGGCACGCCGATGGTATCGATGGTGCCCTATGCCATAGACCGGCAGACACCCTGCCTGGTGATCCAGGTGAGCAGCCTGGCTGCGCACACCGGCAACATGCTGCGCCACAGCGCCGTATCGCTGCTGGTCATGCGCCCGGAGATGCCCGGCGAGCCGGTGCACGCGCTGCCGCGCGCGACCCTGCATGGCCATGCCCAGGCCCCGACACCCGAAAGCCCGCAGTGGCATCAGGCGCGGGACGCCTATCTGGCGCGCTTCCCGGAGGCTGCGCCCATGATGGAACTGGGCGACTTTCGCCTGGTGCGCATTCCTGTCGACCAGATCCGCCAGATCGCCGGCTTCGGCGCGGCACGGTCGGTCGACCCGCAGGAAGTGGCGCAACTGCTGTCGGCGCAGGCCGACTGAGCCCCCTGCCGCCGCGCGGCTCAGCTGCGGGGACGCTTGTCGATCACGCGCCGGGCCTTGCCGGTCTGCGTGCGTTCGACCGACTGGGGTGGCAGCACGTTGACGCGGGTGCTGATGCCGACCAGGCTCTTGACCCGGTGCTGCAGCCACTGGCCGATCTCGGCGATGCCATCCTGCGACTGCGCGGCATGCGCGCTCTGCAACTCGACCTGCACCTCGACATGGTCGAGCGGGCCTTCCCGCGTGACGATGATCTGGTACAGCGGCGAGAGCTTGCCGTGCTGCAGCACCAGTTCCTCGATCTGGGTCGGGAACACGTTGACGCCGCGGATGATCAGCATGTCGTCGGAGCGACCGACGATCTTTCCCATGCGCCGGAACGCGCGCGAGGTCGGCGGCAGCAGCCGGGTGAGGTCGCGGGTCCGGTAGCGGATGATCGGGAACGCCTGCTTGGTCAGCGAGGTGAACACCAGTTCGCCCTCCTCGCCGTCGGGCAGCACTTCGCCGGTCAACGGGTCGATCACCTCCGGATAGAAGTGGTCCTCCCAGATCACCGGGCCGTCCTTGGACTCGACACATTCGCTGGCCACGCCCGGGCCCATCACCTCGGACAGTCCGTAAATGTCGACCGCGTCCATGCCCGACTGGTTCTCGATCTCGGTGCGCATGGCCTCGGTCCACGGCTCGGCGCCGAAGATGCCGATCTCCAGCGAGGTCGCGCGCGGATCCTTGCCCTGGCGGACCATCTCTTCCATGATGACCTGCATGTACGACGGCGTCACCATGATGATGCGCGGCCGGAAGTCCTCGATCAGCTGCACCTGCTTCTCGGTCTGTCCGCCCGACATCGGAATCACCGTGCAACCGAGCCGCTCACCACCATAGTGCGCGCCCAGCCCGCCGGTGAAAAGGCCATAGCCATAGGCCACGTGCAGCAGGTCGCCGGCACGCCCGCCGGCGGCGCGGATGGAGCGCACCAGGTCGGCCCAGTTGTCGATGTCCTGGCGCGTGTAGCCGACCACGGTCGGCTTGCCGGTCGTCCCCGAGGACGCATGAATGCGCGCCACCTGTTCGCGCGGCACCGCGAACATTCCGAAGGGATAGTTCGCGCGCAGGTCCTGCTTGGTGGTGAACGGAAACTTTGCCAGATCGGCCAGGCTCTTCAGGTCGTCGGGATGCACGCCGGCCGCCTTGAATGCCTGCTGGTAGTGCGGCACGTTGCGATAGACCGCGTGCAGTGTGGCCTGCAGGCGCTGCAGTTGCAGTGCAGTGATTTCGTCGCGGCTGGCGCGCTCGATCGGATCGAGCAGCTCGCTGGGCGTGGTGTGGCGCGGCATCGAATGTCTCCTCTTGTTGTCGTCCGGCAAGGCCTGCGTGTGACACGCAGGTCCAAAGGCATTTTGGCAAAAAGCGTGGCGCTCAGGAGTGCGCGTGTTCGCGGTCGAAGTCGATCACCAGCGTGTCGCTGACCGGGTAGCTCTGGCAGCACAGGACGAAGCCGCGCGCCACCTCGTAGTCCTCGAGCGCAAAGTTGATGTCCATCTCGACCTCGCCCTCGACCACGTTGGCGCGGCAGGTGGAGCAGACGCCGCCCTTGCATGAATACGGCATCTCCAGCCCCGCCTTGATGCCGGCGTCCACCAGGTTGTCGGTGTTCTTGTCCATGACGAAGCTGCGCCGGGTGCCGTCCAGAACCACCTCCACCGTGCATTGCCCGCTGCCCTGCACCGGGACACGCGGCGGTCGCACCCGGCCATCGGCCAGCACGGTTCCGAACAGCTCGGTCTTGATGCGCGCAGCCGGCACGCCCTTGTCCTGCAAGGCCTTGGACGTCGCCAGCATCATGTCTTCGGGTCCGCAGATGAAGGCGGCGTCGATGCTGGACGGGTCGATCCAGTGCGTGAGCAGGCGGCTGCACTTGTCGTAGTCGATGCGGCCGTTGAACAGGTCGATGTCCTGCGACTCACGGCTCATGACCCAGACCAGGTTGAGCCGGCCCATGTAGCTGTCCTTGAGGTCTTCGAGTTCCTCCTTGAACATGACGCCGCCCGACGAGCGGTTGCCATAGACCAGCGTGACGCTGGTGGCGGGCTCGGCCAGCAGCGTGGTCTTGACGATGGACAGGATGGGTGTGATGCCGCTGCCCGATGCAAACGCCACGACATGGCGCGCCGCATCGGGCTGCAGCGGCAGGTGAAAGTTGCCCTGGGGCGGCATCACGTCGATGGTGCTGCCGACCTTGAGGTGATCGGCAGCCCAGTTCGAGAACGCGCCGCCGTGCACGCGCTTGATCGCCACCCGCAGTTGCTGGTCCTGCGCGGCCGAACAGATGGAATAGGAGCGCCGGATCTCCTGGCCGTCCAGCATGGTTCGCAGCGTCAGGTACTGGCCCTGGGTGTAGTGGAAGGTGTCCGCCAGCGCTGGTGGAAGCTCGAAGGTCACGGCGATCGCATCGCGCGTGGCGTGCTGCACCTGGCGCACCTGCAGGGGATGGAATTGGGTCGTGGCCATGGCGGGTCGATCAATGCGGTTTGAAATAGTCGAAGGGTTCCAGGCAGCTGTTGCACTGGTACAAGGCCTTGCAGGCGGTCGAGCCGAACTGCGACAGCAGCCGGGTGCGGCGCGAGCCACACAGCGGGCATGGCACGGCCGGTCGATCGGCGGCACCGAGCAGCCCGGCGATGTCGACCACCTGGCTGCCGTCGATGCCGGCATGCGCCGACCCGACCGGCGGCGCAATGCTATAGGCCCGCAAGGCCTCACGCGCCTGCGGCGACATCCAGTCGGTGGTCCAGGCCGGCGACAGCCGGGTCGTGACCTCGACGTCGGGGATGCCGTGCGACTGCAAGGCCTCGCGGATGGAACGCGCAATCACCTCGGTGGCCGGGCAGCCGGAATAGGTGGGCGTGACAACCACCTGCAGACGCGGTGCTTTGGCGCCCGGTGGCAGATCTTCGCCATCGTGCCAGCGGATTTCGCGCACGATACCCAGGCCGACGACCGACACCACGGGCACCTCCGGATCCATGACCTGGTCCAGCCAGCCCATGAGCTGTTCCTGCGAGGCGCGCACTGCCACCGACGGCGGGTGGGCCGCACGGGAGGGTAGCGCGGAATTCACCACTGCGCTCCGGGATAGGCGCGCTGCACGAACTGCAGCTCGGCCAGCAGGTGACCCAGATGCTCGGTATGCACACCCTGGCGGCCGCCGCGCTGGTGCCCGACGTAGGTGGGCATCTGCAGCGTGGCGCGTGCCAGCACCGCCTCGACGCTGGCGCGCCAGGGCGCTGCCAGGGTCGGCGCGGCAGGGGCCAGCCCCTGATCGGCACACGCGGCATCGACGGGGTCGGACTCGAACCACTCCTGGGTATAGGGCCAGAGCTGTTCGAGCGAGGCCTGCATGCGCGCGTGGCTCAGTTCGGTGCCATCGCCCAGTGCGATCACCAGGCCGGCACTGCGCTGCACGTGGTAGCGCACCTCCTTGGCCGCCTTCTGCGCGATCTCGGCGATGCGCGGGTCCTTCGACTGGCCGAGGCCCGCCAGCAGATGCTGGTGCCAGGCGTCGAACAGGAACTGGCGCATCACGGTGTCGCCGTAATGCCCGTTCGGCAACTCGACCAGCAACAGGTTGCGAAACGCGCCACCGTCGCGCAGATAGGCCAGCGCGTCCTCGTCCCGGCCCTGCCCCTCGACCTCGCCGGCATAGCTCAGCCACATGCGGGCCTGACCCAGCAGGTCCAGCGCCACGTTGGTCAGCGCCAGGTCTTCCTCCAGCGCCGGCCCGTGGCCGCACCAGGCCCCGAGTTGCTGCGACAGCACCAGCGCGTTGTCACCCAGGCGCAGCAGGTATTCGAACTTTGGATCGGTCATGGGCGCGCGCTCAGATGTTCTTCACGCCGTCGGGCATGGGATAGAAGGTCGGATGCCGGTAGACCTTGCTGTGCGCCGGGTCGAACAAGGCTTCCTTGTCCCCCGGAGTGCTGGCCACCACGTCGCTCGCCCGCACCACCCAGATGCTGACGCCTTCATTGCGCCGGGTGTAGACATCGCGGGCATGCTGCACCGCGCTTTCGCCGTCCACCGCATGCAGGCTGCCCACATGCTTGTGTGCCAGCCCATGCTGGCTGCGCACGAATACTTCCCACAAGGGCCAGTCTGGCCGGTTCGTCTGCTGTGTCATGTCATGCCACCTTGGGTTGTTGGACGTCGATCTGCTTTTGCGCATGGGCGCTCAGGGCCTCGCGGAACCAGGCGCCCTCGTCCCACGCCTTGTTGCGGGCCGCCAGGCGCTCGCGGTTGCAAGGACCGAAACCCTTGACGACCTGGAAGAAGTCGTCCCAGTCGATCTCGCCGTAGTCGTAGTGGCCGCGCGCCTCGTTCCACTTCAGCGCCGGGTCGGGCAATTCCAGTCCGAGAAACTCGATCTGCGGAACGGTCTGGTCGATGAACTTCTGGCGCAGTTCGTCGTTGCTGTGCAGCTTGATCTTCCAGGCCATCGACTGGGCGCTGTTGACCGACTGGCCATCGGCCGGGCCGTGCATCGCGATCGACGGCCACCACCAGCGGTTCAGCGCATCCTGCGCCATCTGCTTCTGTTCCGGCGTGCCACGGCACAAGACTTCCATGATCTCGAAGCCCTGCCGCTGGTGGAACGACTCTTCCTTGCAGACCCGCACCATGGCGCGCGCATACGGGCCGAAGGAGCAGCGGCAGATCGGAATCTGGTTGACGATGGCGGAGCCGTCCACCAGCCATCCGATGGCGCCGATGTCGGCCCAGGTCAGCGTCGGGTAGTTGAAGATGCTCGAGTACTTGGCCTTGCCCGACAGCAGGTCGCGATAGGTGTCGTCGCGGTTCACGCCCAGCGTCTCGACGGCGCTGTAGAGGTACAGGGCATGGCCGGCTTCGTCCTGCACCTTGGCCATCAGGATGGCCTTGCGCTTGAGCGATGGCGCACGGCCGATCCAGTTGCCTTCGGGCAGCATGCCCACATATTCGGAATGCGCATGCTGCGAGATCTGCCGGATCAGCGTGCGCCGGTAGGCCTCGGGCATCCAGTCCTTGGGCTCCATCTTGATGCCGGCGTCAATGCGTTGCTGGAACGCGCGCTCCTGCGGCTCCATCTGTTCGACCGTCTTGACGGCCTTGGCCCCTGTCTCCACCAGTTGTGCGTACATTGCGAACTCCCTCCGATACAGATTGACCCGCATCAATCGCAGGCACAGGTCGAACGGACGATGGTAGTGATACAGATGGACTCATACAATCAAAATCCGTGTATCACTTTGGAGGTCGGGATGGGACGCACGCCTGCAAGCGCCATGACACGTTCCCGCCAATTGGCGCAGATGCTGCGCACGCTCGACGTGCGCGCCAATTCGATGCTGATCACGGTGTTCGGCGACGCCATCGCGCCACGCCGCCAGTCGGTCTGGCTGGGCAGCCTGATCGCCCTGCTGGCGCCACTGGGCCTGTCGTCCCGGCTGGTGCGTACCAGCGCGTTCCGGCTCAGCGCCGACGGCTGGTTCACGGCTACCCGCGAGGGGCGGCGCAGCTACTACGGGCTGTCGGAGGTCGGGTTGCAGCGGGTGCAGCATGCCGATCGGCGCATCTACGATTTCAACCTGCCCCAGTGGGACGGACAGTGGACGCTGGTGCTGCTCGACACCACCATGCGCGCCAGTGACCGGTTGCGACTGCAGCGGGAGCTGACCTGGGAGAGTTTCGGACGCCTGTCGCCCCATGTGTTCGCACACCCGCATGCCAGCCATGCCGCACTGCACGAGATCATCGCGGCCGCCGGGCAGCAGGCCCATGTGGCTGTATTGCGCGCGCACAGCCTGGATGGATTCGCAGCGCAGCCGCTGCAGGACATCATGCACGGCACGTTCGCGCTGGACCGTGTCGCCGACGCATGGAGCCAGTTCATCCAGCGCTTCTCGCCGCTGCTGGACGCCGATGTGCCGTGGGAACCGGCCGACGCCTTCCTGGCGCGCAGCCTGCTGATCCACGAATACCGCCGCGTCCTGCTGCGCGATCCCAATCTGCCCAAGGTGTTCCTGCCTGCGGACTGGCCCGGCGTGCAGGCCCGACGCCTGTGCGAAACCCTCTACAGTGTCCTGCTCAAGGCCAGCGAAAGCCATCTGCGCGCGCGGGTGCAGACACAGGACGGCACTTTGGCGCCGACACCGCGGGCCATCACGCACCGGCTCTCACGCCATCGGCCGCGCCAGAAACCGGCCAGCGGCCCCTGATCCGCAAGACCTCGGCTACGGAGTATGCAAGGCCGTACTAGCGGTGCATCGCCGGCACCAGCCGCTCCGAAGGGGCCAGTGGCGTGTCGCCGTCGAGTTCTATTGCAACCTGGGTGCATACGGCGCGGCACAGGGTTGCCACACGCTCACTTTGCAGCCGGTAATACATCTGCGTGCCTTCACGGCGCTTGGCCAGCACGCCGCAGCGGTACAACGTGCCCAGGTGCTGCGACATGTTGGGCTGGGTGGTGTCAATCTCGGCCAGCAGTTCCGAAACGCTCTTCTCCTTCTGGCAGACGGCGCTGATGATCTTGAGCCGAATCGGCGTGGACAGCACGGAAAACAGTTCTGCGACTGAATCGAAAACCTGGTCTTCGCTGCTCTTTGCTTCCATCTCCACTCCCGGACTGTGACTGACCGGTTCATTCTATGCGGAACCACGGATATTCTGGAAGCCAGCGCCACCCGCGACCCACCGCGCGAGGGGAAAACGGGCCTTGCAAGGCGTCGCGCCCACCAGTCCTGCTCCAGCGGTACATTCCGCCACAATACCGCCATGCAAGAACTCGATGAACTGCGCCAGCTCACCGCCACCGTGCTGGCTGGCGCTTTCGCTGCGGCCGTGGCGTTCGGCGCCATCGCCCAGCGTACGCATTTCTGCACCATGGGCGCCATCGCCGACATCGTCAACATGGGCGACTGGACCCGGATGCGGATGTGGGTACTGGCCATCGCCGTCGCGGTGCTGGGCTTCAACGCCATGGTCGCCATGGAATGGGTCCGGGCCGAACACAGCCTGTACGCCGGCCCCCGGATACTCTGGCTGTCCCTGCTCTGCGGCGGTCTGATGTTCGGCTTCGGCATGGTGCTGGCCTCAGGCTGCGGCAGCAAGAACCTGGTGCGGGCCGGTGCCGGCAACCTCAAGGCCTGGGTGGTGCTGCTGGTGCTCGGACTGTCGGCATTCGCCACGATCAAGGGCATCACGGCTGTGCTGCGGGTGGCCACGGTGGACCGCGCCAGTGTCGAACTGCCCGGCAGGCAGGACCTGCCCGGTCTGCTGGCCGGCATCACCGGCTTGTCGACGCCCACCATTGCCGGATGGCTGGGCCTGCTGGTGGCCCTCGCGCTGACCGCATGGGTGCTGCGGGCACCGTCGGGACGCACCGCCAACGTCTGGCTCGGCGGCGCCGGCATCGGCGCCGTGATCGTCGTGATGTGGTGGATCTCGGGCCGGCTGGGCTTCGTCGCAGAACATCCCCAGACCCTGGAGAAGGCGTTCCTGGCGACCAACTCGCGCAACATGGAGTCGCTGAGCATGGTGGCTCCCGTAGGCTTTGCGCTCGACTGGCTGCTGTTCTTCAGCGACCAGTCCAAGACCCTGACGATCGGCATCGTCAGCATGGCCGGCGTGGTGGTCGGCTCCGCGCTGATGGCATTGGCCAGCCGCGAGTTCCGCTGGGAGGGTTTTGCCAATGTCGAGGACACGGCCAACCATCTGGTGGGCGCAGTGCTGATGGGCGTAGGGGGGGTCACCGCCTACGGCTGCACGATCGGACAGGGCCTGTCGGGAATCTCGACCCTGTCCCTGGGCAGCCTGCTGGCCGTCACCGCCATCGTCGTGGGAGGCGTCGCCGGATTGCGCTACCAGATCTGGCGCATGGACCGGCTGGCCTGATCACCGCGGTGCATCCGGTTCAGGCGGCGCGCTTGCGCAGCGCTTGCGCCAGGTCCATCAGGTCTTCCTCGAACATCTCGCCGGGAATCGCCTGCAGCAGTCGCCCCTGGGCGTCGAAGCTGCCGGTCATGGGGATGACCCGGCGCGCCGTCACGCGCTGCCGCAGTTCGCCACGATCGAGAACGACCGGAAACTGGTACTGGTTCTGCGCCATGTACTTGCGCACCGCCGCCGCATCGGTGTCGAGCGCCACACCCAGCAGACGCAGACCCCGGCCCTGCGTCTCGCGGTACAGCTTGTCCAGGTGAGCGTTGTGGCGCTTGCAGAACGGGCAGTATGTTGCCCAGAACACCACGATCGCCGGCTGCCCTTGCCAGGATGCGGCCTGCCAGGTGCTGCCGTCGAGCAGTTGCAGCGTCGGCCAGGTCACCACCGAGCCGATGGCCGCAGGCTCGGACCATGCAAGACCACCGAGCGTCGCGCCGAGCCCGGCCAGCATCCAGTCGCGTCGCTTCATTTGAATCCTTTCTGCTCCATGAGCAGGTAGGTGTTGTATGCATTCATGCGGTTGGCTGCCTTGAACAGCGGAAGCTTGTCGAAACGCGACCAGTCGGTGCGGGCGTATGCTTCCTCGAACGGCTCCATGTCGCGTGCGGCCTCGCCCATGCTCTTGCGCAGATAGACCAGGTAGTCGCGCGTGAGTTCCAGATCCGGCATCGGATCGGTCGACACACCGCCATGGCCGGGAATCATGACCCGTGGCTTGAACGCGATCAAGGCCCCCAGCGAGGTGATCCACTGCTGGCTGTCGGCCTGCCCGACAAACGGAATCCGGCCGCGGAACACCAGGTCACCGGCAAACAGCACGCCTGGCTTGTCGACATAGACCACCAGGTCTTCCGGCGTGTGGGACGGGCCGACGTGACGGATGCGGAATTCGTAGGACCCCATGCGCAGCGTGGTCTCCGGCTGGTCGAGCCAGCGGTCGGCGCCTACCAGGCGGGTAGTCTCGTCGATCCAGGGCGCCAGGTCCTTGCGGCTGGCCTGCAGCCGCAATGCGGCGGTCTCCGAGAAGAGGTACTCGCGCCCGGCGGGATGCCCCAGGATGGTCGCGCCGGCCGCCTTGAACACCTGCAGGCCATAGATGTGGTCGGCATGGAAATGCGTCACCACCACACAACGAATCGGCTGGGACGTGACGCGGCGGATCTCGGCGATCAGTTCCTCGGCAAGCTTGGGCGAACCCAGGGCATCGACCACCAGCACTCCGTCCTCGGTGACGACGAAACCGGCATTGGAGATGAAATTGCGATTGGCCGTGGAACCCAGGGCCGCATCGCCCTGCACGAACCATACGTTGTCTGCCACCTGACGCGCCACCACGCGCGCAGCGGGCTCCGCCGCACGTGCGGGGCCGGACACGCATGCGGCAAGCAAGGCCGCCAGAAAAAGGCGACACCCGAATGCACGAAGCCAGACTGCAGATGCCATGGACAAACCACCTCTTGCTTTTCACTATATCCGTATAGGATGATACGCGCGATCGATGTGCGCCGATACCCTCTGCGAGCCCATTGGTCCAAGGGTTTTCACCCTATAAGCATTGATTGATATTCATGAGAATGGCGGTATGGATGCACGATGCCATCCCCCGTTCGGCGTCGGATGCGCCGCTGTTCAAAGACCTCAGGCGAAAGGACTCCCATGCCCTCCATGATGCGCAGAAACCTGCTGGCGGCAATGACGCTTGCCACCCTTGCTGCGGCAGCGCCGGTGCTGGCCCAGACAGCCAGCCGCAGCGCCAAGATCCAGGCCGTGCTGCAGGTCAGCGACAGCGACCCGCAGAAATGGGGACTCGCCCTGAACAACGTCCGCAACGTGCAGATGGACCTGGGCGAGGATGCAGTGCAACTCGAGATCGTCGTCTACGGTCCCGGCATCGGCATGCTCAAGGCGGGATCGCCGATGGCCGAACGCGTGTCGGCCGCGCTCAGGAGTGGTGTCAAGGTCGTGGCCTGCGAGAACACCATGAAGGCGATGAAGCTGGTATACGCCGACATGCTGCCCGACATCGGCTATGTGCCTGCGGGGGTGGTCGAGCTGATCAACCGCCAGCGCGAAGGCTACGCCTACATCCGCCCCTGACAGATCGTGCATGGTGGGATCTCCCTGGCCCCATGCACACGCCCGCCCGATGACGTGCACGGCCGGGCGCTTGCGCAGCGCGTATCCGGCCGTCAAGGCTTGATGTAGGCGAAACCCTGCTTCTGCAACTTGGTCAGGCGCACCACGCCCGAGGGCGTGAAGTCCGCCTCCAGGATGAACTGCGACTTCTTCAAATTGCGATTGGCCAGCGTGATCTCGCAGACCTCGAAGTTCACGCCCCGCGCCTTCAGCGCCGCGACCGGGCCGGCATAGGCGGAGCCGTTCTTGTCCTTGGCGCCCTCCATCAGGAAGTCCACACCCGCTGCATGCGTGACCACGGTGATCTTGGCCGAGGGATCGGTATCGAGGTGGTTCTTGACGTTGCGCAGGCCGCCGAGCGCCTGTTCAGCCGTGTCGTTGATGTGGTAGACCACCGTGTCCTGCGCCATCGCAAGCGACGCCGACAGTACCAGCACCATGCCGGCGATTTTTTTCCAAAGCTGCATTTCCGTCTCCTCGTTGTATGTATTGATCCGAACCGAAATCACGCACCCCCGAAAAGGGGCCGCCCGAAGCATCCGATCGCCTTGCGTGAACCGGCTGGCCCACGCAAAGGATAGCGCCGAAGCCGAGCCCTCAGCCCTGCAACTCGAGAATGTCCGTGATGGCACGCACGCCCGCCTTGGCGCATGTGTCATCCGCATCCCCGCCCGACGCGCCCGACACGCCGATACCGCCGAGCAGCGCGCCGCCACTCTCGATGAACTGCCCGCCGCCAGCCGCCAGCACCCGCGGAAATGCACGCAATGCGCTCATCGGTTTGCCGGCCTGCGTCTCGTTGCCCAGATCGACCGTGGCCATGCGAAAGCTGGCCGCGGTCCAGGCCTTGTCGGTCGCGACACCGGCCGTGTGGGCGCCGGCAAATCGGTCGCGCAGCAAGACCTGCGGATTGCCGAACCGGTCCACCACCGCCACCGCGACCTGGTAACCCTGGCGGCGGCATTCGTCCAGCGCCGCCCGCGCCGCCGTCAAGGCCGTCTCGGGCGTCATCAGTTTGACGCTGAAGGTGCTGCTGCCTTGCTGCGCA
>Ga0116169_1001509_pt1 | contig 19145 bp, 20 predicted proteins | sample AD_UKC130_MetaG_FD_89796 | JGI IMG/M metagenome (GOLD analysis project Ga0116169, IMG submission 89796) | Active sludge microbial communities of municipal wastewater-treating anaerobic digesters from Canada - AD_UKC130_MetaG | ecosystem: Engineered > Bioreactor > Anaerobic > Digestate | place...
CAGACCCAGCGGCGGCAGCGGCAGCGCCGCGACACGTTCAATATCTCGCTGGTCGGCTATACCAATGCCGGCAAGACCAGCCTGTTCAACAACCTGGTCAAGGCCCAAGCGTATGCCGCCGATCAGCTGTTCGCGACGCTCGACACCACGACGCGCCAGATGTATCTGGGCGAGAACTGCCGTCCGGTGTCCTTGTCCGACACCGTGGGCTTCATCCGCAATCTGCCCCATGGCCTGATCGACGCCTTCGAGGCGACCTTGCAGGAGGCGGTAGATGCCGACGTGCTGCTGCATGTGGTGGATGCCTCGAACCCGACCCATCAGGAGCAGATGCAGGAAGTTCAGCGGGTGTTGCACGAGATTGGTGCATCAGATATTCCGCAGATCCTGGTCTTCAACAAGCTGGATGCCGTCGCTGCAGAGCGACAACCCCTGCAGACCGAGGATCGCATCGAGATCGACGGAACACTGACCGAGCGCGTATTCGTGAGCGCGCATACCGGCGCCGGCATCGCGCAATTGCGTGCGAAGCTGGCGCACCTGGCGCAGCGGGGCCAGGAGGGTGATGCAAGCAGCGACAATTCCCATCTGGCAGCGGAGGCTGTTGTGCAATTGGGCACAATCGACAAATGACGAAAACGAGAAGCTGACATGAATTCGATGATTCCTTTGACAGGCTGGCATCGCGCACGTGCGCGTGTGCGCGGCATGTTCAATCTGAACGACTCGCGTTGGGGACGCAGCGACGAGCAGGGGTCGGACGGCGAAAAGCCGCAAGGTTCCGGACAGAACGAGCCGCCCGAGCCTCCTGCGCCCGGGCGTTCACGGGGCCAGGGCCCGCAGCAGGGCCCACCAGACCTGGACGAACTGTGGCGTGATTTCAACCGCAAGCTCGGTGGCCTGTTTGGTGGTGGCCGTAACGGTGGCCGCGGCAGCAATGGCGGCTCCGGTGGCGGTGATTTCCAGCCCGACATGAAGAGTGCGGGTATCGGTGCCGGACTGATAGCAGCCGTGGTGGTGCTGATCTGGCTGGGTACCGGATTCTTCATCGTGCAAGAGGGCCAGCAGGCCGTCGTGACGCAATTCGGCAAATACAAGACCACGGTGGGCGCCGGTTTCAACTGGCGGCTGCCGTATCCGATCCAGCGCCATGAACTGGTGTTCGTGACGCAGATCCGATCGGTGGACGTGGGCCGCGACATGGTGGTCAAGGCCACGGGTTTGCGCGATTCGGCGATGCTGACCGAAGACGAGAACATCGTCGAGATCAAGTTCGCCGTGCAGTACCGCCTCAGCGATGCCCGGGAATTCCTGTTCGAGAGCAAGAATCCGGCAGATGCGGTGGGGCAGGCGGCCGAAACGGCCGTCCGCGAGGTCGTCGGCAAGATGCGCATGGATTCGGCCCTGTCCGAAGAACGCGACCAGATTGCGCCGCGGGTACGCGAATTCATGCAGAACATCCTGGATCGCTACAAGGTCGGCATCGAGGTCGTCAACGTCAACTTGCAGCAGGGCGGTGTACGCCCCCCCGAGCAGGTGCAGGCGGCATTCGACGATGTGCTCAAGGCGGGACAGGAGCGTGAGCGCGCGAAGAACGAGGCCCAGGCCTATGCGAATGACGTGATACCGCGTGCGGTGGGTTCCGCGTCCCGCCTCAAGGAAGAGGCCGATGCCTACAAGGCCCGGATCGTGGCGCAGGCACAGGGTGATGCGCAGCGCTTCAAGTCGGTGCTGGCCGAGTACCAGAAGGCGCCGCAGGTCACCCGCGACCGTCTGTACCTCGAGACCATGCAGCAGATCTACGGCAATGTGACCAAGGTGCTGATCGATTCCCGCCAGGGTTCCAACCTGCTGTACCTGCCGCTGGACAAGATTCTTCAGCAGAGCCAGGCCGGCGTTGATCCCGCGGCCTCCACCAGTACGCCAGTACCTGCCGGCAGCAGCGTGCCGCCAGTGACCTCGTCGTCGGATGCCCGCTCGCGGGACCCCGCACGCGCGCGTGAACGTGATACCCGCTAGGACCGCAAAATGAACAGGTTAGGTTTCGTATTCACCACTTTGCTGCTCGTGCTGGCAATCGCCAGTTCGATGCTGTTCGTTGTCGACCAGCGCCAGTTCGGTATTCTGTATGCCCTTGGACAGATCAAGGAAGTCATCACCGAGCCCGGACTGAATTTCAAATTGCCGCCGCCGTTCCAGAACGTCACCTACATCGACAAGCGCCTTCTGACGCTCGACAGTACGGACGCCGAGCCCATGCTTACCGCTGAAAAGCAGCGCGTGGTCATCGACTGGTATGTGCGCTGGCGTGTCACCGATCCAGGCGCCTACATCCGCAACGTGGGTCTGGACGAGTCGGCCGGTGCCAACCAGCTCAATCGGGTGGTACGCAACGCGTTCCAGGAAGAGGTCAACAAGCGGACCGTCAAGGAACTGCTGTCGACCAAGCGTGAAGAGGTGACGTCGGACGTCAAGTCCGAGGTGCTGGACAAGGTCCGAGGCGTCAAGCCCTGGGGCATCGACATCGTCGACGTGCGCATCACGCGCGCCGACTATGTCGACACCATCACCGAGTCGGTGTACCGCCGGATGGAGGCCGAGCGCAAGCGTGTCGCCAACGAGCTGCGTTCAACCGGTGCGGCTGAAGGCGAAAAGATCCGCGCCGATGCCGACCGCCAGCGTGAGGTGACGATTGCCAACGCCTACCGTGACGCGCAGAAGATCAAGGGCGAGGGCGATGCTGAGGCCGCGCGCATCTACGCCGAGGCCTTTGGCCGCGATCCGCAGTTTGCACAGTTCTACCGCAGCCTGGAAGCCTACAAGGCAAGCATGAACAAGAAGAGCGACATCATGGTGCTGGACCCGGCGTCGTCCGAGTTCTTCAAGGCCATGCGGGGCACAACGACGCCAGCACCCGCGGCAAAGAAGTGAGCCTTGGACGCCGGTGACACGCTCTGGCTGGCACTGGCACTCGTGCTGATCTTCGAGGGGCTGTTCCCCTTCGTGTCTCCGGGCGGATGGAAGCGCATGTTCCGGCAACTGCTGGAATTGCAGGACGGACAGATCCGCTTTTTCGGTCTGTGCAGCATTCTCGCCGGCCTTGTGCTGGTGTGGCTGCTGCGCTGAGCCGGAACAGGCAGTCCGAGCCGGTAGAATCGCTGTTTTAACAGCCTTGGTTATTCCATGTCCGCTTGGGTCCTGCCGGATCATATTGCCGATGTCCTGCCGTCCGAGGCGCGCCATATCGAAGAGCTCAGGCGGGACCTGCTCGATACGGCCCGTCGTTACGGGTACGAGCTGGTCATGCCGCCGCTTCTCGAACACCTGGAGTCCCTGCTGACCGGCACCGGTAAGGCGCTGGATCTGCAAACCTTCAAACTGGTCGACCAGCTCTCGGGCCGCATGCTCGGCTTGCGCGCCGACAGCACGCCGCAGGTCGCACGCATCGACGCGCATCTGCTCAACCGCCAGGGCGTGACCCGGCTGTGCTATTGCGGCCCGGTGCTGCACACCCGACCCGACAAGCCACACGCCACCCGGGAGCCGCTGCAGTTCGGCGGCGAGATCTACGGGCATGCCGGCCTGGAGGCCGAGCTGGAGATTCTGCAACTGGCACTGGATTGCCTGGTTGCGGCCCAGGTGCCGGAGCCCATCGTCGACATGGCCGATGTCGGCATCGTCGACGCGCTGCTGGAGAACGCGGCTGCAGACCCGTTGATCTTTGACGCAATCCACCAGGCGCTGGCGCGCAAGGACACCACCGAGCTCAATCGCCTTGCTGCAGGCTTCCCGGCGCCGTCGCGTGACGGCCTGATTGCCTTGCTCGATCTGTATGGCGACGCGCAGGTGCTGGAGCGCGCACGCGCCGTGCTGCCACCCTTGCCGGGCATCACCCGGGCCCTGGACAATCTGCAGTGGCTGGCGGGCCATTTGGCGTCGGTGCGGGTGTGTTTCGATCTGGCCGACCTGCGCGGCTACGCCTACTACAGTGGTGTGCGGTTTTCGATCTATTCACCGGGTGCGGTCGACGCGCTGGTGCGCGGCGGTCGTTACGACGAGGTGGGTGCGGCTTTCGGTCGCAAGCGGCCTGCCGTGGGATTCAGCCTGGACGTCAAGGCACTGGTGGCCGCCGTGGCGCCGCGTGCCTTGCATGCGGCCATCCGCGCGCCATGGAGCGAGGCGGCCGACCTGCGCAAGGCGATCGTCGCCCTGCGTGCAAAGGGTGAGACGGTGGTTTGTGTGCTCCCGGGGCACGAGAGTGAAGTCGATGAGTTCCAGTGTGATCGCGAACTGCTGCAGGTTGCGGGGCAATGGGTGGTGAAAGCAATTTGAGGTCAGTTCGAAATGAAAGCAAGCGCAGGACGTAACGTCGTCGTCGTGGGAACCCAGTGGGGCGACGAGGGCAAAGGCAAGCTGGTGGACTGGCTGACCGAAAGTGCACAAGGTGTTGTGCGTTTTCAGGGTGGCCACAATGCCGGCCACACGCTGGTGATCAACGGCGTGAAGACGGCATTGCACCTGATTCCCAGCGGAATCATGCGGGCCGGTGTGAAGTGCTACATCGGCAACGGCGTCGTGCTGTCGCCGGCCAAGCTCTTCGAGGAAATCGAGGGGCTGGAGCGCGCAGGTGTCGAGGTACGCTCGCGCCTGCGCATCAGCGAAGCCTGCCCGCTGATCCTGCCCTTCCATGTGGCGCTCGATGTTGCGCGTGAAGCGGCGCGGGAGCAGGGAGGCAGTGCCCGCATCGGCACCACCGGGCGTGGCATCGGCCCCGCCTATGAAGACAAGATTGCGCGGCGCGCACTGCGGGTCCAGGACCTGAAGCATCCTGAGCGGTTTGCCGATAAGCTGCGGGTGCTGCTCGATCTGCACAACCATGTGTTGACCAGCTACCTGGGCTCGGCCCGTTTCGAGTTCGATGCCAGCCTCAAGCCGTACATGGAAGGCGGCAAGGTGCTGTTCCAGCCGGTGTACGACGATGCGATGCGCCAGGCGCAACTGCTGCGTCCGATGATGGCCGACGTCTCGCGCGAACTCAACGAGGCGCATGCCCATGGCGCCAACCTGTTGTTCGAAGGCGCGCAGGGAACCCTGCTCGATGTCGACCACGGCACCTATCCCTACGTGACCTCCAGCAACTGCGTGGCCGGCAACGCCGCAGCCGGCTCTGGCGTCGGCCCGGGCATGCTGCACTATGTGCTGGGCATCACCAAAGCCTATTGCACCCGCGTCGGCGGTGGTCCGTTCCCCACCGAGCTGGAGTGGGAGACGCCGGGCACGCCGGGCTACCACATGAGTACTGTCGGCGCCGAAAAAGGCGTCACGACCGGGCGCTCACGCCGCTGCGGCTGGTTCGATGCCGCCTTGCTCAAGCGCTCGGCCCAGGTCAACGGCTTGTCGGGACTTTGCGTCACCAAGCTCGATGTCCTTGACGGCCTGCCCACGCTGAACCTGTGCACCGGGTACGAACTCGATGGCGAGACCATCGACATCCTGCCTTTGGGCGCCGAGGATATCGCCCGTTGCAAGCCGATCTACGAAGTCATGGAGGGCTGGAGCGAGAGCACGGTCGGCGTGACGCGTTACGATGCGCTGCCCATTGCCGCCCGCCTGTACCTGCAGCGGATCGAACATGTGACCGGCGTGCCGATCCACATGGTGTCGACCAGCCCGGACCGCGACCACACTATCATGATGCGCCATCCTTACCTGGCCGATTGAAGGAACCAGACCATGTTGACGGAAGACGGCAAGCACCTGTACGTCAGTTATGACGAATACCACAATCTGATCGAGAAACTCGCGATCAAGATTCACCAGTCCGGTTGGAAATTCGACACCATCCTGTGCCTGGCCCGCGGGGGCATGCGTCCTGGTGACATCCTGTCGCGCATCTTCGACAAGCCGCTGGCCATCATGTCGACCAGTTCCTACCGCGCCGAGGCAGGTACGCGCCAGGGCGTGCTCGACATTGCGCGCTACATCACGACGCCCAAGGGCGAGATCGCCGGCAAGGTATTGCTGGTCGATGACCTGGCCGACACCGGCAAGACGCTCAAGGCGGTGATCGACCAGTTGCGCGGCGACTATGCGCCGATCACCGAATTGCGCAGCGCCGTCATCTGGACCAAGGGGGTTTCGAGCTTTGAGGCCGACTATTCGGTCGAGTTTCTACCCACCAACCCCTGGATTCACCAACCCTTCGAAGGCTACGACGCGATGCGGCCCGAGCAGCTCATCGCCAAGTGGAGCGTCTGAGCCAGCCCATCTGCCACCATGTCCGAGCTTTCCACCCAACTGATCCACCATCCGTACCGGCCACCCGCCGGATTCGACTCGCCCCAGTCGCCGGTTTACCGGGCGTCGACCGTCATCTTTCCTGACACTGCGACCCTGCGGACGACGGACTGGAAGCAGAAAGCCGGCTACACCTATGGCCTGCACGGCACCCCCGGCACTTTTTTGCTTGAAGAGCGGCTGTGCGCCCTCGAGGGCGGCCTGCAATGCCTGCTCGTTCCCAGCGGCCTGGCCGCGATATCGACCACGTCGATGTCCTTGCTGCGCACGGGCGACGAGGTCCTGATCCCCGACAACGCCTATGGTCCGAACAAGGCGCTGGCGGAGAACGAACTGCGCGCCTGGGGCATCACGCACCGCTATTACGACTCCCAGAATGCGCAGGCCCTCGCCGACATGATCGGTCCGGCCACCCGGCTGGTCTGGCTCGAAGCGGCCGGCTCGGTGACGCTGGAATTCCCCGACCTGGTAGCACTGGTGCGGGTGTGCCAGGCCCGTTCGGTGCTGACCGCACTGGACAATACCTGGGGCGCCGGCCTGGCGTTCCGGCCGTTCGACCTGCTGCCCGGCTCTGGCGAAACCCTCGGTGTCGACCTGACGGTGCATGCGCTGACCAAATACCCCAGCGGAGGCGGCGATGTGCTGATGGGCAGCATCATCACCCGTGACCCGCAGCTGCACCAGCGCCTGCGGGCGACGCGCCGGCACCTGGGCGTCGGCGTCTCCGGCAACGATGTCGAGACCATCCTGCGCGGACTGCCCAGCATCGCTTTGCGCTATCAGCACCATGACACGGCCACGCGTGCGCTGGCCCAGTGGGCGGCGACGCGTCCCGAATTTGCCCAGGTGCTGCACCCGTCCTTGCCACAGTCGCCGGGCCATGCCTACTGGCGCGCGCTGTGCAAACAAGGCCCGGGCGGTGCTGCAGGGCTCTTCAGCGTGGTCTTCGGGCCGCAGCACAGCAGTGCACGCGTGGATGCGTTCTGCGACGCCTTGCAGCTGTTCAAGATCGGTTACAGCTGGGGCGGCCCGATCAGCCTGGTCGTGCCCTACGCACTCTCAGAGATGCGCAGCGAGCGCCCCGACTACCTGCAGGCCGGCACCGTGGTCCGCTTTTCGGTGGGCCTTGAGGACGTGGCCGATCTACAGGCGGATCTGGCACAGGCACTGCAAGCCGCCTTGCACTGAGTTGGTGTTTTCCGCAATGGCAGAGGGGGTCGCGGCAGGCTAAGCTGCGACCATGCGCGCAGCCACCGAAGAAGATCCGCCCCCCTACATACCGCCGCCGCCCGAAGGGCCGCGGCGCGACATCGCCAGGTTGCGGGCTGGGGATCCGTTTCGATGGCTGCAGCTCGGCTGGCGCGACCTGATTGCCCACGCCGGAATCGGGTTGTTCTACGGCATCTGCTTCTGGCTGATGGCGCTGGTACTGGCTTACGTCTTTCGCAACCGACCGGAGTACGTGATGTCGATCGCTTCCGGCTGTCTGCTGGTCGGTCCGTTCATGGCCATGGGACTGTACGAGGTGAGCCGCCGGCGTGAGGCTGGCATTGCGCCCGATCTGGCATCCTCACTGACCTGCTGGGATACCCGACTGCGCAGCGTCGGGCTGCTGGTGCTGGTGCTGGTGGTGCTCGAATTGATCTGGGGCAGGGCGTCGCTGGTGGTGTTCGCGGTGTTCTTCAATACCGGCATGCCATCGACCACCGGTGTACTCCAGGCCGTATTCAACCCCGAGAACTGGGAGTTCGTTGCGGTCTACCTGCTCGTGGGCGGTGCCTTTGCCGTGCTGGTCTACGCCATCGCCGTGGTGTCCATCCCCATGATTCTGGATCGGGATACCGATGCGATCTCGGCTGCCATCACCAGTTTGCAGGTGGTGTTCCAGAACACCGGGGTCATGGTGCTGTGGGGGCTGATGATTTCGCTACTCGTGGCGCTGGCGCTGCTGCCCTGGGGTCTGGGTCTGGTGGTGGTCGGTCCCTGGCTCGGACATGCCAGCTGGCACGCCTATCGGGGGGCGGTGGTATGGGAGAGCGAGCCGCAGGCCGTGGTGGTGTGAGGGTGCAGGGCCGACCGGTTTTGATCTGCGCCGCATGAACTGTTAAAGTCAGCGGCATCAATCGGAAGGATCAACTTGGCAACACCCAATTACGGCTACGAGAAGCGTCAGAAAGAACTTGCGAAAAAGCGCAAGAAGGAAGACAAGCTCAAGGAGAAGGCCCAGCGCAAGCAGGGCGGAGGGACAGACTACGAGCAACCGTCCCCCCAGGCGTACGTCGATCCGACCACCGCGCCTGGAGATGCTGGCCGGGGCAATTCCGGCACAGCCTGATCGCTAGGGCCTCAGCGCGGCTGTCACCGGGTCGGTGCCGGTCGCGCCGACCCACTGTGCCACCAGGGCATCCATGGCCGCGGGGGTGCGGTCTGCGGGTGTCAGCGTTTGCGCCGCGCCATAGTGCGTGAAATTGCGCTGCATCGATTGCCGATAGACCGGGTCATAGTGCTGCACCAACAGTTCCTGGACCACGGTATCGATCGCGCCTGATTGCACGGCATCCTTCCAGCCCTGCACCACCTGTTTGCCCCGGATCTCGGTCAAGGCGTCGAGTCGGTTGCAAAAGGCCTCGGTATCACGCACGAAATACGCATAGTCTTCCATCAGAAGTGCCACGCGCTCGGTGTCGGGCAGCTCCAGGTTGAGGCATTGGCCCTTGGCGCGCATGGCGTCCATCAGCGCCACCGGTACCGCGACGTTGCCGACCTTGCGGCTTTCACTCTCGACGAATACAGGGCGGGCAGGGTCGAAGAGGCGCAGCCGGTCCCACACCAGCGTGTCGAAGGCTTTCTGGGATGGTTGCGGGACGCCGGGGATTGCCCCCAGCACCGAACTGCGGTGATTGGCCAGGTCCTCGAGGTCCAGCACCTGGGCACCGGCGCGCGCCAGCGCATGCAGCAGGCGGGTCTTGCCCGATCCGGTGGTTCCGCACACGACGCGGTAGTCGAACAGGCCAGCCAGGCGGACCGTGTCGGCCACGATGGCCGCACGGAACGCCTTGTAACCGCCCTCGATGATGCCAACGCGAAAACCGATCTGTCCCAGCACCAGTGACAGCGAGCCGCTGCGCTGACCACCGCGCCAGCAATAGACGAGCGGCCGCCAGGTACGCGGCTTGTCCATCACCTCGCGGTCGATGTGCGCGGCGATATTGCGGGCGGCAATGGCTGCGCCCAGTTTGCGCGCCTCGAATGGATTGACCTGCTTGTAGCGCCAGCCGACATCATGGCGCTGCTGGTTGTCCAGCGTCGGCCAGTTGACGGCACCGGGCAGGTGGTCGAGCGCGAATTCATCCTCGCTACGCGCGTCGATGATGGTGTCGAAGCTGTCCATATGCTGCAGAAGTTGCGCTGCATTTTCCGACACGACGCTCATGGAAGCAGCTTTCGCAGTGTCGGCCAGACATTGGCCAGCATCATCGGGTGGGCCTCGGCCAGAGGATGGATGCGGTCGCTCTGGAACAGCCGGGTCGGATCCTCGCCGTCGGCCACGCCCTTGAGCAGGAACGGCACCAGGGCTGCCTTGTTGGCCTGGGCCACCTGGCCGAACAGCCTGGCAAACTGTTCGCCATACGCGGCGCCGTAGTTGGGCGGAACCTGCATGCCCACCAGTACGACCTTGGCGCCGGCCTGCTGGGCGGTCCGTGTCATCTGGTTCAGATTGTCCTGCGTCGCCTGCAAGGACAGGCCGCGCAGCGCGTCGTTGCCGCCGAGTTCGATGATGACGTGGGTGGGATGGTGCTGTGCCAGCAATGCAGGCAGCCGCGCACGGCCGCCAGAGCTGGTGTCGCCACTGATACTGGCATTGATGACCTCGGCCGGAATCGATTCCTGCTTCAATTTCTCTTCCAGCAGCGCGACCCATCCGGTGCCGCGGCGCAGACCGTATTCAGCGCTGAGCGAGTCGCCCACGACCACGATCGTCGTGGCCGGGGCGTCTTTGCCCTTACCATGCGGTTGTACGCGGGGCGCCTGGGCCCGTACTCCCGGGCCGCAAAACCCCACTAGTGCGGCTGCAGCTGCGATCGCGATACAGTCTCTTCGATTCAAAACCATCCACCTTTCATGCCAAGCTCCCGCGCCGACAGCATCATCGCCGTACAAAACGTCTTCAAGTCCGTGACCGATTCGACCGGCACACTCGACATTTTGCGCGATATCGATTTCTCCCTGGCGCCGCGGGAAACAGCCGCCATCGTTGGCGCCTCCGGTTCGGGCAAGAGCACCTTGCTGTCGATCATCGCCGGCCTGGACACGCCGACCCGCGGGACCGTGCTGCTGGCCGGGAAGGACCTGTTTGCGATGGATGAGGACGCCCGCGCCGCCTTGCGGGCCCAGCAGGTGGGTTTCGTGTTCCAGAGCTTTCAGCTGATGGGCAACCTCACGGCGCTGGAGAACGTCATGCTGCCGCTGGAACTCTCCGGCGCCAAGGATGCCCGCAAGTCTGCAGCCGAGATGCTGGCACGGGTGGGCCTGTCCGAGCGGCTGGGCCATTACCCCAAGGTGCTCAGTGGCGGCGAGCAGCAGCGCGTAGCGCTGGCCCGTGCGTTCGTGGTTCAGCCAGCGGTCCTGCTGGCCGACGAACCCACCGGCAGCCTGGATTTCGCCACCGGCGAGACCATCATGGAGCTGATGTTCGCGCTCAATGCGGAACGGGGTACGACCCTGGTTCTGGTGACCCATGACCGTGGAATTGCCGGGCGGTGTTCCCGGCGCATCACGATTGAAGCCGGGCGGATTGTCGAAAACGCCGACTGACGCGCGATCGCTGCTGCGTGGCAGCGGATAATCGCGCCATGGCTAGTTCACAGGTTCTCTTTGGTTTCCACGCCGTTGGCGTACGCATGCGCACCGCACCGGCGTCGGTGCTCGAGGTGCATTTCGACGCCAGCCGGCGCGATGCCCGCGTGCGGCAGTTTCTCGAGCGCGCGCGCGAAGCGGGCGTGCGGCTGATCGAGTCCGACGGTATTCAACTGGCCCGCATGTGCGGCAACCATGCGCACCAGGGCGTGGTTGCGCGCGTTGCGGCACTGCCTAAAACCCATTCGCTGGACCAGTTGCTCGAGGACCTGGAGGCAGCACAGGATGCCTTGCCTGCGGACCAGCGCACGTCGCCCTTGCTGCTGGTGCTCGATGGGGTGACCGATCCGCACAACCTGGGCGCCTGCCTGCGTGTGGCCGACGGCGCCGGTGCCCATGCGGTCATTGCCCCCAAGGACCATGCCGCCGGCATCAATGCCACGGTTGCCAAGGTGGCCAGTGGTGCCGCCGAGACAGTGCCCTATTTCATGGTGACCAATCTGGCACGCACATTGGGCGAGCTCAAGGAGCGCTCGATCCACGTCATTGGCACCAGCGATACCGCGCAAAGGACGCTCTACCAGACCGACCTGTGCCGGCCGGTGGCCCTGGTTCTCGGTGCCGAGGGCGCGGGCATGCGCCAGCTGACAATGAAGACCTGCGACGAACTAGTGCAGATTCCGATGCGCGGTGCCGTGGAAAGCCTCAATGTGTCGGTCGCCAGCGGGATCTGCCTGTACGAGGCCGTCCGCCAGCGCAGCGCAAACTGACGCGGGCTCAGATCCAGCCGAGCGCCCCGAGCAGGGCGCCGGCGCCCAGCAGCCATAGCAGGTGAATGCGGGTGCGCCAGACGATCAGCATGCACAGCAGCGTCACCGACCAGGACAGCCAGGCCCTGGGCCGGCCCAGCATGCCGGCGGACAACAGCCAGGCCGTTGCCAGCAGCAAGGCCACCACGATCGGCGCCATCGCCAGCTTGAAGGCCCGCACCGAGCGCCGGGTCCGGTTGCGGTGGGCCCAGCGACTGGCCGCATAGGTCAGCGTGGCGCTCGGGACCAGCACACCGGTCATGGCCAGCAGCATGCCCAGCAAGGCGGCGCCATAGCCGCCCGTGTTGAGGCCGACGTTCCAGCCCAGCAGCGCGATGAACAGCACGTTGGGGCCCGGCGCGGCCTGCGCCAGCGCAATGCTGGAGGCGAACTCCGGGTCGGTCAGCCATTGCCGTTCGTCGACCAGGTAACGGTGCATGTCCGGCGCCAGCGCAATCGCGCCGCCGACGGCGAGCAGGGACAGGGACAGGAAATGGCCGAGCAAGGCCATCCAGTCTGCGGGTGTCATGACCAGGTTCATGGGCGCCCGAGTCGGTACCAGGCCCAGGCGCAGGCAGGCAGGCCCAGGCCGAAAAGCACGACGATCAGTGGCAGCCGCAGCAGCGCGATCGCGCCGAAGGTGAGCACACCCAGCAGCAGGCAGGCGCCGCGACCCATGGCATTCATGCGCAGCGCCGGCAGCAGCTTGAGTCCGGTGGCAGCAATCAGGCCCGTGGCAACAGCGGCCAGGCCGCGCAAGGCCCCGCGGGCTGCGGGTTCGTCGGCGACGCCGGCAAACGCCACGGCCAGCAACAGCACGATCAGGGTCGGAATGCTCAGAATGCCGGCCAGTGCAACCAGCGCACCGCGCCAGCCGAAATGCCTGCCGCCGATCATCAGCGACAGATTCACGACATTGGGCCCGGGCAGTATCTGGGCTACCGCCCAGTCCTCGATGAACTCTTCCTGCGTGAGCCAGCGCTTTTTCTCGACCAGTTCGCGCTGTACCACGGCCAGCACGCCGCCGAATCCCTGCAGCGCCAGCCAGCTGAGCGACCAGTAAAGGTCGCTCAGCGATGCCGGGCGCGCTGGTGCGCCTTCGGCCATTTCGGAAGGGGGCGGGGCCGACATACCGAGCTCAGGAGGCGGCGGTGTCTTCGGTTCGCGGTGGCTCGGGCGGCATCTGGGTGGGGTTCGCGTCCGGCACCTCGGCCGCCTGCGGTCCGGCCAGCTTGGCCACCAGCGCATCGACATCGTCCAGCCACTGGCGCAGCAGCGCGGGATAGGCCTCGTCGGGCGTCTCGCGCCAGCGCCTGCGCGCTTCCCGCCCCAGGGTGCGCATTTGCCAGCTGGCCTCGCGGGTCAAGAGCGTGAGTTCGGTGCGCACAGCTTCGTCGTTGGCGCTTTCGCCCAGCTGTGCCAGTTGGTCGGGCACAGCCCCCACCCCCGCCAGGGAGCGACGCAGCTTGGAGGCATGGCTTGCCACTGTGGCCAGCGCCTGGCGTCGGTTCGGGTTCATGGCCGGATCCTTCTCCAGGTCCAGCGGCATGCGTGCGAGGATGGCGTCGATTTCGCCCAGCAATTGCACCGGGTCATCCAGCAGTTCGATGGCGGCGCTCAGCACATCGAGCTGCGGCTGCACCAGGGAAAGGATCTGCATCGACATCGTCGGGTCGTAGCGGTGCGTATTCATGCGCAGCAGCACCGACAGCTGCATCTCGGGCGCGTTGCGCGTGGGAGCGAACATGGCCGCAACCACCTGCGCCAGCGAGACCAGACGACCCAGCGGACTGATGGCATCGCCGACGAGATTGCGCGGATAGCCAGATCCGTCCAGGTATTCCTGGTGCTCGGAGACGGCGCGGATCACTTCGCGCGGGTACTGGTGGTGGCGCTCGACCAGCGTGGTCGACACCAGCGGGTGCGAATACAACTGGCGCCGCTGTTCGCGGTTGAGGCGGCTCGATCCCTGTTGCAGAACCGGATCGACATGCAGCATGCCAATGTCGTGCAGCAAGCCAGCCGCCGCCGCCATGCCCAGGTCGAAGCGTGACAGCAAGGTGGCACGGGACTTGGCCAGCCAGACCGCTACCAGCGCCGTGCGCACCAGGTTCAGGTAGACCTCCGGCCGAACGTCACGGGCAACCGTCAGTTGAAAGGCCATGGCCTCGGGCAGCGGGACGGTCTCGATGACGTTCAGCAGCAGCTTGCGCGTCGCCGGGTCCGGCGCCAGACGTCCGAAGAACGGAACATCTTCCATGATGGACATCGCGGTCTGCTTCAGCGTCTCGCCATTGACAGCATCCGCGCTGATGACGGAATCCTCCAGCGGCGCCGACAGTTTGTGCTGCATCAGCCGCTGGTACAGCGCCTTGTTGATCGAGACACCCTTGTCGACGACCTTGATGCCCTGCGTGTTGAAAATCGCCGTGGCGGCCACGACATCACGCTGCTCGCCCAGTTGCGTGACGGCTTCGGTGAAGTGGCTGCGTTCTTCGGGCGATTCAGACATGGTGAAACTGCTCGGCGTGTAGGGTGTGAAGCATAGCGCATGGCATGACGGGAGACGGCCGTCGGGGCCAGCCGCTGTCATCTATGATGGCAGGCCATGAATCAAGTCTCCAACCCGACGGCTACAGTGCCTGCCGGACCCACGGTGGGCGATGGTCGGGCGCTGCGCGTGGCCCTGGGCCAGTTTGCCACCGGAGTGACGGTGGTCACCACCCGGGCCGGCGATGGCAGCTTTGTCGGTCTGACTGCCAATTCCTTTGGCGCCTTGTCGCTGGATCCGCCCTTGATCAGCTGGGCCCTGCGGCTGGCTTCGTCCAGTCTGCCGGTGTTCCGCCAGTCCGAGCGCTTCGTCGTCAATGTGCTGACCGAGTCGCAGGTCGACGTGTCCCGGCTGTTCGCCTCCGGCACCCCCGACAAGTTCAGTCAGGTCGCCCACGCCGAGAACCAGGACGGCATGCCGTATCTGCATGGCGCCGCCGCCTGGTTCGAGTGTCGGCGCGTGTCGCAGCAGGAGGTCGGTGACCACTGCCTGTTCATTGCCGAAGTCGAGCGCTACACCCACGCCGAGGCTGCGCCATTGTTGTTCCACAGCGGGGCCTATTTCACGCTCGGCTCGCGCTTGTGAAAGGGCCCGCGCATGTTGCAACAACGAATCGAAGCCAAATGGATTGACGCTTTCGTGCAGGCGTTTCGCCTGTGCGGCGTGCAGCAGGGCGAAAGCGCGGCCATTTTGTCGGAGTCCCAGTCGCGGCCGGTCAACGTACGGCTGGCGGAACTGGCCCTGGTCCGGCTGGGGGCACGGGTTTTCCATATCGTGCTTCCCACCTCGGCCTTGGCGGCGCCGGTGCCGGTGCGCTCGACCGGAGCGTCGGATGCGATTGGCGGCCTGGCGCCGGTGGTGCAGGCCCTCGCCGGCAGCGGCTTTGTGGCCGACCTGACGGTGGAGGGTCTGCTGCACGCGCCCGAGCTGCCCGCCATCCTGGGCGGTGGCGCCCGGGTCTTGATGGTGTCGAACGAACATCCCGAGGTGCTCGAGCGTTGTCAGCCCGATGCCGCGCTGGAGCCCAAGGTCAAGGCCGGCATGCGCTTGCTCAAGAACGCGGCCACGATGCGGGTGCGCTCTGATGCCGGAACCGACCTGTCGATTGCGCTTGCCGGTGCCCGCGTCGGCGGCGGCTGGGGCTATACGGCGCGCCCAGGCAGCATTTCCCACTGGCCGGGCGGCTTGTGTCTGGCGTTTCCGGCCGCTGGCAGCGTGCAGGGAACGCTGGTGCTGGCCGAGGGCGACGTGAACCTGACATTCAAGCGCTATCTGGAGCGGCCGGTCGTGCTCACGGTCAAGGACGATTTCGTGACCGACATCGCCGGCACCCACCTGGACGCCGAACTGATGCGCAGCTATTTCGCCGCCTGGGGTGACCGCGCTGCCTACGCGGTATCGCATGTCGGCTGGGGCATGAACCCGCAGGCGCGCTGGGACGCCATGGCCTTCTACGACAAGAACGATTTCAATGGAACGGAACTGCGTGCGTTTGCCGGCAACTTCCTTTATTCGACCGGCGCCAACGAGGTCGCCGGCCGTCACACGCTGGGCCATTTCGACCTGCCGCTGCGCCACTGCACCGTGACGCTGGACACGCAGGTCATCGTGCAGGATGGCCAATTGCAGGGGGACCTGGCATGAGGTGCCTGCGATGAGTGGGCAGGGCCGCATTCCCGCGACGATCGACAGCGGCAGCGGCGCGACCGCTGTCTTCCTGCTGCATGGCGTCGGCGGCGGCAAGCAGGCCTGGACGGCCAATCTGCCGGCACTGGCCGCGGCCGGCTACCGCGCCATCGCCTGGGACATGCCTGGCTATGGCGATTCGGTCATGGTCGACCCGTATACGACACGCGAACTTGCACAGGCCTTGCAAGGGCTGATCGTGCATGTGGGCGCTGCCCGCAACGTGGTCCTGGGCCACAGCATGGGGGGCATGGTGGCGCAGGAGCTGGCCGCCTTGTGGCCTGCACAGGTCGATGGACTGATCCTGTCGGGTACCTCGCCCGCCTTCGGCCGTGCCGACGGTGGCTGGCAGCAGCAGTTCCTGCAGCAGCGTTTTGCGCCGCTCGACGCCGGCATGGACATGGCGGAGCTTGCACGCCAGCTGGTGCCGACCATGATGGCGCCGGATGCCGATGCGTCGGCGCTGGAGATGGCCTGCGCGGTCATGGCGCAGGTACCTCAGGCCAGCTACCGCGCGGCATTGCAGGCCATCGTGTCGTTCAACCGGCTCGATGCCCTGGCGCAGATCCGGGTGCCGACCCTGTGCCTGGCCGGCGCGCACGATCGCAATGCCGCGCCATATGTGATGCAGCGCATGGCCGAACGGATACCGCAAGCCCGCTACCAGTGCCTTGCGGACGTCGGCCATCTGGCCAACATGGAACAAGCGGCCGCTTTCAATGGCGCCGTACTGCAATTCCTGCAGACGTTTTTTCCAGTCTGAGGAGGAGTCTGATGACCACCGATTCGCGTGTTTCCACCGCCAGCGGCTCCAGTCGCTACGTGCCGCCGTCGATCGCGGGCGATTACACGACGCTGACCGACAAGCAGACACAGTTGCTGGCGATCGCATCCGAGCTGGGGCGCAGCAAGTTCGCGCCGCGGGCTCGGCAGATCGACCGCGACGCGGTGTTTCCGTTCGAGAACTATGCCGACATGCATGACGCCGGATTGCTGCGCATCTGTGTGCCGGAACAGTACGGAGGCTGGGGCGCGGACTTTGCGACCTATGTGATGACGGCCGCCGAGATCGGACGCCACTGCGGCGCCACCGCGCTGACGCTCAACATGCATGTGAGTTCGACCATGTGGACCGGCTTCATCGCCGATGACCTGGACATGACGCCCGCGCAGCGCGCCAGCCACGAGGCCCACCGTGCCATGCATTACAAGCGCATCGTCGAGGAGGGCAAGATCTATTCGCAGCCTTTCTCCGAAGGGGGCGCAGCGGCCGCCGGCAAGGCACCGTTCGGCACGCTGGCGCACAAGGTCGACGGCGGCTACATCGTCAACGGCAAGAAGATCTTCGCCTCGCTGGCCGGCGCAGCCGACTACTACGGCATCCTTTGCACGCTCGATATTCCGGGTGCCACGCAGCGTGATTCGCTGTACCTCGCGGTGGACCGCAACGCGCCCGGCGTCACGGTCAGCGGCGACTGGGATCCGCTGGGCATGCGCGGCACGGTGTCGCGCAACCTGCTGTTCAAGGACGTATTCGTTCCCGACGCCGAGCGCCTGATGCCCGAAGGCATGTATGCGCAGGCCGCGACGCGCTGGCCGCACATGTTTGCGACGCTGTCGCCGACCTACATGGGCATCGCGCAGGCGGCCTACGACTTCACGGTGCAATACCTGCGTGCCGAAATTCCCGGCATGCCGCCGGTGAAGCGGCGCATGTACCCGACCAAGCAGATCGCCGTGGCCGAGATGAAGGTCCGGCTGGAGCAGACGCGGGCCATCTTTCTGCAGAACGCGCGTGCCGCCCGCGTCGATCCGTCCAAGGAGGTGCGCATGGGCCTGCTGGCCGCGCACTACAGCATCATGGAGAACGCCAATGACATCTGCCGGCTGGCCGTGCGAACCTGCGGCGGGCAGTCGATGCTCAAGACCTTGCCGCTGGAGCGCATGTACCGCGATTCGCGCTGCGGCTCTCTGATGCTGCCGTGGACGGCCGAGCTGTGCATCGACCGGCTCGGCCGCGATTGCCTCTACGAAGCTGGCGAGCGCGACGAACCGGACGCCTTGTAGGCGCCGCACCCCGGCCTGCGTCCCGCGCATTACGCACCTGACAGCCACCATGGCATGAACCTGTCGCGCATCATCGAGCGCCACGCCCAGTTTTCGCCCCACGCCCTTGCCGTGCACTGGAAAGGGCAGGACATCGGGTATCCGCAGCTGTGGCATGGCATCGAGGATGCCACGGCGGCACTGCTGCGCAGCGGCGTGCGCCCGGGTGACCGTGTCGCCTGGCTGGGGCTGAACGATCCGCGCATGCTGGTGCTGCTGTTTGCACTGGCGCGCATCGGCGCCATGCTGTTGCCGCTGAACTACCGGTTGGCTCCGGCCGAACACCGCCAGATCCTGTCGCATGCGGCGGCCGCCTGGCTGTTTGCCGACGAACACCATGCCGATGCCGTCGCCGCGCTGGCGGAGATCGAGGGCTGCCGACAGCTGCCGATGTCCGTTCTGCAGCCGTCGGCCGCTGGCGCTGGCGCGCCGCTTGATTCCGTGCTGCTGCAAGGCGATGACGCCGCACCGGTGCTGCTGGTCTACACCTCGGGCACGTCCGGCAAGCCCAAGGGTGCAGTGCACACGCAGGCAGCATTGTTGTGGAACTGCGTCAATGCCACCCACGCGCAGGACCTGTGCGCCGGCGACCAGGTGCTGACCGTGCTGCCGCTGTTCCATGTCGGCGGCCTTTGCATACAGACGCTGCCGGCTTTGCATGCGGGTGCGATGGTGACCCTGCATCCGCGCTTCGAGCCCGGGGCATGGCTGCGTGACGTGGCTGTGCGGCGCCCGACACTGACGGTGATGGTGCCCGCGACCTTGCGCGCGGCGGCGGCGCATCCGGACTGGGCCGCCACCGACCTGCGTGCGCTGCGCCTGCTGGTGGTTGGCTCGTC
>Ga0116169_1001530_pt1 | contig 18930 bp, 22 predicted proteins | sample AD_UKC130_MetaG_FD_89796 | JGI IMG/M metagenome (GOLD analysis project Ga0116169, IMG submission 89796) | Active sludge microbial communities of municipal wastewater-treating anaerobic digesters from Canada - AD_UKC130_MetaG | ecosystem: Engineered > Bioreactor > Anaerobic > Digestate | place...
GAATGCCCTAAAAAAGGCCCAAGAGATGCGCAGCAAGCGCGCCGAATTACGGTCCAAGCTCAAAAAAGGAGCCATCACTCTCCGGGAAGTGTTGGAGAAAACCGATGATGAGGTGGTGGCCAGGATGCGCGTCACCTATCTGCTGCAGTCCCTGCCGCAGGTGGGTAAAGTCACTTCCGAGAAGCTGATGCGGGAGATCGGCATCAACGAAAATCGCCGCGTCCAGGGTTTGGGCAAGAGGCAAAAAGAACAGCTGCTTGAGAGGTTAGGATAACAGTAAGGAGCTAGAGACATGGGCATCCAGTTGATCAACATCGGCTTTGGGAACATAGTGGCGGCAAACAGAATCGTGGCAATAGTCAGCCCCGAGTCGGCTCCGATCAAGCGCATGGTGCAGGAGGCCAGGGAGCGCGGCATGCTCATCGATGCCACTTACGGCCGACGCACCAGGTCAGTTATTATCGCGGACAGCGATCACATAATTCTGTCAGCAGTGCAACCCGAGACCGTGGCACATCGTCTTACAAGCAGAGACAATCTGGAAGCTAATGAGAAATAGGGAGTTGCTGCTGAATTGAAGGGAACACAGAAGGATATGCGGAGTGGTGGGTTAAAAACAAAGGGCTTTCTCATCGTGCTGTCCGGCCCCAGCGGTGCGGGCAAAAACTCTGTGATGAACGCCGTTTTTCCCACCATTCCCAATTTAAAATACTCGGTCAGTGTGACAACCCGGCCGCCCAGGGCTGGGGAGGTTCATGCTGTCCATTATTTCTTCTGCTCAGAAGAAGAGTTTGACCAGATGCTCAAAGATGATCTATTATTAGAATCAGCAACCTTTGTGGGTTACCGCTACGGCACGCCGAAGAAGTTTGTCTATGAACAGATCGAAGCAGGCAATGCAGTCATTATGGACATAGATATCCAGGGGGCTGCCCAGATCAAAGCAAAAATGCCTGAAGCCGTTTTGGTTTTTCTGCTTCCACCTACCCCGGAAGAGCTGAGCAAACGCCTGCGCCTGCGGGGCTCCGATTCGGAGGAAGTGATCAGGCGCCGTTTGGCCAAATCAAGGGAAGAGGTCAAGCACATTGTAGATTATGACTACTTCATCATAAACGATGACTTAAACAGAGCAGCGGAACAGCTCAGACAGATAATTCTCAGCGAATGGTGCAGAGTAAGCCGTATAGATCTGGATTATCTGCAGCAGCTTTGGAAAGGGGGGTCAGATCTTGAAGCCAACGAGAGCTAATCGCTATGAGGCTATTATGGTCGTCTCCCAGAGAGCCCGGCAGTTGATTGATGGGGCAGAACCGGTGATGGAAACCAAGGCCACCAAGCCGGTGACCATTGCCATTGAGGAACTGGAAGCAGGTAAAATCCAATGGGAGTACAAACAAACGCAGTAGTGCAAGCCTGTGGTGGATGCCACGGGCTTTTTTTAGAGGTGAACGCCCATGGAGCAGAAGCTGTATGCTGGAGTGATCGTGGATGTGCGGGCTGAAGCAGTCAACCGCATTTTTCAATATGCTGTACCTGAAAGCTTGAGGGATACGCTCCAGATCGGGCACCGGGTGCTGGTGCCCTTTGGCTCCCGCAAGCTGGAGGGGTATGTTGTGGAGTTCAGCAGTGAACTGGACGTGGAGCCGCAGAAGCTCAGAAGCATCCTCAAGCCCTTGGATCCAGAACCGGTCATCCTGCCTTCTTTGGTGGAGCTGGCGCGCTGGTTAGCTGAGACCTATGCGGGTCTGTTTTCTGAAGCCCTGCAGCACATGCTGCCCCCCGCAACTCGCTACGGGCGGGAACGGGTGGGGGTGAAGACCGCGCAGGTGGTTACGCTTCTAGACCCCCAGCCCAGGCTGCGGCCCAACGCCCCGGCCCAAAGGCGCGCCGTGGAGGTCCTGCGGCCCCGGGGAAAGATGCTCGCCGCCGAGTTGGTGGCTGTGGCCGAGATATCCCCTTCCACACTGCGGGCCCTGGAGAAGCAGGGTGTGGTGCGTGTGGAGAAGGAACGGGTGGAAAGGAAGGTTGAACCAGACCCGGTGGCCGACCCTGCCGTCGAACTTACCCCCAAGCAGCAGGAGGCGGTGCAGACCATCCTCGCGGAAATGGAAGGACCGCGCCGACCGGTACTGCTCCACGGCGTTACAGGAAGCGGCAAGACTGAAGTGTACCTGCAGGTGATTGCCGAGGTGCTGCGCCAGGGCAAGCAGGCCATCGTTTTGGTTCCCGAAATCGCCCTGACTCCGCAAATCCTCAACCGCTTTGCTGCCCGCTTTAAGGACCGGGTTACGGTGCTGCACAGCGCGCTTTCCCTCGGGGAGCGGTTTGACCAGTGGTGCAAGATCCGTGAGGGCAGCGTGGATGTGGTGATCGGAGCCCGTTCCGCGGTGTTCGCACCCCTACCGAGGCTGGGATTGATTGTCTTAGATGAGGAACATGAACGCACCTACAAACAGGAAGATGGCTCCATCCGCTATCAAACCAGGGAAGTGGCCATCAAGCGCTGTGCCTTGGTGGGGGGCCAGGTTATCCTGGGCAGTGCCACGCCCGCGGTGGAAAGCTACCACAAGGCCCTCCAGGGCGAATACGTGTTGGCGGAGCTGCCTGAACGGGTGGAACAGCGCCCCCTACCCGCGGTGGAAATCGTGGACATGCGGGAAGAATTCAGCCAAGGCAACCGCAGCATGTTCAGCCGGCGCCTGCAGGAGGAGCTGGCGGCCTTGGTGGGCACGGACAGTCAGGCCATTATTCTCTTGAATCGGAGGGGGTTTGCCAGTTTTGTACTCTGCCGGGAGTGTGGACAGGTACTTAACTGTCCCAACTGCCAGGTTTCCCTCACTTACCACAAAGGGATCAACCGCCTGAAGTGTCATTACTGCCTTCATCAGGAAGAACTGCCCATCAAGTGTCCCCACTGCGCCTCGCGCTATCTAAGGCAGTTTGGAGTGGGCACCGAACAGCTCCAGGAGGTTTTGGCTAAGGAATTTCCCCAGCTAAGGTCCATACGCTTGGATGCGGATACCACCAGGCGGAAGGGGGCCCACGCCGCGATTTTGCGCCAGTTCGCCCAAGGTCAAGCCCAGGTGCTCATTGGAACCCAGATGGTGGCCAAAGGTCTGGATTTTCCTAAGGTAACCCTGGTGGGGGTACTTGCTGCCGACTTGAGCCTGCGCTTTCCCGATATCCGCTCCTCGGAGCGCACCTTCCAGCTTTTGACCCAGGTGGCGGGCCGCAGTGGACGGGGGGAACTACCGGGAAAGGTGATCGTCCAGGCCTATGAACCAACCCATTTTGCCATTCAGACGGCGCGCAGCCACGATTATCTGGCCTTTTACAGGAAGGAAATTGGTTTTCGCCGAGCTTTGGGCTATCCACCCTTCCGCCATTTGACCCGCATTCTGTGCAGTGGACCCCAAAAGGAGGTGGAGGAGGCCTGCCGGGCTATTGCCGCCTATCTTCTGCAGCAGGGTATAGCTGAGCGTGACCTGATGGGGCCCTTCCCAGCGCCCCTAGGGAGGATCCAGGGCCGCTACCGCTGGCAGGTTTTGGTAAAGAGTGATCTGCCCCTGGCAGGGCTGAACAACCTGCCTGCGGTGCACGGCGATGTGCAGGTGACTGTGGATTTTGATCCTCAGCACATGCTTTAGTATGGTATAATAGACTTAGAGAAAACGAGGTGGCGCCATGGCAGTACTACCAATTGTGAAACTGGGGGATCCCATTCTGCAGACCCGCGCCCAGGAAGTGCGGAAAATAACTAAGAAGATCGCCAAACTCATCGACGACATGATCGAAACCATGTATGAGGCGGACGGTGTTGGTCTGGCGGCGCCCCAGGTGGGAGTGGGGCAGAGGATTATCGTGGTGGACCTGGGCGAAGGTCCGGTTGTGCTGGTAAATCCGGTGATCCAAAGCGCCCAGGGCGAGGAAATAGATGTGGAAGGATGCTTGAGCATTCCCGAACGCTGGGTTTACGTGAAGCGGGCCACGGAAGTTGAGGTAACGGGCCTCAACGAGAAGGGCAAGCCCGTGCGCATCAAAGCCGAAGGATACTTTGCCCGCGCGCTCCAGCACGAAATTGACCACCTGGACGGCGTGCTCATGCTGGATCGCAGTCTGGGCGAGGCAGTTATTGAAGAGCGGCCCGGCGGGGAACAGTCCGACGGCCTGGAAAGCCTGGAAGTACAGGCAGAAGAGGGTGAGTAAATGCGCATCCTCTTTATGGGCACCCCTGAATTTGCCGTCCCCAGTCTCAGGGCTTTGGCGCAGGCCCATGAGCTGGTGGGTGTGGTCACTCAGCCAGACCGCCGGGCTGGCCGGGGGCAGCGCGTGGTGTTTTCCCCCGTCAAACAGGTGGCTCAGGAGCTGGGCTTACCCATTCTGCAGCCGGAAAAGATCGGCGATCCGCAAGTGATGGAAGAGTTGGAAGGTTTGGGGGCAGATCTTTATGTAGTGGTTGCCTTCGGACAGAAGATTCCAGATAGACTGCTGGCCGCACCCAGATTTGGATGCATCAATGTGCACAGTTCCCTTTTGCCCAAGTATCGGGGGGCCGCGCCCATCAATGCGGCCATTCAAAATGGCGAGACCATCACTGGGGTTACCACCATGTACCTGGGGTCAGGTTGGGATGATGGGGATATTATCCTCCAAGAGGAAGAACCCATCGGTCCCAGGGACACCGCCGGCGCTCTCCACGACCGCCTCATGGTGAAAGGGGCCAAGTTGCTCCTGGAAACGGTGCGCCTCATCGAACAGGGCAGGGCGCCCCGCCGGCCGCAGGATCACAGCCAAGCTACTTATGCCTTTAGGCTCAAAAAGGAAGATGCCCAGGTGGATTTCAACCGTCCCGCGGTGGAGCTGGATCGGCTGATTCGGGCCATGAATCCCTGGCCCGTAGCCTGGGCGCAGATTAGGGGCGAGACGGTGCGCATCTGGGAAGCACTGCCCTCCAGCCAAGAAGGTCCACCAGGCGAGGTTTTGGCCCTAAGCGAACAGGGCCTGCTTGTGGCCTGCGGCAGAGGTTCCCTTTTCCTCCAAGAACTGCAGCGGCCCGGGGGCAAGGTGCTGTCAGGTCTGGATTTCGCCAACGGTCTGCGTCTGCGCGTTGGGGATAAACTAAGCTGATAGGAGGAGATGGCTGTGTTTTATGATCCCACCTTTATTTTGGTCCTTCCGGCCTTGTTTCTTGCCATGTATGCCCAGTTTAAAGTGAACAGCACTTTTTCCCGTTACTTACAAGAGCGTGCCTATGCAGGGCTTACGGGGGCTCAAGTGGCTCGGCAGCTTTTGAATGCCAATGGACTGCACAATGTTAATGTGGAAAGGGTGGCCGGCCAGCTCACCGACCATTACGATCCCCGTTCCGAAACGGTCCGCCTCTCGCCCCGCGTCTACGACGGCACCAGTGTAGCTGCCCTGGGGGTGGCTGCCCACGAGGTGGGCCATGCCGTGCAGCATGCACGCGGTTATGTGCCCCTGGGACTGAGGACCAGCTTGTTCCCCCTGGCCGCTGTGGGTTCGCAAATGGCATTCCCCTTGTTTATGCTCGGGTTTTTGTTCAGCGTTGATGTGCTCATGCTGGTGGGCATTTGGTTTTTCATCGCCGCTTTAGGGTTTCAGCTTATTACCCTGCCGGTGGAGTTCAATGCCTCCAGAAGGGCCTTAGCTGCTCTGGAGTCAGGTGGTTACTTGACCCAGGCGGAGGTGCCCAAGGCCAAAGCGGTGCTTAACGCCGCAGCTCTCACCTATGTGGCTGCGGTGGCTGTGGCAGCAAGCCAGCTCATCCGCTTACTCTTCTTAAGGAGTCAGCGGAGGCGGTGAGGGAGCGCTGGTCAAATCCCCGCTATGTTGCGGTGGATACGTTAAACAAGTTGGCAGAATCGGATGAGTTCCTCAAAGAGGTGGTGGACCGCCAAATCGCCCGCGCCACCCTCAGCAGGCTGGACCAGGGCTTGTATACGGAGCTGGTGTTTGGTACGGTGCGCATGCGGCGCAACTTGGATTACGTGCTGGCCCAGTTCAGCTCCAGACCTGTGGAGAAAATCCAGCCTGCCCTGCTCAATGTGCTGCGCATCGGTGTATACCAGCTTTTGTACCTAGACAGAATCCCTCCTTCGGCAGCAGTGAATGAGTCGGTCAAACTTGCCCGGGCCTTCGGCCATGAAGGTACGGCCAAGTTTGCCAATGGTGTGCTCAGACAAGTGCTGCGGGGGAGGGATTCCATTGCCTACCCCGCCCTGGAAAAAGACTCGGTTGGGCATGTGGGTCTGAAGTACTCCTTTCCTGCATGGATCGTGGAGCACTGGCTACAGCGCTGGGGCCCAGAAGAGACGGTAAGCCTCTGCCGGGCTATGAACGAGCCGCCGCAGCTGCATATCAGGGTGAACACCCTCAAGGGCAGCGTGGAGGAGGTACGGACCCACCTCGAGGCCCAAGGGGTTACGGTCCAGAAGGGGCGCTATCTCCCTGAAGTTCTGGCTGTGCATCCAGCCCATCTGGTGGTAGCCGATGCATGGCTGGCCGAAGGGCGCTATTACATTCAAGATGAAAGCAGTGCTTTAGCCGCCCATGCGCTGCAGGTGCAGCCGGGGCAGATTGTGTACGACTTGTGCAGCGCGCCGGGAGGAAAGGCCACGCACCTTGCCCAGCTCATGGGCAACAAAGGGGAGATTGTGGCCTTCGATGTGCACCCGCAGCGCCTGGCTTTGGTGGAAGAAAACGCAAGGCGCCTAGGGATCAGCATTATCCGTCCTAGGCTTGGCGATGCCACTGGGGATCTCCAGCTTATTCCCGCACCCCGGGTCTTGGTGGACGCACCGTGTTCTGGCTTAGGCACCATGCGCCACCGGCCAGATATCCGCTGGAAGAAGACCCCCGGGGAGGTGGCGGAACTGGTGGCTGTGCAGAAGGCCATTCTGCGCCGGGCCGCGCAGTACGTGGCGCCCGGGGGGCTTTTGCTCTACAGCACCTGCACCCTCACAGAATGGGAAAATGAAGAGGTCGCGCAGTGGTTTTTAGCTGAACATCAGGAATTTACAGGCCAGCCGTTTCTTCAAGGGTTTCCCGGGTGGGGAGCCCAGCCCTGGCTGCGGACGCTGCTGCCCCACCGGCATGGCGTGGACGGCTTTTTCCTAGCTCTGTTTAGAAAAGAAGAAGTTTAACCATTACTTGATAATGTGCAGGATTTGGCAAAGTTGTGTCAAATATTACAATTGGAAGGGGGGAAATACATAACTTTGGAGGGTGTGTATGCAGATTCTGGTTGTGGACAATAATGTGGAACTCTGTCAGGTCCTGCAGCAATTTTTGACTGCACATGAGGAATTCAAAGTTGTGGGCATGGCCCATGATGGCGAACAAGCTCTCACAGAGATTCAACGATTGGAACCGGACCTGATTCTGCTGGACATCACCATGCCGTATCTAGACGGACTAGGTGTCCTTGAAGCCCTCAACAGCATGCATCTGAAGAAGAAACCGAAAGTGTTCGTAATCACAGCCTTCGGCAGCGACCGCCTGCTCAGCCGACTATTGGCCTTGGGTGCCGACTATTTTCTGGTCAAACCCTTCCGGCTGGAAATTCTCGTGGAGCGGTTGCGGGAGTTTTCCTCTGTCTCTTCCCCGGTGATCGTGGAGGAAGCGGCAGCAGTCAAGGAAAACGAGCCCACCATAGACCAAAAGGTGTCCGAAATTCTACACAAAATGGGGGTACCCCCACATTTCAAGGGCTTTGCCTATCTGCGGGATGCGGTGCTTATGTACCTGAAAGAGGGTTATTATGCCGGAGGCCTCACAAAGGAAATGTATCCAGCGCTGGCCAAGAAGTATCGGACAACCATGAGTGGGGTGGAGGCGGGTATCCGCAATGCCCTGGCCGCGGCTTGGGAGAACGGAAACACCGAGTTTATCAAAAAGCTGTGCGAGCCCTATTGTGAGGATCGCATGCCCACCAACTCACTGGTTATTGCCAGGATCGTCGAGGGGAGTCTCTGCCTCTGAACCCAAGAACGGCCAAAAGCATCTTCCGCTCAAGCGCGGAAGGTGCTTTTCAATGTCCCGGCCAGGGCTGGGCGCGGGTTTTCGTTGACAAAACTGCGCCGGAGGGTTTATACTTATATCTGCGGGGCGTGGCTCAGTTTGGTAGAGCGTCGCGTTCGGGACGCGAAGGTCGCACGTTCAAATCGTGTCGCCCCGACCAACTCGATATTCAAACCAGGTCTCGATCTGGTTTTTTTTGTATGTGTGCCATTTGCGCCACTTCTATAGCCAGCTTCTCCTGGGCAAAGCAGAAAAATTTGCGCAGGGTTTTCTCCAAGCGGGCGCGGTAAGTGGGCGAACTGTGGGAGTAAATATAATCTTGGATCTGTTCCGCTGTGGTGTTGGCCAGCAGAAAACGTAAGAAGCGGGAGGCATCTCCTAAATAGTATTCTTCAGAACGGATACCCTGATCCAAAAGGTATTCCACGTACGCAGTCAAGAAGTGGACCGTGGGACGTTTGGACATCATCTCACCTTCTGTGCAGGAGGTTTTAGTGTGCGTATAGAGCGGCATCTCGCCGGGCTTTTTCCAGAAGAAATCAACGGCATCTTGGCAGATAGTGTGCCGGCCTTTCGGGCGCGCCAGATCTTCGGTTGGCTGCACCACCATGCGGCTGCTTCCTTTCACGAAATGGCTAATCTGCCTAAGGAGCTGCGCAGGCGCTTGGAGGATCTCTTTGGCCAGCCTTGGCCTCTGAACTTGGTGACCAAAAGGGTGGCCGGGGATGGAACAGAAAAGTACCTCTTTGCCCTGGACTCGGGCGGAACCATTGAAACGGTCTTGCTTCCAGAAGAGAAGCGCCAGACCGTGTGCATTTCTACGCAGGTAGGCTGCGCCATGAACTGCTCCTTTTGCGCTACGGGCAAGAGTGGTTTTCAGCGGGATCTAACGGCGGGGGAGATTACGGCCCAGGTGCTTTTTGTGCAGAACAGGCTCCAAGGGGAAGGAAAGCAGCTCACCAACGTAGTGTATATGGGCATGGGCGAACCCCTGGCCAATTACGAGGCGGTGCTGCGCAGTGTGCGCCTGTTGAACCATCCCCAGGGCCTTAACCTGGGTGCCAGGCGTATCACCATTTCCACCTGCGGCCTGGCCCCTCGCATTAGGCAGTTGGCGGAGGAGGACCTCCAGGTCAATCTGGCGGTTTCGCTCCATGCGGCCACAGACCAGGCAAGAAGTGCCATTATGCCCATCAACAAAGCCTATTCCTTAAATGAGCTTTTGGCTGCCTGTGACTATTACACCGCCAAGACCAACCGCCGCATCTCCTATGAGTATGCCCTCATCAGCGAGTTTAATGATGCCCCCGAACAAGCAGAGCGCCTGGGCGAACTGCTGCGGGGAAGACTCTGCCACGTAAACCTTATCCCCGTTAACCCCGTGGACCAGGAAGTGCGTCCGTCGCCACAGCGGATTGCGGCCTTTGCCCGCGTCCTGGAGCGGGCCGGCGTGCCCGTGTCCATCCGCAAGGAGCGGGGCACCGATATTGAGGCCGCCTGCGGCCAGCTGCGGCGCCGCAGCCTAGAAGGGCAGGATGTGGCGGAACACGGCGGCCAGGTCTGAAGGGGTGGAGTGTGTGGCTGGGTTGAGGTCTTTCCTGGGAAGAATAATCCAGGTAATAACAGGAAAACGACGGGGGCAGGCAGAAAATATGCAGGAAAAGGTCTCTGCCGAGTCCTCCCTAAGCGATGATGAGCCCACTAAACGCTATGAGGCCTTCTCCTTTAAAGGGCGGGACCGGCAGTGCCGGGCCCTTCTGCGCTTGGGAACGCAGGTGTTTATGCTCCAGCCCGGCTTTTTGGTGGGCCGAGGGGCCAGCTGCCATCTGCGCCTTTCCGACCCCCGGGCCAGCAGGGTACACGCCCGGTTTGCGCCCGTGGGTGAGGGTTGGGAAGTCCAGGACAATGCCAGTAAAAATGGGACTTTCCTAAATGGCCAACGCATCAAACGGGCGGTGCTGCGGCACGGCGACACCATTCGCATCGGACAGACCGTGTTGACTTATGAGGAGAGATGAGCATGGCCGTAGTCCACTGGGTGCTCAGGGCGATCCTGGCGCTTTGGCTTTTGCGGATCGTCTGGAACTTGGTCAGGGCGATGCTGGAAGAGTTAGCATAGGAGTGTTGGGCATGGATGTGAAAACGGCAACAGATGTGGGGCGACTGCGGGAAAACAACGAGGATGCGCTCTGGGTTGGCGAGCACTGCCTTGTTGTGTGTGACGGTATGGGGGGACATGTTGCTGGAGAAGTCGCAGCTGAGCTGGCCATCGAAGCGATTAAGTCCTTTCCCTTCGGAGCCGGCGAGCCAGCGGAGGAGGTCCTGGCAGCCATTGACCAAGCCCAGAACAGGATTATCGCCGAAGCCAACCGGAACACCAAGTACCAGGGGATGGGCAGTACCATTACCTTGGCTTGGGTCTCGGCGCCCGGCGCAGACGGTGAGCGGGAGCTGGTGGTGGGCCACGTGGGGGACAGCCGCTGTTATCTGTTCACCAACGGCGTGTTGGAACAGCTTACCAGCGACCATTCGGTGGTGGGAGAGATGGTGCGGGCGGGGACGATTACTCCCCTGGAAGCCCGGAATCATCCCCAAAAACACATCCTCACTCAAGTCTTGGGGTCCGCGGCCATACAACCGGAGCTTATTGTCCGGCGGCTGAGACCGGGTTCAATCATCCTGCTCTGCACCGACGGCTTGACTGATGTGGTGGATGATACTCTGCTGGAAAAAACGCTGCAGCAGGACTTTTATGCCAACAACCTGGCCCAGGAGTTGGTGGACTTGGCCAACGAACTGGGTGGGCCAGATAATATAACGGTGATTGTGGCCAAAGTGTGAAGCAGGCAGGTCTTTCTGCGTTAGGGAGGAATAGTTGTGGGACTCCTCGGCCGCACCTGGTTTGAGTTTACAGGTTGGCTTGCTGCGGTGCTCTTGTGGTTGTTCTTCCTCCAGGGCCAGGTAAACTGGTGGCAGCCAGCGGTGCTCTGGGCGTTGTTCCTGCTGCTCTATTTGGTTACCCGAGGCTGTGGTGCCCACCCTGGGGCTCTGCCTTTTGTGGCGGTCTTGGTTTTCTGCGGCTGGATCTTCCTAACCAGGCTGGACCCGTCCCTGGGCCAGGGGCACTTCTACGGTGCCCTGCTGGGAAGTGCTTTCTACCTCTTTGGTCTGTTTCTGCCCGCCCCCAGGCTGCGGTTTTCCCGTCTTTGGGCCTGGGGGGCAGTGGTGCTCTTGGGATTGACCGCCCTGTGGGGAGAGACTGTGGGCGGGGCCAAGGCCTGGCTGACCGTGTGCGGGCTGCGCTTTCAGCCCGTGGAGCTGGCCAAGGTTTTCCTGGTGCTCTATTTGGGTAAGGGCATCAGCCAAGGCCGTCCCCTGTGGGAGCTGTTGAGTTTTGTGGGCAGTTTTCTCCTGCTGTCGGCCTGGCAGAGGGATTTGGGTCCGGCGGTGTTAGTTTTTCTAGTTTTCAGCTGGCTGGTGCTCCAGCATTCTTTTGCCTGGTACAAGCTGCTGGGCCTGGCCGGGATCCTCTTGGCGGGGTTTTGGGGAGCCGTGCAGCTCTTTTCCCACGTGCAGAGCAGAGTACTAGCTTGGCTGGCACCTTGGGAGTATCTGGACAGCAAAGGATACCAGGTGGTGCAGGGGTTATTTGCCCTCCGCGCCGGGGGGCTGGTGGGGCAGGGCTTAGGCCAGGGGCTGGTTCATGTGATTCCCCAGGGGCACACCGATTACATCTTTGCCATTTTAGGAGAAGAGCTGGGCTTTTTCGGCCTCTGCGCCGTACTGCTCTGCTATTTCAGTTTGGCCTTTTGGGCCGTGCGCCTTCTGCAGGATTTGGCGGGAGCAGAGCAGCTGACCGGCCTGGGCTTGACTCTGCTCTTGCACGGGCAGGTGTTTTTGGTGGTGGGCGGCATTCTCCGTCTACTGCCCTTCTCCGGGATGACCCTGCCCTTTGTCAGCTACGGCTCCACTTCCCTCACGGTACAGTTCTGGATGCTGGGGTTGATGGCAGGCCTAAGCAGGGGAGGAGGAGCCGAGCGGTGCGCAGAACCTTCCTGACCCTGGCAGTTCTTTATGGTATGATGTTAGTTGGTGTCTTTTACTGGCAGCTCTGTGCCGATTTGGCCCACCATCCCGCTAACCCCCGTTACTATCTGGTTTTTCAAAGGGAACGGGGTTCCATCTTGGATCGACAGGGGAGGGTGTTGGCCCATTCTGCCTCTTTCGAGGACGGTTACCAGCGCCGCTATGCGGCCGAATCCCTCTCCCCTGTGGTGGGTTACTTCCACGAACGCTACGGGTTGACGGGGTTGGAGAGGCTCTATCAAGGGGAGCTCAGTGCAGGACGCAGTCTGCTGACCACCCTGGACCTGGAGCTCCAGAAAAAGGCAGCAGAACTCCTGCAGGGCTCAGCCGGTGCTGTGGTAGCCCTGCGTCCCGAAAGCGGCGAGGTACTGGCGCTGGTTTCCCTGCCTTGTCTGGACGGTAACGCCATGGATGAAAACTGGCCAGATTACCTGGCCGATCTGCGAAGTCCTTTTCTGAACCGGGCCACCCACGGACTGTATCCCCCGGGCTCTGTGGTCAAACCCATTGTCTACGCAGCGGCCGTGGCCGAAGGAGCAGCGCAGGCCGGGGAGACTTGGTTGGACCAAGGCCTGATTCAGCTGCCGGGGGGCGCTGTGCGCAACTATGGCGCCAAGGCCCATGGAGAGATTACCCTGGATCAGGCGCTGGCCTACTCTTCCAACGTGGTGTTTGCCGAGCTTGCCGCGGAGCTGGGACCTACTGTCTTGGACTATTTCCGCCGGTTCGGTTTGGGTGAACCCCCTGATTTTGAGTTGGGCGGCCATCAAGGCTCTGTTCCGGAAGCAACCCTTTCTACCTACCACGCCGCGCAGCTGGGCATCGGCCAAGGAGAACTGTTGGTAACCCCTCTGCAGATGGCCCAAGTGGCCGCGGCCCTGGCTAACGGAGGGGTGCTCATGCGTCCATTTGTAGTGCAGGAGGTGCGGGGAGGTTGGCGCCTGCGCCAGATAACGCGGCCTACGGTCCTGGGCGAGCTTGTGCCTTGGACAGTGGCGGAGCAGGTGAAAAGGGCTATGGTTCTAGCGGCCCAAGAAGGGACGGCCAGGACCAAGTTCAGTGAACAGTTCAGCTACGCGGGGAAGACGGGAACCGCCCAGCTAGGTTCAGTCCCGGATCACTCTTGGTTTATCGGTTTTGCCCCGCCGCAGGCCCCCCAAATTGCCGTGGCTGTGGTGGTGGAACACGGGGGAACAGGCGCGGAGGCGGCAGCCCCCATCGGAGTGGAGCTCATGTTCCAGGCTGTGCAGATGAGTGAGTAAGGCTAGAGGGTGAGATTATGGTTGGAGAGACGCTGGCCAGTCGCTATGAAATATTGGAAAAGGTAGGCGATGGGGGCATGGCCTTGGTGTACAGCGCCAAGGACCAGCTGCTCAGCCGCGTAGTCGCGGTGAAGATCCTGCGCTCTCAATTCGCCGACGACGAGCAGTTTGTGGAGCGTTTCCGGCGCGAGGCCAGGTCCGCTGCGAGTCTTTCCCATCCCAATATTGTGAATATCTACGATGTGGGTCAGCAGGGCAGTATCCATTACATCGTTATGGAATATGTACAGGGCACCAACCTCCATGATCTCATTCGGGAGCACGGCCAGTTTCCCCAAGAGTTCATTGTGAGTGTGGGTAAGCAGATCGCCATGGCTCTAGCCCATGCCCATTACCACGGCATCATCCATCGGGATATTAAGCCGCACAACATCCTTATTACCGAGGAGGGGCGGGTTAAGGTCACGGATTTTGGCATTGCCCAGGCCATGTCGGCTACCAATTTGACCCAAACGGGCATGGTGCTTGGTTCGGTCCGCTATTTTTCCCCAGAGCAGGCCAAGGGCGCAGCGGTGCAGGCCGCAAGCGATCTTTACTCCCTGGGGATTGTGCTGTACGAAATGATAACCGGCCAGCCTCCCTTTAGGGGAGAGTCGGCCATTGCCATCGCCCTGCAGCAAATACAGGATACGCCGGAACCCTTGCGTAATCTTCGTCCTGAGCTCGATGCCGAGCTGGAGGATTTAGTGCTTAAGCTGTTGAGTAAGGATCCCAAAGATCGCCCCCGCAGTGCTGAAGAAGTGGTGCGCATTTTCCAGCGCATAGAACGCCGCCTCACTGTGGTTACTGACGTGGAGGGCGATGTGGATCAAACTCTGCCGCTGCCGCCGGTAGATCTCGTTGGGAAAGGGGGCTGGGGCTTGGCCCGGTCGAAGAGGAAGCAAAGCAAAAAGAAGCAGAGCAAAAAGGAACCCCGCAAGCGATCTAAAGCACTGGTAGTTCTCGTCATTTTCTTAGTGCTGGGGGCCCTAACCTACGCGGCAGTGCGCATCATCCCGGAAGTGTTGTTCCCAGATGATGTGCGGGTGCCTGATATTGTGGGTTTGCACGAGATGGAAGCGCTCCGGGTGCTCAGGGATGTGGACCTGGTCTTGAAGGTAGATCAGCGCATGTTCGACAATGAAGTGCCCGCGGGCTATATTATCAGCCAGGATCCCCTGCCGGGACGGATGGTCAAGCAGTACAGGGACGTCCTGGTTCGGGTGAGCCAGGGGCCGGAGGAAGTGGAGATGCCTTCCTTCCTGGGTATGACACTCCGCGAAGCCAAGGTGGCTTTGACCCAAGCAGGGTTCGTGGAAGGGGAGAGTGAAGAGGTCTACGATCCTGAAGCGCGGCCGGGAATCGTCCTGGAACAGCGTCCTGAGCCGGGGGAAATCGTGGCCAAAGGGACGGCGGTAAGCCTGGTGTTGAGCAAAGCGGCCGAGCCCTTTGCCCTCCCGGATTTCCGCGGACAGGATTTCGAGCTGGTTAAGCAGCAGCTGAGCAGCCTTGGGCTGCCGCTGGGTAATTCCTGGCCGGAGTACAGCACCATTTACCCCGCGGGCCGGGTGATTGAACAGAACCCAGCACCTGGGAGCTTGGTGGAGCAGGGCTGGCCCATCGATTTTGTCTATTCCCAAGGGGCTCCTGTTCCCCCTGCCGAAGAACCTGAAGTGGAGAAGACCCCAGAGGAAACCCAGTGGATCCAAGAAAACCTCTGGAGTACAAAAGAAGTGACCATCGACGTTCCTCCAGGGCCCAGTCAGGAGATTGTCATTTTGGTAATCGATGATTTTGGAGCCCGTGAGGTCTATCGGGAAACCCACAAAGGGGGCACCAGAGTGGTGCGCACCATTCAGGGCCGTGGGAAAGATGCCCGTTTCCAGGTTTATCTTGGTGGAAGGCAGTTCTTGGATCGAGCTTTTCAGGAGTGAGATATGAGGGAAGGTATTATTGTCAAAGGACTTGGGGGCCGCTACGAGGTGGAAACGGCCCAGGGGCGGCTCCAGTGCACGCTCAGGGGCAAGCTGCGCTTGTCAGTGGAAAGGGTGTTGGTTGGTGATCGGGTAGAGGTTTCCGTGGACAGCTCCGGCACGGCTGTGGTGGAACGCATCCTGCCCCGCAGAAATGAGCTTGTCCGCCCGCCTGTGGCCAACATCGATCAAGTGCTGGTGGTGTTCGCTGCCCAGCGGCCCGCGCCCAACTTAACGCTCTTGGATCGCATTTTGGTCCAAGCCGAGCTTCTGGGCCTTGAGAGCGTGGTGGTGGTGAACAAGGCCGACTTGGACAGGCCTGGCGCGCAGCAGCTGCAGTCCATTTACGGGGCCATTCCCTACCGAACCATTATTACCAGTACCAAGACCTTGGAAGGTATTACTGAGCTGCGGCAGGCCCTGCAAGGGAAAACCAGCGTGCTGGCTGGTCCTTCAGGGGTAGGCAAGTCTTCGCTGCTCAATGCCTTGAATCCGGCTTTGCGGCTTGAGACCGGTGAGGTGAGTACCAAGATCCAGCGGGGCAAGCACACAACGCGCCGGGTGGAGCTCTTAGCCGTTGACCAGGGATATGTTGCGGACACCCCGGGGTTTTCCCAGCTGTATTTGGAACCTGGACAGGCAGAACGCTTGCAGTTCGCTTTTCCCGAGTTCCTCCGCTACCGGGAAGAGTGCCGGTTCCGGGGCTGCCTGCACCGCCAGGAGCCCGATTGCGCAGTGTTAAAAGCCCTGGAGCGCGGGGAGATCGCGCCCAGCCGCCACGCCCATTACCTCCTCTTTTTGGAAGAAGTTGCCCCCCGCTACTAGAAAGGAGCGTTTGCTTTGAATCGACGCATCAGTGCATCCATCTTGGCCGCGGATTTTTGCCGCCTAGGGGCCGAACTGGCTCGGGTGAGCAATGCCGATCTGATCCACTTCGATGTGATGGATGGGCACTTTGTACCTAATATAAGTTTTGGACTACCGGTGATCGAGGCAGTGAGCCGCTGCACCGAGGTTCCCCTGGATGTGCACCTCATGATTGAACAACCAGAACGCTACCTAGATGCCTTCGCGGCAGTGCAGCCCGAGATCATCACCGTCCACTATGAAGCGGTGGTTCACCTGCAGCGCACGCTGCGCCGCATTAGGGAACTAGGCTGTAAAGCAGGGGTATCCCTGAATCCCCACACCCCCTTGGAGGGGCTGCGCTACGTGCTGGATGATCTGGATCTCATCTTGATCATGACCGTGAATCCAGGGTTTGGAGGACAGCAGTTCATCCCTGCCATGCTGGGGAAAATTCGCGACTGTCGGGAACTGATCAGCGGCAGGCCCATTGAGATCCAGGTGGACGGGGGAGTGAGTCTGGAGAACATTTCCCGCCTGGCGGAAGCCGGCGCCACCAACTTTGTGGCCGGTTCGGCCATCTTCCAAGCGCCAGATCCCGCAGCCTACATCTCCCAAATGCGGTCCGCCTAAAAAGGTAAGCTCGCTTACCTTTTTTTTGCCGTCATTTGGCATAAAAGTACTCCCTAACGGTTGACAAGTCTGATAATTCACTGTATTATTGGAGTAAACTGAGCAGACGGCTGAACGCATCACATTACAGAAAGGAGGGTTGACCATTTTTCTTCAACAATCGATCACCACAAAAAAAACCACCTCCCTGGGCAAAGGAACAGCTCCGCGTTCGCCTGCGCGGAAGCCATAAGTTCGCCGACTGCTCAGTAAGGGCGTTGGGAAAAGCATCCTGGTCTGCGGGATGCTTTTCCTCGCAGCAGACCAACTTCGCGGCAGGTATTTCCCGGGCGAAGTAGAAGAAATAAACATAATATAAATGCAGATGAGTTCCGCTAGGGGTGCTTATGAGCTGAGACGGGTCCGACTGGATCCGAACCCTCCGAACCTGTTTGGGTAATTCCAGCGTAGGGAAGCGGCAGTGGGGACATGGACCGCTGCGCGTCCATGTTTTTCTTTAAGTACCCCGGAATGCGGACGAAAAACAGCATTTCGGGAGGTTGATACTATGCGCAACAAGAACATTCAGGTGATGGTGGAGACGGCGGTGCTGGTGGGAGCGGCCCTGCTCCTTTCGGAAGTGAGGCTGTTTCGGGCTCCCCAGGGCGGTAGTGTCTCCCTGGAGATGCTGCCCATCTTTGTGCTGGCCTTTCGGCGCGGAGGGCCCGCGGGAATTGTGGGCGGAGCGCTCTTGGGACTGCTGCAGATAGTCTTGGGAGGCTACTATGTGCACCCGGTGCAGATCATCCTCGACTATCCCGCTTCTTTCATGGTCCTGGGCGTGGCCGGCTTTGGTATCCTGAAGCGGGTGCGCTGGCTGGGTGTGGCGGCCGGAAGCCTGCTGCGCTTGATCGTTCACGTTATCTCTGGGGTGGTCTTCTTTGCAGAATACGCGCCTGAAGGTAGTTCTGTGCTGGGCTACTCCTTGGCCTATAATCTTTGGTACATGGTGCCCAGTGCCATTTTAAGCGGCCTGATCATCATGGTTCTAGAGAGGCGGAGGGAGATCTTTGAACCTCGCTATTAACAGCGTTGCCGCGCTCATTCTTGCCGCCGGGGACGATGTGCCCCGGCAGCCCCCTCCGGGGATCGGGGAAAACACCCTGATCATCTGTGCCGATGGGGGAGGGCAGCTGGCCCGCAGGTGGGGCTTACAACCCCAGATCATTATCGGCGATTTGGACTCTTTGGGGGAAGGGGATCAAAACTACTGGCGCAACCGGGGCGTGTCCTTTAAAACCGCGCCGGCGCGCAAAGACCAAACCGATGTGGAACTGGCCGTGGACTATGCTTTGAATAGGGGGGCGGCCAGGATTACCCTCATTGGCGGGTGGGGCAGCCGCATCGACCATTCCTTAGGCAATGTGGAACTGCTCTACCGCTTGGCCCTGTTGGGAGTAGAGAATCAGCTCCTCACAAGCACGCACGTGCTCAGTGCCTTCTGCGGCAGTGTGCGCCGCCGGGTAAGGCCAGGGAGCCTGGTGTCTTTGGTGCCCCTAACCCCAGTGGTTAGGGGAGTGGCAACGGAGGGACTTGGCTATCCCTTGAAGGGCCACGATCTCCATAAAGGAAGCACCTTCAGTATCAGCAACTACGCGGTAAGGGGAGAAGTATCGGTGGAGATTGCCCAAGGAGTGCTGCTGATAGTGTGCCAAGCATAAAAATACCCCTGGGCCTTTCCGGGCCTAGGGGCTAACTTATGCACGCTTCCGGGGATAGGTCTACAGAGCCCGCTGCACTTTTCCGCTCTTGAGACAGCGTGTGCAGACGTAAGCCCTTCTGGGGCTGCCTTGGAAGATGATGCGAGCTCTTTGCAAATTGGGTTTCCAGGTGCGGCGGTTTTTGTTTTCGGCGTGGCTGCGCAGGTTGCCGGTCACCGTACCCTTGTCGCAGATAATGCACCTTCTTGCCATGTTTCCTACCCCCTTTTGACACGATTTCAGTAACGCTATTTCATTTTAGCACAGGGCTTTTTCAAATGCAAGGAGGAATGCGGAATTCGATAGCGTCAA
>Ga0116169_1001533_pt1 | contig 18892 bp, 19 predicted proteins | sample AD_UKC130_MetaG_FD_89796 | JGI IMG/M metagenome (GOLD analysis project Ga0116169, IMG submission 89796) | Active sludge microbial communities of municipal wastewater-treating anaerobic digesters from Canada - AD_UKC130_MetaG | ecosystem: Engineered > Bioreactor > Anaerobic > Digestate | place...
CGCTTGGGAGATCTGCGACGAATTGGGTAGAGCCCCAGATTGGTGTGTCCTTCCCGTTGGAAATGCCGGAAACATCACCGCCTACTGGGCGGGCTTCGTCCAGTATCGGCGGATGGGGAAGTGTCAGGGTGTGCCGCGAATGGTGGGCGTTCAGGCCCAAGGGGCCTCGCCGCTCGTAACGGGCGTCGAATGCGACGAACCAGAGACCGTCGCTACGGCGATTCGCATAGGTCGGCCAGTGAACGCCCCCAAGGCGCGCGCTGCGGTCAAAATGAGCGGCGGATTCTTCATGGCTGTGAGCGACGGGGAGATACTCGAAGCCCAAAGCCTTTTGGCGTCACGCGAAGGTGTCTTCGCCGAGCCGGCCTCCTGCGCTCCGCTGGCGGGGCTGATGAGGCTCAAGCGGGAGGGCAAATTGCCAGAGGCGATGACGATCGCGATGATACTGACGGGAAACGGCCTCAAGGATCCGGACACAGCCATGTCCAAGGCCGGTGAGCCCGTCGAAGTGGATGGAACCATGGAGGCTCTGCGGGAGGTGATTGCGCCGTGATTTTGCGGGTGAAGGTGCCTGCGTCGAGCGCAAACCTCGGTTCTGGTTTCGACACGCTGGGCATGGCCCTTTCCCTCTACAATTTTTACGACCTCCTTTCGCTTCTTCCCAGCGGCAGCTACGAAATAGAAGTTATTGGCGAGGGGGAGCATGAGCTCGAAAACCCCATTGGGAATCTGCTCATCAAAAGTTACGAGCGCGCCGCGGAAGAGTGGGGGATCGAACTCCCCGGGCTCAAGCTTCGATGCCTCAACGCCATTCCCTTGCGCAGAGGACTTGGAAGCTCCTCCAGCGCGGTCGTCGGCGGGGTGCTCCTCGCCAATGCTATGAGAGACGACCCCTTAGATAAGGATGAACTGCTCACCTTGATGGTTTCCATCGAAGGGCATCCAGATAACGTAGTCCCGAGTTGTTTGGGCGGCATGGTCGTCAGCTCGTGGGATGGCCACGAGCTGAGGTATGTCAAGCTTCCTTCTCCTCCTCGGGATATAGTCGTTGTCGTGGCTGTGCCCAATGTGGAGGTGAGCACGAGCGAGGCCCGTCAGGCTTTGCCCGAGCAAGTGAGCTTGAACGACGCAATTTTTAACGTGAGCCGCGTGGCGCTGCTCGCTGCTTCGTGGGCGACCGGACAGTGGGACTACCTACCGTGGGCCATGGAGGATCGGCTTCACCAGCAGTTTAGGGCTCGCCTTTTCCCCGGTGGAGAAGAGATTTTGGATAGGGTAAGGTCCGTTTCAGGGTGTCTCGGTGTGGCGATAAGCGGCTCAGGCCCGAGCGTCATGGCCTTTGCAAGGGAAAACGTCCAAGAGGTCGCCGAGGCAGCCTGCCGCACGTTCATGGAAAAAGGGGTCCGTTCCCGCTTTTTTGTCCTCGACATAGACGAAAACGGAGCCGTTGTAGAATATACAGAGCCTTCACTCGACAAGGAGGAGATAGGACATGTCAAAAGCGGCCGATAAACCTGAGACCCTTGATGGTCGGGCTGTGGACTCCGTGACCTGTGATCGCGATGTGGCAAAGGTGGCAATTTTGGGCGTGCCGGATGTACCCGGTATAGCAGCTCGCCTGTTTTCACGCTTGGCCGAGCGCGACATTAAGGTTGGGATGATCATCCAAAGCATCATGAGGGGTGGCGTAAACGATATAGCCTTCTTAGTCAGGAGGGACATCTTGGGCAAAGCTATAGAGGCTTGTCGCGAAGTGGCTAAGGAGATAGGCTCCCAGGGCGTGACGTTCGACGCCGAGATCGGTCGCGTGACGGTAACCGGCCCAGGAGTGTCCGAACGGCCCGAGGTTCCATATCAAGTGTTTTCGACCCTAGCACAAGAGGGCATCAACATAGACATGATCTCGTCTACACATGAATCGATCACGTGCGTCGTCGAATCCAGCGATGTGGAGCGCGCTGCGCAGGCCCTGCGCAGGTGCTTCCTCTCCTGAGATGGGATAAAATAAAAGGCAAGCTCTTTTTTGGGTGGTGAAGCGCGTGAGAAAGATCATAGGGGCATTGTTGTGCCTCTGCCTTTGGACTGCAGTCGCGGCGTCTCAGGAGACGGTGACGTTGAACGCCGAGAGCCTGTATTATGACCCCTCGACGAGCCAAATCAAAGCCTCCGGCAGCGTGGTGATCCGCGAGGCAAACATCGTAATAGAGGCCGAGGAGGGCGAAGGAAAGTCCGATGGCAGCACTTTCCGCCTTTATGGCAACGTGCGCGGCCACTTCCAAAAGGAGGGAATTGACTTAACTTGTGACGAATTAGTGGTGCAGCAGCGCGAAGAAGGAAGGATAGCCACAGCTAAGGGAAACGCTAAACTGCTGCGCGGGGAGGAGCGCATAGTTGCCGATGAGCTCGAGTGGCTCTGGGGCTCCCCGGATAACTATGTCGCCAGGTCGAATGTGGACGCAGTTACGAGCGTTTACGCGGTTCAGGCTCAAGAGGTCGGCCGTCAGGGCGGTCGTTTTTGGGCTAAGGACGTGAAGCGCTTTGAAGACAAGGCCAAAGGAGTTACGCTTTCCGCCAGAGAAATCGAGGGCAACATTGAGGGTGAAGAGATAAAAGATTTAACAGCCGTTGGCAACGTGGTCGCCAAGCAACGCACTTCCCAAGGAGAGACGACGCTCTCTGGGAACAAGGCTGTCTACTCCAAGGATCGCGGCACGATCACCGTGACGGGCAAAAAGGCGGTTGCATTTCAGAAGGACCGCACGATACGGGCAGACACGCTCATCCTGTTTTTGGAGAGCAGGAGAGTTGAAGCTCACGGATCTCCTCAAATCGAGTTCTTGAGAGAGCAGGAGAAAAAGTAAATGGCCCAAACCCTGCGAGCGGAAAAGCTCGAAAAGAGCTTTCGAGAGCGCACTGTTGTGTCGTTGGTAAGCCTCAAGGTGAAGCGAGGGGAGATAGTCGGCCTGTTGGGTCCAAACGGCGCAGGAAAGACCACCACCTTTTATATGATCGTTGGGCTGATCTTTCCTGATAAAGGCAAAATTTACCTCGACGGCTTGGATGTGACGCCGATGCCCGTGTATAGACGAGCGCGCTTGGGGATAGGATATCTTCCTCAAGAACCATCCGTGTTTAGAAATCTCACCGTTAGAGAAAACCTGGAGCTCGTCCTCGAAGAACGGGGTTTGGATCAAAAAGGGCGGAAGGAAATAGTCGATCATCTCATCGAAGAGTTCGGCATCGCCGAGATAGCTCACGTGCGCGGCAACTCTCTGAGCGGCGGGGAAAGGCGGCGCGTGGAAATAGCCCGCAGTTTGGCTACGATGCCCGACTTCATCTTGTTAGATGAACCGTTCAGCGGGATAGATCCCATTGCAGTCTATGACATCCAACAACTCATCATTAGTCTAAAGTCGAAAGGATACGGCATATTGCTCACCGACCATAACGTCAGGGAGACGTTAGCCATAACGGACAGGGCTTGTTTGATCCACAACGGTAGTATAGTAATCGAGGGCTCTCCCAGAGATGTCGCCGCGAGCGACATGGCGCGCAGATTTTACTTGGGCGAGCGCTTTCACTGGTGAAGGCGCGGTATTTTTTGCCAAGTGCCGTTGAGGATAATGCTTATGACGGCAGAAGCTGCACGGCGCACGGCTGGAGATAGGTCGAGAGACAATGAGAGTTGTTCGGGTTGTATGCCTATCGCCGTCACCGCTAACCACCCCAAGTGAGGTCCCAATATGAGAGGCAGGGTTATTCCGTGAGTTTCAAAAACGGCTTCTGCGAGCTCGTCGAGTGCGAGACGTCTTACGCTACCGGCTTTGAGGCCCATGTTCGCTGCATCTACTATGATGAGCTCTTTGGGACGGTCGCGCAAGAGCCACGGTGTGTAGTTTTCGGGCACCGTTTCGCAGACCACGATGCGCATCCACGGCGGCGCTATCGGTATGAGCGATTCTGCTATGTAGACGCCGACGCCATCGTCTCCCCTCAACCTGTTGCCCAACCCCCAGAGGTGCACTTCAAATGACGAAAGTTCATTCTCCATCTTCACATTACTCTCCTGACCTTTTTGTCTCCAAAATGGTGCGCCATTCGTTGCGAATGACGGCTGGAACGCTTGCGAGCCGCATCCTTGGCATGCTGAGAGAGATCCTAACGGCAGCGTTTTTTGGCGCCACGCGGGAGCTCGACGCCTTCTATGTGGCTTATACGTTGGCAAACCTGTCCCGACAGCTCTTGGCGGAGGGGGCGCTGTCTGCCACTTTCGTCCCCGTCTTCTCTCAAACTTTGGCGAAAGACGGCCTTGATCGCGCCGAGAGGCTTGCGAAAGAAGCCGTAACGCTCCTTCTGGCGATGGGAACGCTCGTCGTCACAGCGGGTATAATCTTTGCGCCCTACCTGGTTTTTCTTATAGCCCCCGGCTTTAAGGGGCCGGATGCCGTCTTGGCGACGAACTTGACTCGCTTTCTCATGCCATATCTCATTTTGGTTTCCCTCGCTGCCTTGGCCATGGGAGCGCTCAACAGCATGGAGAGCTTCTTCGTGCCCGCTATAGCCCCTGCAGCGGCCAACTTGGTTTATATAGTGGCTGTATCGTTATTATATTGGAGAATGGGAATATGGGCCCCTGCCGTTGCGGTTTTGTTGGGCGGATGTTTTCAGATGGGCCTGCAGTGGGCGTGGTGTGCGGGCAAGGGTTTGGTGTTAATTCCGGCCATGCCGGGAAGGGATCCGGAGCTCTGGCGTATGGTTCGCCTGTTTTTCCCATATGCCGCCGGGCTTTCCTTGAACCAGTTTCATCCCATCATAAACCGCATCCTCGGATCCTTTTTGGAGGATGGGGCTATCTCTGTGCTCAACTATGCGGATCGTCTCATCCAGCTTCCCCTCGGCCTTTTCGTCATAGCCGTCTCTCAGGCTGTGCTTCCCCTCTTTTCCAGGGCTGCCCTCGAGGACGAAGTCGCCTTTGCCGACATAGGGCGAGATGCCCTGCGCTTTGCGCTCTTCATCGTTTCACCCATAACCCTATGCACCCTCTTGTATGCGGGCGAGGCGGTTCATCTGTTGTTCTACCGTGGCGCCTTCGGCGACTGGGCTTGGCGCGCGACGAGCGGCGCCCTATTTTTTTACGCCCTTGGACTTCCCGGTATGGCCTGCAACAATGTTACCCTGAGGGCGCTTTACGCTCGTCGCTTCCCTAAGGCTGCGTTTTTCGTCGTAGCTACGAGCGTTTTGGCCAATCTCGCCTGCAGTGTGGTCCTCATGCGATTCCTTTCCTATAGAGGGCTTGCGCTCTCCAGCGCTATTGCCTTCACGTCTGCCTCTCTTGTCGGCGGGCACTTTCTGCGCGCCTCGCTCGGCAGGCCGATCGGGCTTTTCGACATACCGTGGGTGTCGAGGCTCGCTTTGAGTTTGGCGATTACAGGTGGAGCTTCGATGTTCTATAAGTTTTTGATACCCTATCCCTTAGGCGCTGGGTTGGCCTTGCGGACCCTTTGGATGTGCGGCGCCTTCGCCGTCGGTGCTGCAAGTTATATAATAACTGTGCGGCGCCTGAAGTGCGCGGAGTGGCGATGGGTAGCAGAAGCGATAAGGCGGGATAAAGCGAGGGCGAAAAGAGATGAATAAAATACGGGTTATTATTGTGCTTTTGCTGTGTTCGTTAGCTTCGGTGGCAATAGCGGATGAAGAGGCGCTGGTCCAGGAAAGGATGGTCTCTATACGAGCGGAAGGGAAGCAGCTGGATGGCCTCGTCATAGGCGCTCAGGCGAGGCTCGATTTCATATATGTGGATGCTGCTCTTGTTGAAGCGTTGAGGACCCCGAGCGGATTTCCTGACTGGCTGCGCTGGCATGCCAAGGATTTCGCGAGCGAAGAGCTAAAAGGGGGCGCCCTTTTTGTGCTGCGCATCGAGACATACAACCCGTGGACGTTCGACCCCATGAAGATTTCTGTCGCTGATTACGCGCTGAAGGAGGAGGATATCCTCACAAAGCCGGCGTATGTCCCGAAGGGAGATCTGCCGAGCCGTTTTGAGGGTAGCCTTTCCTTTCGCGTCCCTGGTTTGAAGCTGAAACCCGGCCAGGAGATAATCATCTCGTATGGAGAAGACAAGGCTACCTTTCGCGTCCCGAAGGGGAGGTGAAGTGTGATGCATAAATATCGCTGCGTCGCTTGCGATAGGGAATTTGAGGTGGAAGATCCCGTAAACCGCTGTCCGTTTTGTCGCGGCAAGGTGCTCTTTCACCTCGAAGGAAGATCCGTAAGAAAGAAGGCGAACTGCGGTGGGAATTGCTCCGGCTGCAGTGGGTGTGCAGCGTGAGCCATGCTTCCTTTTTGACTTTAGGCATCGAGACGTCGTGCGATGACACCTCCCTGGCCGTACTTTCGGGGCCGAGGGAGGTGCTCTCTTCTGTGGTATCCAGCCAAGTGGATTTGCACGCTCCCTATGGCGGGGTATTGCCTGAACTGGCCTCTCGCAAGCATCAGGAGGTCATAATTTCTCTCCTTCGCAAAGTCTTGTCGGACGGCGGAGTCTCAAACCCTCATCGCGACATCGACCTCGTCGCCGTGACGAGAGGTCCTGGCCTCATGGGGTCGCTCCTGGTGGGCGCGATGACGGCCAAGGCCCTCGCTCAGTCCTGGGAGGTTCCGTTGATTGCCGTCAACCATCTGGAGGGGCACATATTCGCCAATGTTTTGGCCCACCCCTCTTTAGAGCCTCCGTTTTTGTGCCTGATCGTTTCGGGCGGCCATACCGAGATCATCTTAGTGCGGTCCTTCGGCGACTATTTGCTCTTGGGTAGGACGCGCGATGACGCCGCTGGCGAGGCCTACGACAAGGTGGCTAAGCTATTGGGTTTGGGGTATCCTGGGGGGCCGGCGATAGATCGCCTGGCCAAGGAGGGCGACCCGAAGGCATTTGCGTTTCCGGTGCCGCTCGGGCACACCAAGAATGTGGAGTTTAGCTTCAGCGGCCTGAAGACGGCGGTCCTTTGGGCCGTGCGCCGCTTGGAGCAGGAGGGCGCTCCCATCCCGGTAGCGGATATATGCGCCTCATTTCAACGCGCTGCCGTGGAGGCGTTGATGTCCAAAGTGCGTCTGTCTGTGGAGATGACGGGCGTTAAGAGAGTGGCCGTGTCGGGAGGGGTAGCGGCGAACAGCGCCCTCAGAGAAGCTATGGCGTCTCGAGGCGCATGGGATGTCTACCTTCCCCCTCACGAACTCTGCACGGATAACGCCGTAATGATCGCCGCGACCGGTTACGATGCCTATGCGCGCGGCTTACGGTCTGACATCTCCTTTTCTCCCGACCCTTCTTTAGTGCTCGCCAAGTAATTCGAAGAAAACGAGAGAAAAACGGCGAAAAACAGCGCTTTCATAAGAACAGATGCCACCATGGCCATTATTCTTTAGTAAACGCCATTAATCATGATTATTGGATGTTGAATATATTGACGCTTATCGCTATCCTTATTTGTGGCTTGATTAGCACTCCTTCATATTGAGTGCTAACACAATTTTCGATTAGGAGGGATTCGAGCATGAAGGTGAAACCGCTTGGCGATCGAGTAGTGGTCAAAGTTCTCACGCAGGAGGAGAAGACAAAAGGAGGTATCGTGCTTCCCGATACGGCCAAAGAGAAGCCGCAAGAGGGAGAGGTCATAAGCGTAGGGAGCGGTCGTGTCCTCGATAACGGCCAAAAGCTTCCACTTGAAGTTAAGGTTGGAGACCGCGTAATCTTCAGCAAGTACGCCGGTACGGAGATCAAGATCGATGGAGAGGAATATCTTATCCTCAGCGAGCGCGACGTGCTCGCTGTAGTTGAGCGATAGCGCGAGATTTTATAAAAGGAGGGTGTACGGGAATGGCTAAAATTCTCATGTTCGATGAAGATGCACGTCGAGCTTTAGAGCGAGGAATGGATAAGGTGACCAGCACTGTGGGTGTGACGCTTGGCCCGAAGGGTCGGAATGTTGTGTTGGAGAAGAAGTTTGGCTCGCCTACCATCACGAACGATGGCGTCACCATCGCCAAGGAGATAGAGCTCGAGGATCCCTTTGAGAATATGGGGGCCCAGCTTCTAAAGGAAGTCGCCTCTAAGACCAACGATGTGGCCGGCGACGGCACCACCACCGCTACAGTGCTCGCTCGCATAATGGTTCGCGAGGGCATGAAAAACGTCGCAGCCGGCGCCAACGGCATGGTGATGCGCCGGGGAATCGAGAAGGCCGTCGACGTGGTCGTGGATGAGCTCAAGAAGATGTCGATACCGGTCAAGGACAGAAGCAAGATCGCTCAGGTAGCCGCTATCTCCGCCAACGACAAGGCCATAGGCGAACTCATAGCTGAAGCCATGGAGAAGGTAGGAGAAGAGGGCGTCATCACTGTCGAGGATAGCCAAAGCGTAGGCACCACGTTGGAGATGGTGGAGGGGTTGCAGTTTGATAAGGGTTACATCAGCCCTTACATGATAACCGACCCCGAACGCATGGAGGCCGTCCTCGAAGATGCATACGTCCTCATCAATGACGGCAAGATCAGCAACGTAAAGGATCTCCTCCCCATTTTGGAGAAAGCCGTGCAGACGGGCAAGCCGTTGCTCATCATAGCGGAAGATGTAGAGGGCGAAGCCCTCGCCACGCTGGTGGTGAACAAACTGCGCGGCATACTCCAGTGCGTCGCGGTGAAGGCTCCCGGCTTTGGCGAGCGCAGGAAGGCCATGCTCCAGGACATCGCCATCGTGACTGGTGGCCAGGTGATAAGCGAGGAGCTCGGCATAAAACTCGAGAACGCCGACCTTTCGATGCTCGGCCGCGCCAAGAAGGTGCGCGTGACCAAGGAGGAGACCACCATAGTAGAGGGCGGTGGCGATTCCGAGGCCATCCGCAAGCGTGCCGCTCAGATTCGCGCCGAGCTCGAGGAGTCCACATCCGAATACGACAAGGAAAAACTCCAAGAGCGGCTGGCCAAGTTGGTCGGCGGCGTGGCAGTCATTCAGGTGGGTGCCGCTACCGAGACGGAGCAGAAGGAGCTCAAGCACCGCATCGAAGATGCGCTCTCTGCCACGAGGGCAGCCGTGGAAGAGGGAATCGTCGCAGGCGGCGGCGTGGCCCTGCTCAATGCCCTACCTGCGCTGGAGAAATTCATCGAGACTCTCGCGGGTGACGAGAAGATCGGAGCTCAAATCGTGCAGAGGGCCATGTCTGAACCTCTCCACCTCATAGCCGAGAACGCCGGCTTCCAGGGCGATGTGGTCGTGGAGAAGGTCAAGAGCCTCTCCAAAGGTCACGGCCTCAATGCCGTTTCAGGCGAATACGTAGATATGGTACAGGCGGGGATTATCGACCCGCTGAAGGTTACGAGGAGCGCGCTCCAGAATGCCGGCTCCATCGCTGCCATGGTCTTGACGACCGAGGCGCTCGTGGCGGATAAGCCCGAGAAGAAAGAGCGCACTCCCGTCCCCGAGATGCCGGAGTATTAAACTCAAAGAGTCAAATAAAAAGGGCCTCGCATGAGGCCCTTTTTTAGTGCCTTGGCTCTTCCCTTTTAGTGCCCATGTCTCGGAAGGGTTATTTTGCTAAATATCTTTTAGTGTGGTAGAATACTTAATAAAGATAGGTGCCAGGCTCTGGGTTTTAGATCACCTAAGGAGGAGGATGTGAAATGCCAAAGAGCCCTTACGAGGCGTTCCTGGAGCAGGTGGATGAGGCAGTTCCGTATCTCAAGGTCGAGCCCGAGTATGTGGATATGATCAAGGAACCGAAGGAAGTCCTTGAACTGACGATACCCCTGCGCATGGATGACGGCTCTGTCCAGATGATCAAGGCGTGGAGGAGCCATCATAACAACGCCCTCGGCCCATACAAGGGCGGAGTTCGTTATCATCCGGATGTAACGAGGGATGAGGTAGTAGCGTTGTCGGCGTGGATGACCATTAAGTGCGCCGTAATCGGTCTACCTTACGGCGGCGCAAAGGGCGGCGTACGCTGTACGCCTTCGGCCCTATCGCGTGGAGAGCTTGAGAGGCTCTCCCGGGCTTACGCTTTGGGGATCTCTCGTTTTATGGGTACGGATTACGATATCCCCGCTCCGGACGTCAATACGAATCCGCAGGTGATGGCTTGGTTTACCGATACTTATGAAAAGGTGATCGGAAAAGGTGAACCATCCGCTTATACCGGTAAACCCGTAGAGATGGGCGGATCCCTTGGAAGGAGTACAGCTACATCCAGAGGCGGCGTGTTGTATATCCTTCGCGAGACGCTCAAAGAGATGGGCCTTTGGGGTAAAGATTTAACGTGCGCTTTGCAGGGTTATGGCAATGTGGGAGGTTTTGCCCACATGTTTTGTTCGGAGCTGGGCTTGAAGGTTGTGGGCATCGCAGACATTGAGGGCGGCATTTATAATCCCAAAGGCTTCGATTATGCCCCCGTGAAGGAACATGTCATGAAAAGGGGCACCGTGGCCGGCTTCCCAGATGCCGAACCCATCTCTAACGAAGATCTGTTTGCCTTGGACGTCGACGTGGTGATCCCGGCGGCCCTTGAGGGCGTCATAACGGAGGCCAATGCCGGCAAGATAAAGGCAAAGATCGTGTTAGAGCTCGCCAACGGCCCCACTACACCCGAAGGAGAGGCAGTTTTGACCGATAAGGGCGTCCTGGTGGTCCCTGATGTATTAGCCAATGCGGGTGGCGTTGTGGTGAGCTGTTTTGAGTGGATTCAAGGCAGGACTGGCGATTACTGGACCGAAGAACAGGTTAACAAAAAGTTGGATGAAAGGATGACTCAAGCCTTTCATGAGATTTGGAGACTTAAGAAAGAGACGGGCATTACTATGCGCCAAGCGGCTTACGTGCGCGCTATTGGCCGTGTGGTGGCGGCCATGAGATTCCGCGGCATTTGGCCGTAAAACCTACCGAGCGTTTTATAAGGGGGGGGAGACCCCCCTTTTTTATTCCCTCAATGGTGGCAGTAGATCATTCAAAATCAGTCCTGGCCCACTAAATGAATTATAATTGGAAACATGATATCTCTAACCTCTATACAGGCCTGGATCTTTCGCTTTGGCGTAGGGAGGTCGAAGGAGAGAGGAGATGCAATTTCCCCGTTTGGTCTTGGCCCATGAAGAAAGGGAAGGGATTGTCCCTCCGACCGTAATTTTGGCCTCTGCCCTCAGGCAGCGTGGTTATCCGTTGCGCCTCTTCGTGGCCGGAGTTGACGAAAGGCGCCTTCGGTTGCTTCAACTTCTCTGTGGTCTTGACGTGACTGTGTTAGACATACGGCTGTGTGCGACCCCTCATAACCTGCGCGCCCTCTTCTCTGCGGCTGCGTCGAGCGATTCTTTGAACCTCATCCTCGCCCCGTTGGGCGAGGGGGAGGGGGAAGACGATATACGTTTGGATAGGCACACAGCGCGCCTGGCGGAGCTTTTGGAATGCGACATACTGCCAGTATTGTACGGTGGTACTTCATCTGCTTTGGCTGCCCGCAAAGCCTTTAACCTAAAGAAGAAGTTGGAAAAGTGCCGAGGTGCAAATGTGCGGGCCCTTTTATTCGACTCCGTATTGAACCCGAAAGAGTATCAGCTTTTGGAAATAGAAGTAGGACGACATCTTCCATGGATTTGCCTCGGATACATACCTCGCCATATAGAGAGAAAGGTCCCCAGCCTCCTCCGGCTCTGCGCTCAAAAGCCGAACTCGAGCCTGGCGGTTGCATTGCACACCGCGTCTGCACAGCTCAATGCCATAGAGGGACAGATCGAATGGCAAGTCTTCTCGAGCTTAGCGCGCTTGGCACATGATTGGAGCGCGGCCTGCGCGCAATTTGAAACCTTGTCGCAAGTGCGGGTTGCAATTTTACGTCATGAGGCTTTATCCTTAGGGGGCAACAACTTGGAGCTGCTCTTGCGAAGTCTAGGGTGCGAGATCGTGGATGTGTCGGTTTCGGACGAGATCATCCCGGTTGACGTGCATGCGCTTTATGTCCCGCACGGTTTGGGCTACCTCTCCCTCGTGCCGCTTTCGGCGAATGCCCCTCTTCGTCGTGATATGGGGAACTTCGTCTTAGGCAAGGGGCTCTTTGCCGAAGGGGGAGGCTCGCTAATTTTGGGGGAGTCCATCGGACTTCCCACGGGCAGAGAGGTCAAGGGCTTGGGCTTAATGCCCATTAAAGGCTCGTTCGCTGAGTCATCGGGGAGGGGAGAGTATATCGAAGTAAGGGGCGAGGCTGACGGTTTGTTCCTGAGGAAAGGTGAAACTATTAGGGGATGTTGGCCGGAAGGCATCTCGGCGAAAGAATCATCCGCTGCCGGTAGGGCTGAATGGGGGGTATGGAACGTAGAAGACCAGGCCCGCCTGAGCGATGATGGTTTTGTCATAGGGCGCTCTGTAGCCACGCAGGTGCGCCTCGAGCCGTGGAGTGCGCCGAATGCCTTTTGCAGGTGGCTGAAGTCGCTTTGAGGAGGTAATCCATGGAAGAAGAACAAAGAGACAAAATACTAAGTTCGTTGTTGTTGGACGAAGCGGAGGGGATTTCGCAACAAGTTGTGGCGTGGCGAAGGGAATTTCACCAATTTCCGGAGCTGGCATTCGACGAACGGGTGACGGCTGCCAGGATCGTCCAGATCTTGTCGGACCTCAATGGAATGGAGGTAATAACCGGTCTCGGGACTAGCACGTCGGTTGTCGGTCTATTGAGAGGAGATTTGAGAAAACCTGCCTTGATGCTGAGATCCGACATGGATGCTCTGGCTTTGGAGGAAGGCACAGACCTTCCCTTTGCTTCTTGCATGCCCGGCCTTATGCACGGCTGTGGTCACGACGCTCACATGGCTACGCTCCTCGGGGCGGCCACGCTTCTTTCGCGCCATCAGGAAGACCTCGCTCGACCCGTGGTCTTCGTCTTTCAGCCTGCCGAGGAGGGAATGGGCGGTGCCAAGTCTATGGTTGAGGGAGGTCTGATAAAGCGATTCGACGTAGGAATGGCCCTCGGGTTTCATTATTGGCCTCATTATTCCTATGGCAAGCTATTTACCCGTCCAGGTCCCATGACGGCGATTTCCGACCAAATGCACGTTGAGATGCAGGGTGTGGGCGGCCACGCGGCAGAACCCCACCTCGTGGTCGACCCCATCATCGCGATGGCGCAGCTGCTTTTGGCGACGCAAAGCCTGACCAACCGAGAAATAGACCCCATGAAGGCTGCGGTGGTCTCTTTCGGCAGGGTTGAAGCCGGTGAGGCCTACAACGTAATACCGGAGCGGGTGCACTTGTGGGGCACGGTGAGGGCTTTTGACGCTGATACGCGCGATTACTTGCGGAAACGGCTTGAGGAGGTCGTGCCGACTATCTCCAAGGCCTTTCGCGTAATGGGCACTATGGAGTATATGCCCTATTGTCCTTCTACTATTAACGATGAAGCTTTGACTGAACGCATCTTAGAGCTTTCCAGGTCCCTTTTGGGCGAGGAAAATGTCATGGTGATGGAAAGGCCGCTTTTTGCCGGGGAAGATTTTGCCTTCTATTCTCAGCTCGTTCCCTCGTGTTTTTGCATAATGGGGACCGGCGTCGAGTATGGCCTTCATCATCCCAAATACGATATCCCCGAGGATCTTTTTCCGTTGGCTGTGGCTTGGGAGGCTTATATGGGACTGCTTTTGGATCTGCAAGAGGTGAGATGATGCAAAGGCGGAACCTCGCGCCATCGTGTACCGTGGCTATAGTGGGCGACGGCATGGTGGATCATTATATATGGGGTAAAGCGACGAGATTGTCACCCGAGGCGCCGGTGCCGGTCGTAGCGGTGGAAGGCGAAGAGTTCAGACCTGGCGGCGCTGCTAACGTTGCCGCTAACGTCTCTGCGATGGGTGGCGTGGCGAAACTTCTCACCTTCGCAGGCGATGACGCACTCGGCAGGGAGTTTTTGAAGCTCGTAGAAGCGCGCGGCGCCTCGGTGATAGGCCCTTTCTTGAGGAAAAACCCTACGACCAAAAAGACAAGGATAGTGGTCCAAAACCAACAGGTTGTGCGCGTGGATTGGGAGAAGGTCTACCCTCTCGCTCCCGAAGAGGAGGAGCTGATCATCGCTGCGCTTGAAGCTACAGAGGCCGATGTCTTCGTCCTCTCCGACTATGCCAAGGGAGTCGTTACGTCCAATGTGGCGAGGTGCTGCATAGAGATAGGCAAAAAGAGGGGCGTGCCAGTGGTGGTGGATCCTAAACCGCAGCACAGGAATTTTTATCGCGGCGCCACCGTGATGACCCCCAATAGGAGCGAGGCGGAGGCGCTTGTGGGTTCTGAACTTGCTGCCATTGGCGACCAAGCAGCTGCGGCGATGAAGCTAAGAGAGATGTTTGAACTTGAAGCGTTGATAATGACGTTAGGAGAAGACGGGATGATTTTGGCCACATCGAGCGGGTGGCATCACTTTCTCGCCAGGTCGCGGGAGGTCTTCGATGTCTCGGGCGCCGGGGATACGGTCGTCGCAGCCGTCGCGCTGTCCTTGGGGTCTGGCTGGGGTTGGGAAGCATCTTGCGAGTTGGCCACGGTGGCCGCCGGTTTGGTCGTGCAGAAGAGGGGGACCAGCGTGGTTTCTTGGGACGAGATAACCGGAAGCTCCGATTGGCCCTTTGTGGAGCTTCATTTGGATCGCATGAAGCCCAAGGAGACGAGGGCGCTCCGAACGTCGGGGAAGTGAAAAGGGTCGTCTTCCAAAAAGGGACCTATAGCGATGAATCTTCCCCGGCCGAAGCGGCGAAGCGACTCCCTGTCGCTTTCCGCGTCGCCGAAGTATAGCGGGTTCGATACGGAAAGCCTTTCGCAGAGCAACTCGAGCCCCTTGGGAGAAGGCTTTAAGACCCCGTCATCCAAGGTCACCATATGACTACGAGGCAGATCTTCCCAATTTAACAGCCTCAAAACCAACCTGCACTCCGATAAGGGGCGCCCGGTGTATATGCCTACTGGCAAAGGTAAAGTTCTCCAGTGAAATTGAACCAGTGGCTGCTCCAGGCGATAAAGCCCCTTTATCCTTACGAACCGCGGCTCCTCGCCGAGGATCTCTTTCATGTCTTTTTGGCCGAAATACAGCTCCTGGCACAGCCTTCTCATGGATTCCCTGAGCACCGCCTCCCCGAAGCGCTCTTTGACCCACGAAGCGATATCGTCGCCGCGAAAGTGTGCGAGCTCTTCTTTCCATGCTTCTGGCGACGGGAAAGCTGCTTTTAAGCTCTCTTCACCTGTGGAGGCTGCAGCACAAAGCAGGGCCCAAGCTGTGTCGTAGTCGTCATTGAAAGCCGGGTGCCTCTTGGAAATGAGGAGGTGTTCATCTTTAAAGGCCGTTTTATCCACCTGGCGTCCCAAAAGGAAGCGCCAAGCCCACTGTATGGCCGTCCTTATGACCATAGGATACGACAGGCTCACATCCACGAGGACGCCGTCGATGTCGAATATCAGGCCGTCTGCCTCACCGCGCGTCATTTTCCTTCTCCTTGTCCTTCAGATGCGATGAATCCAATTCCTTCAAATAGAGTTTCCATACGAACAGAGCCGCTATGGCCGTCGCTGTGCCTCCCGCTAGGCCATAAGCGATCATAAAGGGCCTCCCCTTTCCCCACAGATATCCACCCAGGCCGGCTATTGCATGACCGTATAATACTAAGGTCCCTATAGAAAGAAGAAGAACCGCCAATCTCTTCATGTTGGCATTATATACTATCGCTTATGAGCGCGGGCATGGTCTAATGGTGATAATAGATCAAGAAACACAGGCGGAGGTGGAGGTAGTGAAAGCATCGATCGAAAGCAAGATAGCGCAACGCATTCCATCCCTCGATTTGAGGCGCAACTACGCCAGGATTGAGAAAGAGATAAAAGAGGCGATAGACGGAGTCTTAGCCTCTCAAGCCTTCATCTTGGGCCCGGAGGTGGAAGCCTTCGAGGAGGAGGCGGCTATGTATTTGGAGGTGCCTCACGCGGTAGGGTGCTCCTCCGGGAGCGATGCCCTCCTTTTGGCTCTTATGGCCTTGGGCGTCGGCGAGGGCGACGAGGTTATAACGACGCCTTATTCTTTTTTCGCTACAGCCGGTTGCATCGCAAGGCTGGGGGCTAGGCCGGTATTTGTAGATGTAGATCCGAGAACGTATAATGTCGATGTCGAAGAGGCCCTCGAGCGCGTTTCTCCCCGTACCAAGGCCTTTATTCCGGTTCACCTTTTTGGCCAGATGGTTCCCTTAGAGGCGGCCATCCCTCGCTTGCGAGAACGCGGCGTGGCCCTTGTTGAGGATGCAGCTCAGGCCTTCGGAAGTTGGCGCAGGAGCGGTGGGGAATACTTTAGGGCTGGAGCGGCAGGCGATTTTGGCTGCTTTTCTTTCTATCCCACGAAGAATTTGAGTTGCTATGGCGATGGAGGGATGGTCACATGCAAGAAAAGCGATGCCGCAAGCAAGCTCCGCCGCCTCAGGTTTCACGGAGCCGACCACGCCTACTTGCATGAAGAAATGGGCCTAAACAGCCGCCTCGACTCGATCCAGGCGGCTGTCCTGCGCGTGAAGCTGCGCCACCTGGAGGAGTGGAACGAAGAAAGGCGCCTTGTCGCGGATCGCTACGGCATGCTGCTGGCAGAGAAAGGCCTTTTGGAAGTCGTGAGGCCGCCCGAGGTCCTCGAAGGCAATTGTCATATATTTCACCAATATACGGTTAGAGTGAGTGGGCGAAACGAGCTCCAGCGCTTTTTGGCGGAACGAGATATCGAGACCAAGATCTATTACCCACTTCCTCTCCATTTGCAGCCGTGCTTCAAATACTTGGGTTACGGTGAGGGGGATTTCCCCGAGGCCGAAGCGTTGAGTAAGGATAGCTTAGCTCTCCCCATTTTCCCGGAGCTGACTGTCGACGAGCAGGAGAGGGTTGTAGACGCCATAGCTGCCTTTTATGCCCTTAAACGACAAAAGGAGTAGAGGCACGCCCTGATATTTGCCTGGCTTTCGTAGGTATTGAAGTGGCGGCTCTTGCAACGACTGCAAGATTCGACAATTTGGCCGGTGTTGCATGTGCTGGCTATGTCGGTTACAATAATTGTGCCTTTGGGCATCTGCGGAAGTGGAGGTGTGAATAGAGATGTATTACCCATTTTTCTTCGACCCAACTTTTATATTGCTGATACCGGCGCTGATATTGGCCATTTGGGCTCAGACTAAAGTTCATGGCACATTCCAGCGCTATTCGACCGTCTACGCTCGGCGTGGCTTCCGGGCGGTGGATGCGGCCAAGGCGATCCTCGATCGCTTTGGATTGCATGATGTGGCCATAGAGCGGATAGCTGGGAATCTCACCGACCATTACGATCCAAAACAAAAGGTGTTGCGCCTGTCGCAGTCAGTTTACGACAGCCCCAGCATAGCCGCCATCGGCGTCGCAGCCCACGAGGTTGGGCATGCCATACAGGATGCTTCATCCTACGCACCGCTGAAGATCAGGAACGCCATCGTGCCGGTGGCCAGTTTGGGGTCGGGGCTCGCCTTTCCCCTGTTTTTCATAGGGTTGCTCTTCAGGTCACCGCTCCTCATGGATGTGGGGATTCTCTTCTTCTTGGGCGTGCTCGTATTCCATTTGGTTACGCTGCCTGTGGAATTCGACGCGAGCAATCGAGCGCTGCGCCTACTTTCCGACTCCGGCGTCTTGATGACTGATGAAGTGGGGGCTGCTCGCTCGGTGTTGAGCGCGGCGGCTCTGACGTATGTGGCTGCCACCGTGATGGCTGCCGCCCAGCTCATGCGCTTGTTGGTGTTTAGGGGCATGGTGGGCGGAAGAGACAAATGACGTCTCCTTTTGCCCAGCAGTTGGGGAGACCAGTTGAGGGGTGGCAAGGGCCACCCCCTTTCTTCTCTGCCGAACGAATCATAGAAAGGAGCGTTAAGTAGGCCTATGCCGTTTTTTATTCTCCTCCTTTTGTTGCTCCTCTTCGCTCCATGGGTTGGATTCCTTCTTGTGCTCTTCTTTTTGGTTTTTCTCTTTGTCTTTGTGCCTTTGGGATTTGCGGCGCACTCACTTTTGTGGCTGGTCTTGGGGCCAGGGCAACTGCTCAAGGTGCTCTTCAATAAGCGCGTGAGGAGGAATCATGCGCTCGAACATGCCACGGTCAATGTGATAGAGGGGCATTTCGGCACCACAAATGTGGCAGGGCTGGCTTATGACGAAGGGTTTTCCCTAAAAGGGATGGACGATCCGTACATAGTTCTGGCAGCGGCGAGAGAAGGCCTCGAGCGCCTTAAAAACGGCGAGCGAGATCTGGCAATACATCCACGCTGTGGCACTACCATCGTGGTGACCAATACGCTTTCGGCCATGACGTTTATTATCCTGCTTTTGGTCACTGGCTATCTGAGCTGGCTTACGGTGCTGATAGCGGTGTTGTGCGCTCACATATTCGGCACTGTCTTGAGCAAACTTGCGCAGCGATATCTCACGACGGATCAAGATGTCTCTGGCATGGAGATCACCGGCGTCGAGCTCAGGACGATGCCCGTATATCGCTTTGGCCTGCGCCTTCTCCTTCCTCAAGAGATCTTTGTCCGCACCAGACAGCCAGGCGAGGTCCTCATGGCAGAGGTAGTCAGTTCGTGAGGGGAATAGAGGCTGCTTGTAAAGCCTGGAGAGCCGCGGGGGAAGGCGAATTTCTCAGCGAGGCCCTTCGGAAAATCACCGCTTCCGTGCAAGACGAAGAGAGGGAATTGGCAGCTACGCTCTCTTATGCTGCTATGAGGCGCCGCTCTCTGTGGGTGCATCTGGTGAAAAAATGCCTTCGCAAACCCTTTGAGGACCTGTCTCCCGAGGCCAAGGACATCTTGGTGGTAGGCACAGCGGGGATGTTTGAGCTTAAGC
>Ga0116169_1001534_pt1 | contig 18878 bp, 16 predicted proteins | sample AD_UKC130_MetaG_FD_89796 | JGI IMG/M metagenome (GOLD analysis project Ga0116169, IMG submission 89796) | Active sludge microbial communities of municipal wastewater-treating anaerobic digesters from Canada - AD_UKC130_MetaG | ecosystem: Engineered > Bioreactor > Anaerobic > Digestate | place...
AACAAGTAACGTTGGCAAAGTTTACTAACGTCGCAACACGTTTCGATAAGGAGAAATGCAAAAGCTCAGGAAAACAGACTCAACGTTACCGAACAATCAACCGATATTATTGGAGCACTGCGGGTACCTTAAGCCCACGCTTCAAAACAGCCTCGGTTGATTATCTCGGCAAGGGACCGAGCGTAATTGAAATCAATCCACACGAATTCCGTCGGTGACGTTCAGGACGCGATCCCGTGGCACGTATCTACGCCGTGGTGTTCGGTTCGTTGGGTTTGTGCACAGCATTAATCCGGGACATGATCCACGGTGTTAGTCCGCAAGACGCATTGCTTCGGGGATGGATCGTCCTGCTATTTTTTTCCTTTGTTGGAGCGGCCATCGGAGCGGTCGCGGAGCAGGTCCTCCGTGAGGCCGTCGAACAGCGACTACGCAGCCAAATGGCAGAAAAACTTAACGGGGCTTCGGAGAGTCAGGCTGAAAGGAATAAATAGGTTACGGATCGATGCTCTAGCATCTGAAACAACACCGCAGTGACGGTGCGAGCATTGAGAAAATACACGTCCGTGAGGACCTTTTATCCAGCAAGAGGGAGACACACGGATGAGTCGCCCGAGAGCTACGTCATCCGGTCGAACGGTCACGGGAACGGCATCGCAGACGAAAACACCCATTGCAAAACCGCAGAATTCTTCTAAGGATCGCAGCATCAGGGAGGAGTCTATGCCGACAACAATCGCTCCCGAGGATGTGGAGCAGCTCTGGATCGAATTCAAGAAGAACCCTCAGAATCAGGAATTGCGTAACCGTCTTGTGGAGATTTATCTCCCCCTTGTGAAGTACAATGCGGAACGAATCTGGGCCCGCCTTCCCGAAGGCGTGGACCTCGATGACCTTATTTCCGCTGGCGTCTTCGGACTGATGGATGCCATCGATGCCTTTGATCTCTCCAGGGGGGTCAAGTTTGAAACATATTGCGTTCCCCGAATTCGGGGGGCCATGCTCGACGAATTGAGGACGATGGATTGGGTCCCCCGCCTAGTCCGGTCTAAGGCCAGCAAGTTGAACGAGGCCTGCAAGACGCTCGAGGCCAGGTTAGGACGCCAGCCCACCGACTCCGAACTGGCCCAGGAGTTGGGGCTAACCATCGAAGAACTGGAAAAGATGAAGACCGAGGCCAGCGCGATCAACCTGATCAGCCTCAACAAGAAGAGGTACGAAACCGACAGCTATAAGGATGTCAGGGAGATTGACATCCTCGAAGACAAGAAGGGCGAAGACCCGACGCGACGCATCGAAAAAAGCGACCTGATGCGGCTAATCACAAAAGGCCTGAATCGCAACGAGCGATTGATTCTCATCCTGTACTACTATGAAGAATTGACCATGAAGGAAATTGGTGCCACGCTGGACCTTTCCGAAAGCCGTGTGAGTCAGATGCACAGCGCCATCGTCCAGCGGCTTCAGCAACAACTTGCAAAGCGACGTGCTGAGCTAGGGACCTAGATTGAGCCACCGGTCCCCTGGCCTCTGACCAAGCCATAGCAGTGTCAAGACGACCGCCCCAAAGGGGCGGTTATCTTTTTTTGACTCGGCCGTGGGGCAAGCACCGCTTTCCCTATCGAGGAAAATTTTCGGGCCTCATTGGCACTTAAAATCTATCCCGAAAAGTTCCCCCTCTCCCTCCGGGAGAGGGTTGGGGAGAGGGCAAGCGATCGTCGGAGTCGATCGAGAAAACCGGCAGCGATTCGAGTCACTCTCACGCCTCGACACCTATCCCGCCGAACGGGCAAGGGGAGATTATGGGATAGGCTCTGAAATAGCTCCCAAAACCAATCCCTTTTGTTGTTGACCTCCCCCCGCAAAGATGGTAAATTGCCAGCATATCGTAATTTGCGCAGTCGTATCGGGAATTCGAGAGGCCGGCGTATAAGATTAAATTAAGCAAATTGGTGCCATTTGTTCGTCGCCCATCCCCAGGCGGCCCGCGTGGATTCTCTTATGAGAGGCTTAGCCCGTGTCTTTTGCTACAGCCTCAGTGGTTGGTTGTGTCTTCATGATACCGCTCGCATCTCCCCACTGATGATGGTCTTAAGACACAGCCCATGCACGCGGAGCCGTCACCGGATCGGTGCTTGAGGTAACTAAGAAAACAAACAAAACTTGACTGGAATATCAAGGGCCTTTGGAGAGCCATGGAATTATTGGAAAGAATTTGGGAAATCGTCTCGGACACCTTCGTCGTGGTGGGTCAGGCCGTGGACCGCGGCATTACGTCGCTGTTTGGCTCGGCCAACGCCCGCTATCTGCGACGCCTTCAGCCGAAGGTCCAGGCCATCAATGATCTAGAGCCCCGCTATCAGCGTATGACCGACGCTGAATTACGGGAACAAACGGCGAAGTTTCGCAAACGACTGGAAGCGGGCGAGACGCTGGATGATCTCCTCGTTGAAGCCTTTGCCGTTTGCCGGGAGGCCTCCCGCCGTGTCCTGGGGATGCGGCATTTCGATGTGCAGTTGATGGGGGGAATGGTTCTCCACGCCGGGGCAATTGCCGAAATGGTTACCGGCGAGGGTAAAACCCTCGTGGCCACGCTGCCCGCCTATCTGAATGCCCTCGAGGGCAAAGGCGTGCACGTCGTCACGGTGAACGACTATTTGGCCCGGCGAGACATGGAGTGGATGGGCCCACTGTACATGTTCTTGGGCCTAACGGTGGGGGCCATTCAACACGACATGGGTGCCAGGGAACGGCAACAGGCCTACTCTTGTGACATCACGTACGGGACGAACAACGAGTTCGGTTTTGATTACCTACGGGATAACATGCGGTTGGCGGCAAAAGGCGACAACCGGTATCCCCCCGAGTATCAGCAGGTCCAAGGTCGTCTTCACTACGCCATTATCGACGAGGTGGATAACATCCTTATCGACGAGGCGCGAACCCCGCTTATCATTTCGGGACCGGCCCACGACGACATCTCCCGGTACAAGCGGGCAGATCAGATCGCTCGACAACTGATCCGCGACGTCCATTTTGTGGTCAACGAGAAGGATCACACGTGCCACCTCACCGAAGAAGGGATCAGAAAAGCGGAAGAACTGGCCGGGGTCGAGAGTTTCTACACGGCTGGTAATCTTGAATGGCCCCACCTAATCGACAATGCCCTCAAAGCGCACCATCTTTATAAGCGCGATGTGCATTATGTCATCGAGAACAACCAGGTGATCATTGTCGATGAGTTCACCGGGCGTCTCATGTACGGTCGTCAATGGAGTGATGGTCTTCACCAAGCTGTGGAGGCGAAAGAGGGCGTCCCCATCAAGGAAGAAACGCAAACGTTGGCGACAATCACCATTCAGAACTTCTTCCGGTTGTACGACAAGATTTGTGGTATGACCGGAACCGCCATGACGGAGGCCAACGAATTCTGGAAAATCTACAAACTCGAGGTCGTGGCAATCCCCACCAACAAGCCCCTTCGGCGGATCAACCATCCCGATGTTATCTACCGGACGGCGCGAGAGAAGTACAAGGCCATTGTGGACGAAATTGAGCGGATGCACAAATGGGACACCGTTTGGTATTCCCGTTATGAATATGAGGTTGGTCGAATTGTCGAAGAAGATGATGAAAGGGTTGTGTTCGTAACGCGAGAAGGTGATCGCAAGGTTATCCCGCGATCGCAAATCCACAACATCGAAAAGAAGGGCCGCCCGATTCTCGTGGGAACCGTGTCGGTCGAAAAGAGCGAGATGCTTTCCGAGATGTTGGACCGTCGCGGCATCCCGCACCAGGTCCTCAATGCCAAGCATCATGCGCGGGAAGCCGAGATTATCGCCCAAGCTGGGCGTAAAGGCGCGGTAACCATTGCCACAAACATGGCCGGGCGTGGGACCGACATCATTCTTGGTGGAAACCCCGAGGCCAAGGCCTGGTCCATCCTTCAGCACAAGTATCGCAGCCGGCTAGATGTCCCGCGTGATGAATGGGACGCCTTAGTCAAGGAAATCGAAGAAAAGGAACAGATGAAGGCGGAAGGCCGGGAGGTCGCCGCCCTAGGGGGCTTGCACGTCATCGGTACGGAACGGCACGAGGCACGCCGCATCGACAACCAGCTCCGCGGCCGTGCAGGACGCCAAGGGGATCCAGGAAGTAGCCGGTTTTATCTCTCGCTAGAAGACGATTTGATGCGGATTTTTGCGGGAGATTGGGTCAAGAATATCCTCACGCGGCTAGGGATGGAGGAAGGCCAGGCGATTGAAAGCCCCATGGTGACTCGTCGCATTGAAGCCGCCCAAAAGAAGGTCGAGGAGCGAAACTTTGAAATCCGCAAGAGCCTCCTCGAATTCGATCAGGTCATGGATGAGCAGCGAAAGCGTGTTTATGGCTATCGGCAAAGCATCCTGGAAGGGGCGGATTGTCGTAGTCTTATTCGCGATATGATCCGCCAAGAGATCGACAAAAACTTAGACCGTTTTCTGGACAAAAGCTACGGGGCAGAGACGTTTGCCCAGTGGATCAGCAAGCAACTGTCCGTTGAATTTCGGGCGCGAGATTTTCGCGGCATGGATTTTCCCACAGCCGAGGCCTACGCCAGGGATCATGCCGAACGGATGGCGGAAAGTCAAATCTTTGATTTGATCGAAGAAAACTTGCCGGAAGAGGCTGAGAGAACAGACTGGAATTGGGAAGCGCTGACGAAAGCTGTCAACACCCGCTGGCGGCTCGATCTCAAGGACCGAGAGTTGAGAAAAATCCCCCGAGAAGATTTGTCGGAGTACCTCATCGAAAAGGCCCAACAATCGATCCGCACCATTGATCTAAGCGAGGGAGCGAAGTACCTCGATCCCGATTTTGGCCTCAAGTCAGCCATCAATTGGGTTCGCAGCAAATTTGGCATTGAACTCACCGTCGAAGAGCTGCGTGATCTCGAACCTTCTGCCATCAAAGACCTTGTTTTTGAAAAGGCATTGAAGGCCTATCAACAAAAAGAGATCGAATTTCCGGTGCGGGCTGCCTTTAGCCATTACACAGGCCGCGACGCCACAGGGCGACGGGTTTATGACCGAGAGGGTATCATTCGCTGGGCGAAGGGACGTTTGGGTGTTGAATTGACGGAGGAAGACCTTCGCACTAAGACGGGCCAGGATATTTGGAACCTCTTGGTGGAGGCCAGTGAAAAGGATTATCTCAAGGCAGAAGCCCTTCGCACTGAGGGAGAGGCCCTTTTGGCATCGCTCTATGAGGGGCTCGGCGACGACCCTCGCGTCAAATGTGATCGCAACCATCCTAAATTGGGCGAGTTCTGCCGGTGGGTAGCAGAGCACTTGGGCCTCGAAATGACACCTGAGAGTGTCGCCCGTATGGAACGCCGTGATCTCCAATGGAAGTTCCGTGACGCGTTTAATGATCGCTATTCACCAGAAATGCGTCAGATGGAGCGATTCCTCCTTCTTCATACTCTCGATAGCGCCTGGAAGGAGCACCTCCTTGTGATGGACCATCTCCGCAGTAGTGTTAGCCTGCGGGGTTACGCACAGGTCGATCCCAAGGTCGAATACAAGCGAGAAGGAATGCGGCAGTTTGAACTGATGTGGGAGTCTGTGGGGCGACGAGTTACCGATTTGGTATTCAGAATGGAGCAAATGGACGAACGATTCGTGGGCTCCATGTGGAAGGAAACAGCCGCCGAGCGCCCCGAGGCCTCTCCGGCCGTCACTGCTAGCGTGGCAACCCTGGGAAGTCAGCAGCAAGAGGCGATCGAAAACAGCCAGGCGGGTTCTAAGGCCAAGCCTATCCGCAAGAGTGGACCCGAAATTGGTCGAAATGACCCATGTCCTTGCGGAAGCGGTAAAAAGTATAAACATTGCTGCATGCGGAATCGCCGGCCGGCGTAGTGTGGTTGCAGCCGGGGTTTCTCGGGTTGGAGTCAGCGAGGAATCTGCCATGTGACCCCTTCCAGCGATCGAACCCAATTCGGTTTGAAACCATGAGGGAAAGGATTCCTAATGTTTTGGTTGATGGATCTTGTCTATTTTGTCTTACTCCTTGTGACGGCACCCATTTGGGTAACTCGTCTGGTCCTCCATCGGCGAAAGTACCAGCATGGCTGGGCTGAAAAGCTCCTCGGTTTGGTTCCTTGCCGCAATTCAAATGCACCATGCATTTGGTTTCATGCCGTTAGTGTTGGAGAGGTCAATCTGCTTGCGACGTTGCTTGCCGAAATGCGCCGGCGTCTTCCCAATTATGACATCTGTCTAAGTACCACCACCCAAACTGGGATGGAGGTCGCGAAGAAAAAATATCCGGAACTCCTCCTCTTTTATTGTCCCATGGATTTTAGCTGGGCTGTCCGCCGGGCCATGCGACGGATTCGCCCGAATCTCCTTGTCCTGGCCGAACTGGAACTCTGGCCCAACCTGATCCGGGCAGCCGATGAATACGGGGCGCGCGTCGCCGTCGTGAATGGACGACTGAGCGATCGGAGCTTCCGCGGTTATCAACGGATTCGCTGGGTCTTCGCTAAGACTCTCCGCCGGATCGCGCTGGTTGCGGCCCAAGACCCAACCACGGCGCGACGATTTATCGAATTGGGAGTACCGCCCGACCGCGTCGCAGTCACCGGATCCTTGAAATTCGATGGCACGGAATTCGACCGTAACAACCCACGAACACAGCGGCTCCGCGACCTGGCCAGGATTCGGACCGATGAAATTGTGTTTATGGCGGGTAGCACTCAAAAAGAGGAGGAACTCCTGGCACTTCAGGTCTTTCAGGAGTTGCGTGACGCTTTTCCCCAGTTGCGGCTGATTATCGTGCCAAGGCATCCTGAACGTTTTGATGAAGTTGCTAAGATGCTTAGCCAAAGCGGCCTACCCTGGCAACGTCGGTCACAACTGATAGACCCGAGCGAGACTATCCGAAATCGCGCACAAGACCCAGACCATTTTTACCGCGAAGTCACGCCACAGCAGGATCATTCAGTCCACTCGTCAACCGGTTTCCCCCGGGCACCGGTTCTTCTTGTCGATACGGTGGGAGAGCTTACAGCCTGGTGGGGAACGGCCCACATCGCCCTGGTTGGTGGAAGCTTCGGCTCTCGTGGTGGGCAAAACATGCTGGAACCCGCAGGTTATGGCGCCGCTGTTTGCTTTGGTCCTAACACGTGGAATTTCCGCGACATTGTGGCCCACTTGCTCAACGCCAAGGCAGCCGTAGTCGTCCACAACTTTGAGGAACTCCGCCAATTTGTCCAGAGATGCTTGGAATATCCGGACTACGCCGCCACACTCGGGGAGAATGCGAGGAAGTTAATCCTTGCGCACCGCGGTGCCACTCAAAGAACCGCCGATTGCCTTCAAAAGCTTCTTGGCCAGAGCCCGGCTTCAGCCACCCCTTTGCGATTGAAACGATCAGCTTGACGGGTCAATAAATTATTCGCTTTGAACCTCTGAACGGAGATTGGCAGACTCTCCAGCCTCTTTCGAGAATTCGAGTTGCCAGGCCTCGGGAATGGGCCGGACCTGGCCCGTTCGATCAACGACGGCCAACGTCACTTGGCCTCGGCAGAGGAGTTCCTCACCGCGGAAAAGATGGTACTCGTGCTCGATCTTATAGCCGCTCATGCGAGTCACGCGTGTTCTCAATCGCAACAGATCGTCATAACGTGCCGGACGATAGTAGCGACATCGTGCCTCGACTACAACCACAAATAGTCCCTGTTCTTCTAACTGGCGGTAATTGCCGCCTGATGCCCGTAGTAACTCCGTTCGGCCCATCTCGAAATAGACAAAGACCCGGCTGTGATGCAACAGTCCCATCGGGTCGCATTCGGGATAGCGAACACGAATTTCAATCTCGTGTTCTCGTAGCATGAAATCCTCCTGCCATTCCTGTGGGGCCAACCCAAGATGCCGGGCCTACCGCATGTCAACCACCGGCGAAACAATCCGACCCGTGTAATCCTCGATCCGGCAACGGAATGGTCCGTCTTCCGGTCGCCACTCTTGGATGATAAACATGAGGTTGCCTTGTGCATCCAGTTTCACCGGTAATCGATAGACCTTTCCCGGCCTACCTTCGATGACCCAAACGTAGGAACTTTGCGGAGGGCCCGCTACGCCTTTCAGACGGTAATCCACACTGAAGCCCATCATTGTCCCCTCCGGCCCAGTCATAGGAAGGGCCACGGCCGCTGAGAGATCCACCTGGACGTCGGTTCCAGCTTGTTGGTGAATTGGCGCCGAGGGCATCGGTGGCGTCGCAACCGGCGAATGTGTGAAACCAGGCTCGACCTGCGGCATCGGAGGAGGCGAGAGAAAGCTTTCACCGGATCGCTCCGGAGGAGGCAGGTTCGGCGGCCCCACCTGGGTCGTTACCTCTCCCTCGGACGAAATGTGACTCGCCAAGGGCGGTACCTTTGATTCGGGTGTCGCCGGTTGAACGGCCGATTGTTTTACACGAAAGGCTTCATGATCTGCCGATTGCGAACAGCCCAGAATTGCCACTAGCACGAGCGACATACAGGCTAGATTGCGTACCGCCATGACTGCGTCTCCTTGTGGCCATGTCGGCATGCCAGGACACGCCAACAAACCCAGCTTCGCCGAAGCAATTGCGTCTTCAGATCAGTGTAAACCTAGAATCATTTGCCCGCCAAGAGGCTCTTTGGGTGCGCAACGTCGCTTGCAATCCGATGTCGCAGGGGCCAAAATGGACAACGTGCCGGCAGACTTGAGAAAACACAATCGGAGTCACTGGGGAGGAACATATGCGAAGTGTGCGACTATTGATTTTGATGATTGGGGGATGCACACTTTGTTTACCGAATTTGTATCCCGTCTTGGGAGAGGAGAAACCCGTCCAACCGCTGACTGGGTTGGTCGGCTGGTGGCCTTTCGATGAAAACGGAGGCAATACAGCGGCCGATCTTTGTCCCACGCCACACCCCGCCACTCTGGAGGGCCAGGCCAAATTTGTCGCAGGTCGCATTGGTAATGCTATATCCCTTGATGGGAAAGGAAGCCGTCTCCGTGTTCCGGGTTTCAAGGGAATCACAGGAACCTCCCCACGAACGGTCTCTGCGTGGATCAAGACGAGTACGGCTTCGGGACAAATCGTCGCCTGGGGGAGTGAAGAACCTGGCAAGATGTGGATTTTCGGGTTTGTCCGATCCCGGATTGGTGTTACGCCGCGGGGTGGCTATCTGTATGTGAAGGAGCCTCTCCACGACGGGAATTGGCACCATGTGGCTGTGGTTTTGGAAGAAGGGTCACCGCCTAATCTTCATGACCACGCCAGAATCTTCGTAGATGGTGAGTTGGCTGAGATTCATGACATCGGTTTGCTGGATCTGTGGCCTATTGAGACGGGCGACACCTTGGATGTAACCATCGGTCAAGGGTTTAATGGCCTGATTGATGATCTTCGCATTTATGCCCGTGTATTGACCGAAGAAGAGATACGCAGCCTGTTTAAGGCTCCCGAGACACTGAAACAATCACAATGACGCCAGGTTTTATGCACGCAATGGGAGGCTATTATGAACACTGAAAGACAAACACGACGGGAATTCGTTCAACTGACGACCTGGGCTGTAGCGGGATTTGCTGGGGGATTGCGCATCCTCAGCCCGCAGACAGCGGGAGCTACCGAGCCGGCGACTCCGTCCCCTACCGTCGATCCCTCCAAGATTTTGAATTACAACGAAAACATGGAGTATCGTCGTCTGGGAAAAACGGAGTTGATGGTCTCGGCTGTCTGTTTGGGTGGGCATTCCCGGAGCGACCAACAATTGCGAAACGAGATTATTAGTCGCTGCATTGACCTGGGAATTAACTATGTTGATGCGTGCTGGGATAACGAGGTAATCCGCGATGCCAAGGCTTTGAAAGGCCGCCGCGACAAGATGTATCTTGCCCTCTCCCATGGGGCCAAAGAAGTCCGCAATGAGGAATATCGTACGGCCAAGAAACTTCTCGAGTCACTCGATGAGCTCCTCAAGGCGTCGGAACAAGAATACACCGACCTTTGGCGGATTACGTGCTTGGAACCAGGAGGACGTCATAGCTTCGACACCTCCTGCGAGATTGTGGACGCCCTGACCAAGGCCAAGCAGCAGGGAAAAGCCCGGTTCGTGGGAATTTCCTCGCACGACCGCCGATGGCTGAAATTCATGATTGAATATTTCCCGCAGATTGATGTGATCCTCTTCCCCTTCACCACCATGAGCAAGGCGGCCCCGAAGGATAGCCTCTTCCCCGCCATCAAACAATGCGACGTCGGGGCCTTTGGAATTAAGCCGTTCGGCGCCGGGTCCCTCTTTTCGGGCAATAAGGCAGAGGACATGCGACGGGCACGTTTGGCCATCCGGTATATCCTGGCCACCAATACCGTGGTTCCTATTCCCGGTGCGAATAGCTTGGAAGAGGTGGACAATCTTGCCCTCGCCGTCAAGGAACGCCGTAGCTTGGACGTAAAAGAGCAAGCCGAGCTTGACCAGTTGAATCGTCACATGTGGGCGAACTTGCCTCGCGGCTACCAATGGCTGAAAAACTGGGAGTATGTCTGATCCGGTGTGGTGAAGTATTCTGGGTGCCGTTCCGCTTTGGGGTATCTACAGATGGGTGTTTTGCGCGGTCTTGGATGGGTGCTCCTGTTACTTGTGGTCGGTTGTTCCCGAGCGGCCACGGAAAATCGTTCGGATGCAGGCCAACAGGCAGGTCCGACGTCGCTTAGCCAAGCGGAGGCCGTTCCGGTAGCGCCTTCGGCCGAGCAACCCAGCCCGTCCAGCCAAGCCGATGAAGAAGAGAATATGACCGCCACGGCCACAGAAGAGTCTTCCGCCGGTAACAATTCAACGGAAGAACCCTTGCTTCTGTTGGAAGAATCAGATGATGGACAGGATACCCATTTGATGGCCGATAACAGCCGTTGTTTCGTCTGTCATCTTAACTTCCAATTTGAGGACATTGCATTGGTCCATGCCAGAGAAGGCTATGGTTGTGCATACTGTCATGGCCCGAGCGATGCCCATATCGCCGACGAGTCTTGGGCCTCAGGTGGAAACGGGACGGCACCCGACATCATGTACCGCCCAAACGAGGTGATCCCGGCGTGCCTCAAGTGTCACGAGCTTTCCAAGTCAGACCCGGAATGCCACTGCGATTTTCCCAGATTGCCTCAAAAGAAATCGTGCACCGATTGCCATGGCAATCATCGGCTAAAGGAACGGACGTGTCACTGGAAATAGGACTCGGCCCTAACTTCTCGGGCAATCTGTTATATGCGTCAAGCCCAAGTTCCTTCTAGCATCAGGTAATCCACGGCTGACGCCACCTTCTTGGTGCTCGCTGGGTTTTGGTTACGGGCCGTGATGCTCTCAAATCCCCGAATACGGAGGACGTAAGGCACGTCGGGAGCGAGAAGCCGGAGTCGTTCTTCCGTGGCATCCAGCAATACCAGGTCTTCACCCGTATCGAGGGTGGCCACGTCATCACCTCCACCGCCTGAGATGAAGATATTCGAAAAAATGTTCGTCTTGATGATCTGGTTACCCGTGTGGAATTGTATCGTGTCGTCCGTCAAAGAAAGGGTATCGTTTCCCTCGGAACCGAGCAGCTTAAGTCGATCATCACCACCAGTGGAACTGATTGAAACCTCCCCGAAGAATTTGGCCCGCAAAATGAAACTGTCGCCCCTGACACGCAAGAAGTTGGACGTTCCGCTGACAACCTCATGGCCGGCTGAATCGAACAAATGGGCTATGTCATTCCCCGAGCCTGTTTTGGCATATCCGTGAACTGCAAAATAGTCATAAACAATGATCTGATAACCGGGGCCCTCCATCCGACTTTCGCCGGGTTTCGCCGTGAATACATCATCTCCTTGCGAATCGTACAACTGGGCCCAATCGTTTCCGCCTAAGCCATGGGCCTCAATCACAATGGCGTCACCTGTTGGCCAAGCGTAAGTGACGCCATTGATGGCCAACTCCCGCGTCTCGGGTGTCACCACCAACCACTCGACCCCTGGGGTACCGGAGACCGTGACGTGCTGGCCATCGACGGCCACGAGGTTGACCAACGTCAATGTCGTGAAAACATTCTCGCCGGAAATCTTCACGTAGTAGATCTCGTCAGGTCCCGCTGCCGTTACATCGATTCGTTCGTTTTCGCCCTCCGTCCTCGAGGTCGCCACCAACTGTTGGCTGGCGTTGTAAAGCTCAACACGCTGGCCCGCCGACGGATTGAGGCCTGCCGCCAGGATCGTGAGAACTCCGCCCTGACTCGTCTTGATTGGGTAAAGGGTACTACCAGCGGCTACATCGCTGATGACAAGAAAATCGACGGTTTTGACAGTCAGCGTAATTGTTGCTTTGGGCACATCGGGCAACGGCTCGAGATTCCCCGCGATGTCACTCGCCGTGACCACTAGCTCGTACGAATAGCCCGGTTCCGCCTGAAAAGCCGCCGACGTCGTCGACGTATTCGCCAACCACAGGGTATAAGCCGTCTCTCCGACCCGGCGATACCAGACGTTGTAACTCGCCACACCAGACCCGCCCTGGTCATCCCCCGCCCAGGATAACGTCACGGGAAGGCCCCAGGCCTCCGTGGGGACGGACGTAAAATAGCTGATCGGGGGCTGTGTGTCCAATTGTTGCAAGAGGATAGAGACCGAGTTCCCGTCATAGTTGGCCGTAACAAGATCGACGCGTCCGTCACCATTGATGTCTCCAAACGCCAAATCCGTCGGATAGAGTCCGACGTTGGCCTCTCGCCACAAAGTGAATGAACCATCCCCGGCACCCAAAAAAACCTGAACGACATCCTGATTGGAACATGCCACAGCTATGTCGAGACGCCCATCCACGTTTACATCGACTAAAGCGATGGGTCCTGGAGAGTCCTTCGTGTTTATGACGGCCCCCGCCGTTAGTTCTCCCGAACCATTATTGAGAAAGACTTGGACGTTGTCGTTACCCATATTGGTCACGACCACGTCTAAAGCGGAGTCGCCATTAACATCACCCACCGCCACCGCATATGGGAAAACACCGAGAGAATATGTAATGGCACTTCCAAACGTGCCATCTCCCCGACCGAGCAGAATCGCTAGAGTTCTGCTGTAAGAATTGACGGAAATCAAGTCCAGGATTCCGTCGCCGTTGATATCCCCGGCCTTAACGGCAAAAGGTGCATTCCCCGATGAATAAGACACAGCTGGCTGAAACCCGCCCTCCGAGCTGGCGAGGATCACAGAGAGTGTGCCCCCGTTATGATCGGCCGTAACGATGTCGGGGCGGCCATCGGCGTCAAAGTCGGCTACAGCAATGGCCGTGGGATAGTCACCTGTTGTAATTGGATCACTCAGCGTAAAGTTACCACCTCCGTCGCCCAAGAGAACGGCCAAACGGTCCTCAAACCGGAGGCTGACCAAAATATCTAGCGATCCGTCTTGATTGAGATCGCTGACCGCCAGTCCGTAGGCCTGTCCTCCGACACCATAGATCGCCGCGTCCCCAAAGGTCCCATCCCCGTTGCCCAAACGGACCCTGACTTGAGACGTTGCATCATGCGCCGTGATCAAGTCCAGAATACCGTCACCGTTAACATCGGCAAGGGCCACGCTCTGGGGAGATGTACCCACCGCAAGTGGTCCCTCTGTGAACCAAAAGTAATCGCCACTGAGAAGATACCGCGGCTCAAGGCTTTCAAATCTTCCGCGCCGGCGTCTGCAAGCTGTGGACATGTCGCTTCACCTCTAACGCTGCAATCGTCGATCTAAAAAGAGGCCAACTCAACCTGACGTCCGATCGAATGTCCCTTTTTCGAATCATCCCGTCCCGCGTCTGCCCTGTCCTTCAAAGAAATACCGATTTCGCAGTAACACACAGTCCGGCCAGGTTCGTCCGAACAGAAACTGTCTACAGATTAGGTGGAGGTGACTACCAGAAAAGTTCCCTAATTTGCCCTTCGCCTATCTCTAGGATTGTTGGAATGCCGTAGAAGTCAAGGGCGCGCCTCGCCAAAGCGGGGGACAGACTTCAGCAATCCCGCGAAAACTTTTACGTTACAAAAAACCACATCCCTTGAATCTCGAGAAAAAAACATGTGCTTCAATTTATTTACTTCCTATTTGACGGATAGGAAATCCAGGTCCCAGGCTCGATAATCGTTACCGGTCTTCCGGGACCGCATGCAAGACTTAGGCGAAGATCGAAAACAGCTTGCCCTGCCACAAGAAATCGGCAAGCTTCCCTTCAAGAGTGCTCTTGCTCCGACGAGGACTCTGAAGCCTGGACGACACCAAGGGAGTCAACCTCCGACGTCCGTCGGACTTCGTATAAATCGTAAAGATCAAAAAGCATTTCTCGCAAGTTTCCTTGATGACGCGCGAACGAGGCTCGAACATCGTCCCGATTAATAAGGGGTTGTCCGCGGGCTAGGAGATATTGGACAATTTGCCACGCCAAGTCCTCGTTTGGTTCGGGCGCAAAGAGAAGGGGAATCTCAATATCGGTGTGGGCCGTAACAATCAGTCCGAGATGCTTCTTTCGGCAGAGGCGGCGTAACTGATAGCGAGACCAGGCACTTAATTGCTCATAACCGTCAACAGTCACGACGGTATCCTGAAGTGCTTCCAATTTCCGCCATGTTGCCTGCCCCAGTGTTCTTTGGCCATCATGGAGCTCGAGCGCCAGACACGGTTGGCCATTGTTTTCCATCCAATGTGTGAAGGCTGCAATAAAGGCTGACTTGCCGGCACCATGGGGGCCGATCACCGCCCCCAGCCGTTGGTTAGCCTGAAAGATTTCGTGAACTGACTCCCATGAACATCCCGGTGGAAAGATATAGGGAATAACCCCCGGCCGGACGAAGCGGGCCGAAAAGGGATTATCCACCTGTCCCAGTGGTGTTTTCATTGTAATCTCACCCGGGCCGGGGCTACGCGGCCAAGCCGGAAGGGGACCTCTTCCACAAGTTCACGGCCCCGTGCGCGAAAGACTCGCACGCGCACACACCAGCGAATTCGAATGATCAAACCGTCGTAACTTAACGGTGTCTGAGGAAGAACCGTTTGAAAGCGGAGAGGTTCACGCAGGTCAAGCGGTAAATCTCCCTCTTGCGACCAGCGGCGAAAATACCGCACGTGAAGGTCCTGATCTCCCTTGCCATCCGTGTACCAGAGAATCGACAGCTCCACCGCTTTGATATCCTGAAGGGGCAAAGGCTCTATCCGAACCTGACCGGCCAGTACTTCGCCGGGTTCGTAAACAGTCTTCTTTCCATCAAGATGGATCAGTATCCGTGGCTCGGTCATGAATATGTTTCAGAGGCCTGACCTGGATTGACCTGGTGTGGGGATTCTTCGTCACTTGGGGTTTCCGAAGACAGACCCTCACGGCCTGGCCGGGAATCCGGTCTCCGCTCGCGCTCTGGCCCGGGGAGGACCACCAACGGAAAGACCCGCTCAAAGTTCGGCCAATCCTGGGCACTGCCGCGGACATACAAACGCCAGCGGACTTCGTTATGTGGCGAACGAAAGGAATGCATCATCCCATGGGGAATCTCGATTTCCGCCTCCGTCTCGAAAGGGACACTCCGCAGGATTTCAAACCGCTCGTGCCGCCAGAGGGTCTTTTGCCAGACGCGGCGGCACTCTCGTCGTGTGTTGGTCCCATGCTGGAACGTTGCCTCCTCCTCACATACGAGCAACATTTCCAGCCAGTTGATCCTCAGCCAACCCGTCTGCTTCAAATAAACCCGGTAACGATGTCCACAGAGAAGTGGAAAATCGGAAATCTCGACAATCGTTTCCCCCACGGCGCTGGTGGCCATCCACTGCCGGAAGAAGGCACCGAGCAAGGTAAGACCAATCACCAAACACGGCAATAAGAAAAGTGTAAAGCTCCAATCGAAGCGACCCACGTAGTACGTTCCCAGGGCGAAGGCGAGGACGGCAATATTCCAGCCCAGCGCAGCAGCCAGCCAGGCGTAAATCGCGCGATACGGCGCCCCCAGAACGGGCAAGCGGTAAGGAAGATGGGTCCCTGGTTGCCCAACTCGCGCGGGAATTTCAGGCACAAACGGATACATGGCGGCGTCTGGGTCCGCACTGAAGCTGAGGCTCAGGGGGCGTCCCTGTACAGCCAACCGCTCCACGGACTTGCCCCACCGCCACAAGTGATAACTGACACCACCGGCACCGAGAATGACAAAAGAGAGCGGAATAAGGAGGACCAACCATGCCCACCACCAAAAACCCCGGTCAATCACGGCGATTTCAGGGTCCCGTGGATCATACCAGCAGGTAATAATATCGTCGGCCTTGAAGCGTTGAAGCGTCTTGAGGGCCCGTTCCTTGTCCACCGAATAGCCATTTCCTTGAACAGTGTGGATGTCATAGGTCCAAAGCCGGTAAGTGTGGCCTCCAACCTTGTATTCAATGCAGACTTCAGGCCGATACAAGGTTTGGCCATCGCGGACGGTCGTCCCCACGCGGGTTTCCAAGATTCGTGCCGGAGAAGGACGAAAATCGCGATTTACCCACCATTCCGGCAAGACGAACAACGAAATCGTCAACCAGAATCCGACACAGCCCAACAGGAACAAGACGCCGAAAAACGCCCCCTCCCAGATTCCGGCGATCTGCTCGGATCCGGTTCGACGATTACCGCGCTTCTTTTCAAATAAACGAAACCAGCGAGCCAAATTGGTGTCTTTCCAGCCTCAGCGTCGTTGCCGACCCGCCGGACCGATTTCGCCAAACTACTTCACATTTCTTCCCGTCCGTAGTTCTTTTGAGGAGAAACCTATCTCCCCAGCGCGTTGTCCTTGATTTCAGCCACAGTGGGAGCCTGCTTGCGGGATGGCCGTCAAGAAAGCTCCGACGTGTTCCCCACTGATTCATCATGACCCTACGGAGTCGGCAACCTTCTCCGTCTCGTTATTTTCCTCAAAAACGGGGGTCGCTGTCGAGTCGTCGAACACGATCCGGAACTGGATGACGCTCGACTCAGACATCTCGGGGACAAAAGGTGTAGGACGATCTTCCAGGCCTAAACTACGGAGACGGCTGCGACGAAAGAATCCCAGTCGCTCCAGGGCGAGAAAGACTTCTTCCAGCGTCTTCTCGCCAAAGTTCGCAATACTGAGAAGTCGCTCGGGCGAGGTATTGAGAAGCTGAGCAACCGTGAGGATTCCGTTCTCCTCGAGACAATTCGTCGTCCGGACTGACAGGCCGATCTCTGCCGTGCTCATCTGCAGCCGCTTGTTCAGCTCGGCCTCGTACAGTGCTGCTGGGCTTAAGCGAACGCGTGAACCCATAACGTTCCCTCCTTGGACGACCAAAAAGCCATGGCTATCCGTTGCCGGTCAAGGAATACAAGACACTCACTCGCTGCCTTATCCTTCTGCGAGGGCCGACCACCGACGACTCGCTACGCCTCGGTTTGCAACGGAATTGCCTGACCCCTAACATTCCTCCCAGCCTCGCAGAAGGGGTCTCGCTCGGTCAACGAGCAATACCGAATATAGCAAATGTGCCGATTTTAGGGAATACGCGGAGCGCCAAAGTTTGCGAAAGTTATCCAGAGACCCGACTTGCCGGCCATCGGCGGGGACCTTCCCCCCAATAAGGGCATCCTCGCGTCCGTGAGGGGGCTTTGTCCCAAAAGGAGCCGGCGCGTTATTCGAAACGGTTTTGGGACATTGACTTCCCCGATTCAGACCGTGTCAACCCGCCGGACACTCACTGATCCTGGCGCCGGGTGCCTTCGCGACGGGCCCTCCGTTGTTCTCTGATTTTCCGCTGCTCATCCGAAGGCAAAACGTGAAAGCGAATGCGGAAGACCCGATGGGCGCATAATTGGTCGCAGCTATAAAGCCTCTCGATCTCCGCGCGTAGCTCCTGGACTGATAAAAAGCCATCGGGAATGGCGTCTTCATCCGTCAGGTCGTTAAGGGCCACCTCATCTACGGAATCGACGCGGATGTACCCAACCCCGGGGATGTAACTGAGCTGCCCCGCCCTCATGTGCCGAACCTTCCACACGCGGATTGTCTGGGTCTTACGACCCGTGCGGATATCATCCAGGAATTTCTTTTTGAACAGCAACATGTCACATCAACGGGGAGCAAAAACGATGAGCATGATTAAACCACCAAGTACGATAATGGCCGCCCCGATGGCGAGTTGCAGCCAAAAACGTGCAGCACGGGCGGCCGCTGCCGCGGCCATCTCTTCTCGCTTGCGCCGATATTCCTCACTGGCCTCGTATTGTGGTTCGAATGTCGTCTGACATATGGGGCACATAACCGGCCTGCCGAGCATGTCCGCGGGTGTTTCCAGAATATGTCCATTGGGACACGGTATGTGGAAAACACTCTGACTTTCCTCCGCCCCCAGAGACACACCTATCGCAGGCTCTGGTCCGGCCGACAGCTCAAATGCTCCCGGTTCGACGGAGAGGCCTGATACAGAAGCGAAACTGGGAGAACCGCGGACCTCGCCGCCAATGGCATCTTCTTGTCCATGCCCAAGCAGAGCGCTCTCGGTAGGAACATTTACAGACGCCTGACGGGAATCCTCTTGAGATGACGCGGCGGTTGGCTGATTCAAAGGCGCGGGGATAAGCATTTCAGTACCGCAAAATGGGCAGACCGCGGCCTGGCCTACCTGCTCGATTTCTGCCTCCAAAATATGACCCTGGGGGCAAAAGAAATGAAACCCCATGACGTCCCCGTCCGTCACGCATCACCACTGGCGGAACATGGCACCGCGTGCAAGTGCCTCCGCTACCACCACTGTGTTACCAAGTTTTGCGATCCCTGACCAATACTTCGGTCGTCACCCACGTGTCATTCTAACAA
>Ga0116169_1001538_pt1 | contig 18854 bp, 22 predicted proteins | sample AD_UKC130_MetaG_FD_89796 | JGI IMG/M metagenome (GOLD analysis project Ga0116169, IMG submission 89796) | Active sludge microbial communities of municipal wastewater-treating anaerobic digesters from Canada - AD_UKC130_MetaG | ecosystem: Engineered > Bioreactor > Anaerobic > Digestate | place...
GAAAATCATTTATTTCTTTAGTTTCAGCAATGTATTTAATAGAAAATGGTAAATATGATAGAATTGTAGTGTTGTTTAATCCTACTAAAACTAAAGGTGCAACAGGTTTAGGATATTATAGTGGCAATGCTTTAGAGAAGGCAATTCAAAGCAACATAGGTCAAACTTTAATTTCAAAGTTTGGAGATAATTTTAATTCTTTAATAGCGCAAGATAAATTAAAACTTATTTGTATGACTGATATTAGAGGATATGAAGTAAAAAATAATGAAATTTTATTTATTACAGAATGTCAAAATACATCAATAGAACTTTTAAAACTATGCCTATCGAGAGCTAGTGAAGGCTGTAAAGTGATAATTGAGGGTGATTTTGATACCCAGGTGGATAATTATGCTTTTGAGGGAAGCAGCAATGGATTAAAAAGAGCAGTTGAAGTTTTTAAAGGTGAAAATATATTTGGTTTTGTTAAACTACAAAATATTTATCGCAGCCGCATAGCTGAGCTTGCTGAAAAAATGTAAATAGAGTAAATTTTAGTTAAAACGCCCATTTTGGGCGTTATTTTTTTGTGGATTGTGAGGAAGAAGAGGATGTGATGTATTGACTAAAAGTAAAAATACAAATAAATCAATCAAAGAAAAAAAAGAAGTAAAAACAAAAATATGTATATCTTGCCCTGCAGATAAGGCTGAAAAACCCGTAAAAGAATTTTACGTAAGCTATAATCCCATACATGCTGATGGACGATTGCCCATGTGTAAAGATTGTATTATCAAAAGTTGCTTTTATGAAGATGGCTTTGAAATTAATGTAGAGGGTTTAAAAAAAATTTTAAGACAACTTGATAAACCTTTTATTGAACCTTTATTGCAGTCTTCTATTGATGAATATAACAAGTCTTTTGGTGGGAAAAGAGCCAGAAAAGATATCAGAAAATTAATTATATCCTACTATTTTAAAAACATAAATAGTTTACCTCAATATAAATGTGTTAATTGGGAAGAAGGTATCGCCCTAAATGAAAAAATTAAACGAGAACGCAAAGGTTCAAATTTAATAATTGAAAATGGATACGATATAGAAAAAGAGAGCAAGCGAAATAAAAAGGTTGATGAATTACCAAAGTATGATTTAGATTATTCAAAATTTGAGGTAACAGAAGAAATAATAAAATTATTTGGCGGTGGCTTTACTAGGCAAGAATATAAGCTTATGTGGGATAAGTATAACTTTTTAAAACAAAGTTATCCTGATTTTACAACTTTACATATAGAATCTCTTGTTAGTTATGTAAGATTAAAAGTTAAAGAAGAGCTTGCAATTGCAAGAGGAGATGTAGATGAAGCTACAAAATGGGGAAGTGCTGCTGTTAAAGCAGCCGAAAAAGCTAAAATAAATCCAAGTCAAATGAGCCAAAATGATTTAGAGGGTGGTATTAGCAGTATTTCTGAGCTTAGTCTTGCTATTGAAAAAGCAGTAGATGTAGTTAAAATACTGCCAAAATTTAAATTTCGTCCTAATGATGCTGTAGATTTTACAATTTGGTGCTATATTAATTATTTAAGAAAGCTTGAAGATAAACCACTTTGTGAATATGAAGATATATATAAATTTTATGATGAAAGAAAGAAAGCATATCTTGATCAATATGGTGATCCATATGGAATTTTTACTGATGATCCTACAGAAAAAAATAGAGAGGTTGTTGAGAAATTTATTACGCTACCATCAGATTATGATGAATTAATAGAAAATGCCGAAGACGAAAGTGATGGTGGGGTTATAAATGAATGATTATAATCTTAACCAGCCTGTTAATGTAATTACAGAATCATCATTGGAAAGAAATTTGCATAAATATATAGATTTTTTGAGCTTTGTTCGTTGGTATCCTGATTTATATCTCGATTTAATAAAACCAAAAGATGGCGGTATTCATCTTCATTTTGATCAACGTGTTTTTTTGAGGGCAATGTCAAGGTTTTATGCTTTATATGGCTGCTTTCCACGTGGATTTTCAAAAACTTACCTTGAAATTTTAGAATATTTTATTACGGCTGTTGCTTATCCAAATATAAGTTTATCTGTAACGGCACAAACGAAAGAAAGTGCTGCTGATTTTTTAAAAGATAAATGTGCTGAAATTTTAAGACATTATCCTATGTTTGAGAATGAAATAAAAGGAAAGCCAAGATTTCAGCGTGGTGAAGCTGAGATTATATTTAAAAACGGTTCAAAGATAGACAATCTTGCCAATTCACAAAATTCAAAGGGACAGCGTAGAAATAGACTTCATATTGAAGAATCCGCAATGCTAAACAATGAAGTATTTGAAGATGCTTTAAAACCTGTTGTAGAAGTGCCAAGATATACTGCTGGCAAACTTGCCATTGCAAATCCCGAAGAATTAAATAGACAAATTCATTTTTTTACAACTCCCGGATTCCGTGGAAGTAGTGAATTTGAGAGAAATTTACATATGATAAAAAATATGATTGATTTAAAAGGTGATTTTGTTATTGGAGCAAATTGGATGTTACCTTGTTGGTATGGCAGAGGTTCTTTGAAAAATGAAATTCTTGAAAGAAAAAAAGTTGAATCTCCTATTGCTTTTGCACAAAACTATGGTGGCGAATGGACGGGTTGTAGTGATAATGCACTTGTAAATATTGATAGGCTTTTGAGTTGCAGAGTTTTGAAAAATCCTATTTTAAAAGCTGAAAAAAATACTGATGAATATTATATGGGAGTTGACGTTGCACGTTCACAGAACACAAATAATAATCAATCATCTGCTATTATAGGCAAAGTTAATAGAAATCCTGCGACTGGTAGAATAATATCTATTGAAATAGCAAATATACATAGTATTTCTAATGTATTAAGTTTTGATGAGCAAGCAATAAAAATAAAAAAAATAGCCAATGAATATAAGCCCAAAGTAGTTGTAGTGGACGGTAATGGTTTAGGAGCAGGTTTAATTGACGCTCTTTTGAAGGAGCATATTGATCCTATTACAAAAGAATCGCTGGGGTGTTGGGATACCATAAATACAGATAATAAACCTGAAAGTGAATACGCTGAAAAATGTGTATTTGATTTAAAAGCTTCGGGTATACAAACGAAAATTATTACTGCTTTTGTTGATTGTGTAGACAGTGGAAAATTAAAATTACTTGAGAAACGACAGGAAAATGATTTCACTGATAAAGATAGAGAAAATTTTGAAGAAAATATCCTTCCTTTTATTCAAACAGATTTATTGATTGAGGAAATTTCTAACTTAAAAGTTAAATATGGAAATAATAATAATTTATCTGTAGAAAAAGTAATAAAAAAGATAGACAAAGACAGGTTTAGTGCGTTAGCTTATATGATTTTTTACATTTATGAGTTTTGTTCTTTTACAAAAAGAGAAGTAAGCAAACAATTTGATATTTCTAAATTTCCATTTAGGGCGGCGACATCTTGTAGAGAAAGGTGGTGAGGCAAGTATTGCCAAAAACAAGTAATAAAAAAACAAGTATAAAAACTAAAAATTCAAAAAGTAAAAATAATGTAGTTCCGACAAATAATCAGGTCGAATCAACTTCTTCGGCGCTTGATTATGCGGACTTTTCATCGGCCATATCTAAATTGGTATTACGGGATTTAACCCAACAAAAGAGAAATCCAACTTTTTACAAATACACAAGAGATCAGATTGCAAATTATATTAAAGATCCAGCGAGAAACGAGAAACAACTTAGAGATGCAATAATTTATATTTATAATGCCAGTTCAAATTTCCGAAGAATAATTCAGTATTTTGTAGGGCTTACTAACTGGCAATATATTATATATCCTGATAAGTTAGATACAACTACTGCAAAACCTGAAACTATTAAAAAACAGTTTCAAAAGACAATTAATCTTATATCTACAATAGACATAAAATCGCAATTTCCAAATATACTAACTGTTTGTTTGCGTGAAGATACATTTTATGGAACAATATGGCATTGGAATGATACTATAACAATACAACAACTTCCATCTGATTATTGTACTATTTCTTCAATACAACAAAATGTTCCAAATGTATCATTTGACTTTTCATATTTTGATACATATTCAGATTATTTGCCTCTTTATCCTGCTGAATTTCAAACAAAATATAATTTATATCGAAGCAACACTACATTATACAGATGGCAGGAGTTAGACGCACCTAATTCATTTGCGGTAAAAGTAAATAGTGATATCTTGGCATACTCAGTACCACCTTTTGCTGGTATACTGGAAGATTTATATAATCTTATAGATTACAAATCGTTACAAATGACAAGAACTGAGCTTGAAAATTATGCTTTACTAGTATTAAAACTTGGAAAAGATAAAGATGGAGCTTGGGACATGCCATTTGAAAAAGCTGTTGAGTTTTGGCAAAGGATTGATTCAGAATTGCCACGATTCACTGCAAGTGCTATGTCTCCGATGGAAATACAGAAAATAACTTTTGATAAAGCTAATACAACTGGAGATGATAAAGTTGCTCAAGCACAAAATGCATTATTTGCCGCTACAGGTATATCTTCACAGATATTTAATGCTGATAGTGCTTCAAGTAATGCATTATTACAGTCTATAAAAGCAGATCAGGCTTTTACGTTTGAAATTGTTAAGAAAATTGAAGCTGTCGTTAATCGTTTCTTGATGAATCAATCGTTTTCTAAAAATTTTAGAGTGAAGTTTTTAGATGTGAGTCGTTATAATGAAAAAGATGTTGCTGAACAATATTATAAAGCGGTAACAGTTGGAGCACCTGCAATATCTTTGTATTGTGCTAGTATTGGTATAGGTCAAAATGAATTAAATGGATTAAATTTTTTGGAAAATGATGTTTTAAATTTGCCTGAAAAATTTATTCCTTTGCAGACTTCACATACACAAAGTAATAAAGGTGGCAGACCTCAAAAAGAAGCTGATGAATTGACAGATTCAGGAGAATCTACCAGAGAGGGTGAGAAAAATGACTTCTAAACAAAAAACAAAAAAATCTAAATTTATTATAACAAATGATAAATATACAAAAGAAAAATTATTAGAAAATGGATATAAACTAATTTCTGTTAATGAAGACATGTATGTTTTTGAACAAAATCCTTCTCTTAGTTTTTCTTTACAAGACAATTTAAAATTCGCATATACAAATACTCTTGTTTTTTAGTTCGTCACCCACGGGCTTTCTTATTTTGCTTTGAAAGGCGGTGAGATAAATTGAACTTAGAAGAAACGATGTTTAATCAAGCATCTTTAGTAACTACATATGAAGTCGATGAAAGCTTTGATAATGAAAAGTATATAAAAATGAGACTTAGAGTTTGTCATGATGGTGTTAACCCCAATAATTCTAAATTTACTATTTCTGATATTGACAAAGCCCGCAATTCGTTAAAAAACATTCCTATATTGGCGCATGTTATCAATGAAGGTGATGAGCTTGATTTCGGAGGACATGATATGGCGCTTGAGGAAGACAAAATGAATGAAGGTGAGTACCGTATAGTATACAAAGAAATACCGATTGGTATCGTACCTGAAAGTAATAATTATACTATCGAAAAATATAACGACAAAAATTATGTTTATGTCGATTGCTGGATTTTTCGTGGATATTCAAATTATGCTGAAGATATTATCGAGAGAGATAAGGATATTAAGTTGTCAATGGAAATTTTAGTAGACGCTTATTATTATGACGACAGGGATAAAACCTATCAAATAACTGATTTTAGATACAAAGGGATAACACTTCTTGGTAAAAAGCATGGCACTGGCATGGAGCATGCTATGGGTACTATAAAAAGTTTTTCTACTGAAGACATTGATTTTATGTCTAGAGAAGTAGAAGAACTTATTGCTAAATTAAATAAAGGCCACGACTCTGAAAACAAAGTTGATATATATGAGGCACAAAAAAATGTGATAAAGGAGGGTGTTGATTTGGATGAAAAGATGAAACTGCTTGAAGATTATAACTTATCAGTAGAAAGATTAGATTTTTCTATAGATGATTTAGATTTAGAAGAATTGAAAGTTAAACTTGAGGAGTTTAAATCTAAAGCGGAGAACAAAGACAAAAGTGCTGAAGAAGATTTTGCGCTAACTGGACAGTTGATAGAAGAGTTGGTTAATAATCTTGCTTCAATAGAGACTATTGAAAGTGAGTGGGGGCAAATTTCTAGATATATCTTTGTTGAATGCGACATTGACAAGCAAGAGGTTTATTTCTGGGATAGAAATGATTGGAAATTATATGGTGCTTCATTTATGAGGAGTGGCGATGCCGTAAAAATTGATATGGAAACCAAACAGCGTATGAAATTCGCTATCGTACCCTTTGAAGGTGAAATTGATAGCGATTTTTCTTTAAGAAGTGTTTTTGATGACATTTTAGAAAAGGCTACTTCTTTACTAGAAGAAAAGTTTAATGCACTTCAATCTGAATTTGAAACTTACAAGTCGCAACACATAACCCCGGAATCCGAAGTTGAAGAACTTAGACAATTTAAACAGAATAAGCTTTCTGAGGAATATGAAGCCGCAGTTGAAGCAATTTTCTCTATTTATGAAGAAGAACTTGCAAATAATGAAGAGTTTATTGCTCTTAAATCAAATTACAGCGAAATGTCTACAGAGGATATTGAAAAAGAGTGCGATGCAATTTTAGGTAGACAGGTACGCAAACAAAGTCAAACATTTTCAAAGAAAACAAATAAAAATATTGTCGCACCGAAACTTCCTGTTCATACACCTGATCGTGATGTACAAGTGTATGGTGGGATTTTTTCTGTGTATGGAAAAACAAACAAAAATTAAAAAATATAGGAGGTAGATTTTAATATGGCATACGGAGTTGTTAGAAAAGATAATTTAGCTGGAACTTATGATGGTACTAAATTGGTTTCTTTAAAATATTTTGTTGGTACTGATGAAGCAGCAATTGAAAATGGTATGGTTGTAAGACTTGATGGACACGTAAGCGGTCAGCGTGAGGTTTATAAAGCAGTTACACCTGCTGCTAATACACCTTTGAGTGAGGTTGCTTTGGTAGCAAGTCCAGAACTTATATATGACGAGAGATTGAAAAATCTTGATGATTTTATAAACGAAGAGGGAAAAATTGCGACTGGTTATATTCTCGATGCTCCTGGTCAAACATTTGCTGTAACCTCTACGGTTCTTTCTGGTTCAAATATTGCTGTTGGAGATTATGTTGAATTACAAGCAGATACAAAGTTGAAGGTTGTTCCAAAGACCACTGGTGTAACTTCTGGTTCAACTAAGGTCGGAGTTATTGATGCGATTGAAAACACTGGTAGATATACATACTATGTCATTCGTGTACAGTAGTAAAAAAGTAAAATAATAAGGAGGTTAGTGAATTATGGTAATAGATAAAAACGATATTGTAAAATTAGCGGTAGATGCTTATAAAGGCAAAGTCGCAGGGAATTATTCAATAAATGATAGTATGGATGTTTTAAGAGAGGCGTTAATAGATGCTAATAATGGTAGCACAAAGCTTGATATTAAAGCTATAAGAGATGGGAAATGTGCTGGACTCTTTGCTATTATAGAGCAAATTATACCCAAAACTGTTATCGAAGGTCTTCAAGGCGATGAATTCTTTATGAATTTTGTTGAATATGTAAATACTGCATTGGGGAACAAGAATGAATTTTGGGTTGAAGATAATACTTTCTATGTTGTTGATGAGATTGCTGATGGAACACAGGCTCTTCGTAGGCAGAGAATTGGTGGTAAAACACCTGTGACAATTCCTACTGTGAAAATGGGTGTTAAATTTTATGAAGAGTTGGATCTTGTGCTTGCAGGACGTATAGATTTAAATGATTTTATAAATCGTGTTGGTGTTTCTGTAAGACGAAAGATTTATGATAAAATTTATACTGCATTTACTGGAATTACAGCAACTACTATAGGTGCTACATATTTTCCTATTGCTGGCTCATATGATGAAAATAATCTTCTTGACTTAATAGCGCATGTTGAATCTGCAACAGATAAACCTGTTACTCTTGTTGGCACAAAGAAAGCTGTTCGTAAATTAGCAACTGCTATTATTTCTGATAGTGCTAAAGAAGATTTATATAATATCGGTTATTATGGCAAATTCTACGGAACACCTATTATAACTGTTGCTCAAAGACACAAAGTTGGAACCACAGAATTTTTGTTTGATGATAGTGTAATCTATGTTATTCCTACAGGTATTAAACCTATTAAGTTTGTAACCGAAGGTGAAGATTTAATTCTGCCGGGCGAGGCTACAAAGAATCAGGATTTAACTATTGAATATCTCTATTATACAAAGAATGGCGTAGGCGTTATTGCAACTGAAGCCTTTGGTATTTATGATATGACATAATACAAAAAATAAATAATTAATAATTGTCCGCTTATATGATAAGTGGTTTTTTTATGCTCTGCCGAGGTTTTTCTTGGCAGAGCATGTTACTTTTTCATAAAGGAGGTAAGTTTATGAATTTTGATATACGTCCGATTTCTAAAAAGTATTTTAGTCATACAGTGCCTCAAAATTTTATACCTGCCAGTGCAACGTTAGGTTCGGGAACTAATGGCACTGTTACTGTTTATTCAAATCAGCCTACAACAGACGTTGAAATTGAAATTGTATTGGGCGAAGATCCTGAAACTCCGTTGAGCGCAGTTTTAGAAGATGGTGTTATAACAGTAACTCTTGCTACAACCGATGATTTAACTCCTACAGCAGATTCTATAGCTAATAAAGCGTCTTTAATAGCTGCTGAAATATCTAAAATAGAAGGATTTACTGCTGTGGCCAGTGGGAACGGAACAAGTCCCATTACTACTGAAACTGATACTAATATTCAATTTTCAGATGGTCAAGAAGGAACACCTTGCCCAGAGGTTGGCCTTGGTTTTGTAACAAGCAATGGTACTTATTATGTTTGTACTAAAGCTGATAATTCAATTTATAACAATGGTTGGAAAACATTTGTTTTAGGTGAGATTGCTGTTGATTAATAGTTTTAAATGAAGAAAAGGGGGATTTTATATATGGCAACAAAAAAAACAAATAGCAAAACAAATAAAACTATTTCTAAAAAGACAAATACAATTGTTAATAAAAATGAGTCTCCTGTTGAAGAGGTTCAAAATACTATTCAAGAGACTAAGCTTACTAAAATTACAGCAAGAAAGATAAAAGCAGATTTGGATTTAAATATGCTTATACCTGTTGTAAATGGTCATCGTGGAAAGCTAGTTTATAATGGGAAAAAATCTGGTGAACACATTGAATGGGAAGATTTTGGCGATGAACAGCTTATGGAATTAAAAGAACTTAAAGATGCCAGAGCTTCACAAAGGAAATTTTTCGAAAATAATTGGTTTTTAATTGATGATCCCGAAGTATTGGAGTTTTTGAATGCTGGTGAATATTATAGAAATTCTATAAATGCTGAGAATTATGATGATATTTTTTTTAAGCCCGTACAAGAAATAAAAGAAACAGTGTCTCAAATGACACCTGGGCAAAAAAAATCAATGATGTATAGAGCAATTGAACTTATAAATTCGGGTAAATTAGATTCATTAAAAACCATTAAGGCGCTCAAGGAGTTGCTGGGATTTGAAATAGATGAAGGATAGGCGGTGAAGTTATGGGCACTACCTATGATGAGATTATTGAAATTTTTATTGATAAAATTTCTGAATACGATTGGTATAAATATACAGATATTGAAAGAGATGAAATTATTGAACAATATATGTTTTCAGCATGTGCTAAATGGCGCAATAGTGGTGTTGATTTAAATGATAGGGATAACGAAAACAGAAGGTTTAATATAAAACTTACTGATGAGCAAATTGATATTATAGTCACTGGCATGATTGTTGAGTGGTTAAAACCTAAAGTATATGATTCTGATAAAATGAAAACATTTTTAAATACAAAAGATTATCGTTTAACAAGTCCACAGGGGATTTTGGATAAAATTATTCAGATTTACGAAATAGCTAAAGCTGAATTTAAAGTAATGAAAAGCGAGTATTCGTTTAATAGATGGAATATAAACGAGGTGAATTTTTAATGTTTTTAACTAAATGCGGAGTTATAACAGATGAACTTTTTAAGAATTATTTAGATCGACTCGTACCTAGATTTTTTAAGATTTTAGCTTTAAATGATGAACAAAATCCTACTCTCATTCAATATATAAAAAGTTTTCAAAGGGAGTTAGTTGGCAGTAAAAACCTCGTTAACGTATTAAATAACGATGCTCGTTTTTTAACTTTAATTAGCACATTGCAATATTTTATTGATAATGGCGTAAATAATTCTGAAGTTAAGAAATGTATTTCAATTAGTAAACAGCTAAAAGAGCATTACTTCTCCAATAATAAGAAAGGGGGATTGTAATGGCTGATTATAATTTGTTTAATTTAAGAATAAGTAGTTACGGTAATACATATCGTGAAAGGTTTATCAATAATGCTAAAGAAGATATTATTAAAAACTTATGCGAACATCCTAATTTAAGAGATGTTAAAATTAGTGGTCAAAATCGTAAATTAGTTATTCTTTCAAAAGATAGTGTGGGGAACTCTCCAAAAGAAGTTAAAAAGATATTATCACTTCCCGGCGAAGGTTTTAGGACAGGAGAATATGTTGAATTTTTAAATCAAATATGGCTTATAAATTATGCTGATATAGATGATGAAATATATGTTAGTGGCTTGATGACGCTATGTCCTAATATATTAAAATTTCAGGATTCGAGTGGCGCAATTCATTCTTATCCTTATTTTATAGACACTGCTTCTTCTTCTTTAGACGAAAATAAAATAGTTGTTACTTCAGACAGTACAAGATTAATAAAATTGCCGTTTGATAATATTACTCGGCAATTTTTTATTGGGAAAAGGTTTATGGGAGAAATATTCAACGGCGTTCCGCAAATATGGAAAATAACAGATTTGAATAGTGAAAGTGAAAGAGGTTTGTTATTAGTTTTATTAGAAAGGGATGAATATAATTCTTCAATTGATGATATTGAAGAAGGTATTTGTGATAAGTTTATCCCCTCTTCCCTACCTGTTGTAAGTGATGATATTCAAATTACTTACAACGGGAAACCTGAAATTCGTGCCGGCGGAAATTATAAAAGTTTTGTTGCGAAATATTTTAATGAAAACGGAGAAGAAGTTGATGATGTGGAAACTACATGGTCTGTTACAGTGAATCCGCTTTTTGAAAACAATATTTTAACTAAAATAGATGGTAACAAGATTAATATAAAAGCAGAGGATATTCTTGGCATTGTTGGGCAAGTTGTGACATTGGTCGCTGAGGGTAGTAATAACACCACAGCACAAGTTGATATTGCGGTTGTTTCGTTGATTTAAGGGGTGGTGTGGATTGTTTGATTCGGATATTTCAAAAATGAAAAAAAAAATTATGAATGCATTGGTAGAAAACGAAAATATTGTAGCCGCCTTGGATGTACCTGAAATAGAAGATCCATATGACCTTATTTATACTCACATTTATCCTTTTCTTTATATGCCTGATATACAAGAGAAAGCCAAGGTGTATATTACAATGAAGCTTGAAACAACAAAGATATTTTCAAATGATAGGTTTAAGAATGCAATTTTAACTCTCTGCGCTGTTTCTCATAGGGATAAAATGAAAACGGAGTGGAATAGCACTAGAACAGATCTGATAGCTGGTTTACTTATAGATGAATTTAATTGGAAAGATCTTTTAGGGTTTGAAATGGAGTTGTCGTCTGATACTGAATCACCCCTTGATAATACCTACTATGTAAGACAAGTTGTTTTTGAATCAACCGTTAAAAATTATACGGGGTGCAAGTAGCGTGATAAATTTAAAAATAGATGAACTGAAATTATTTCGTGGACAGGATTATCAGATTAATGATTTTTTAACAGTGCACCATCCAACATTGGGAGAAATATGTGATTATGGAGAAAAAGAAGCCTATAATGTTGTTAACATACTGTGTTCTACTCCGTCAAATTTTCAAGTTCAGTTAGATGATATGGGATATAGATTTGAAGATATAGACGAATTTGTATTTTTTGGAACGCTGTGTACGTTATTGCCACAAAAAGATACAGAATTTTTATTAGGAAATGTGAACCTGTCTTCATATACTTTGTGTAAAAATAGCGAAACTTCTGAAATTATATTGTATAGTGAAACAGAAGATAGAATTATTAGAGAAGTTGATTATCAACTTATGACTATATTTTTACGAAAATTATTTGGTTTAAAAAAGAGAGTTGACCGATATGGCAATGAAATTACTAGAAGAGAGTGTATTAATGATGAACGCCGCATGATGAAAGAGAGGGGCGAAGAATCCTATAAGTCTTATTTGGCTCCGTTGATTTCTGCAATGATTAATTGCGAAAATTTTAAATACGATCATAAAACTGTTTGGGATTTGCCTATATATGTTTTTATGGATTCCGTACAACGAATACAAAAAATTAAAAATTATGAACAAATTATGATGGGGGCATATACAGGAAATATTGATTTAAAAAAGTTGCCGGAATCGGTTTTAAATTGGATGGGAGAGCTTGATTTAACTAATTAAGCTCTTTTTTTATATTACAAAAACAAAGGAGGTAAATAATTATGGCATTGGATGCTATTAATTTTGACACATTAATTCTTGAAAAATTTTTGCGTGTAACTGGAACAGATATTACTACTGGTGAAGTGCAGTTTATGTTTGATAATATCAAAGATGGTAATATTGAGGGCACAGAAGATACAGAATACATAACTGGTGCTAATGGGGTAAATCTTGTTGCACTTGCTAGAAATAAAACGTGTACTGTTACGTTTAATCGTGCGTTCCTTAGTTTTTCTACTCTTAGTGCTCAAACTGGTTCTCCTGTATCTGTTGCTTCTGCACAGAATAAATTTAAAGTTCCTAAGGTAGAAATAATAAAAGCAACTTCTGCTACTACAGCAAGTGTATCTGGTACACCAATTGCAGGAACCTTAAAATATGTTTACACTTTAAATGACGATGGTTCTTTAAAAGATAAATTTACTTTAACCACTGATAGTGTAACTGCAGGTAAATTCACTTTAAGTGGGTCGAATTTAACTTTTGCTGCAAATGCATTAACTAGTGGTCAGCAGATATTGGCAGTTTATGATGAAGAAGTTACTGTTGGTAAAAAGATAAGCAATAGAGCTGATACGAAAGCAATTTATTCTTATTTGATTGCTGATCTTGTTTGTTTAGATAGGTGTAACAACAATACTAAGTATATAACAAGATTTATTATGCCTAATGCTAAAGTAAGTGGCAACTTTACAATTGACGTAGGAAATACTGATACTGCACATGCGTTTTCTGCGGAAGCTATGCCTGCCGGTTGTGGAGTAGATCCTGTTTACTTTGATTGGTATATAGTTGAAGATTAATTTGGTGGTGAATGGTATGACAAAAGAATATTCGCACGAGTGTATTGTATGCGGCAGAGGTTATAACTCTTGTTTTCGCTGTGAAAAAGTTGAGTCATGGCGCAATATTTGTTGCTCTGTTCAATGTTTTCAAAAATATTTAAAAACAACAGAAGACAAACCTGACACAGAAGTGCGGGAAGAAATTAAAAATCATCAAGAAAAAAATAAAATAAAAAAAGAAAATTCTATAAAGAACAAAGTTAAATAGACAAATAAATAATGAAAAAAGGGATAGGCGGTTAGTTTACCTGCCTATCCCTTTTTTTAATTTGTTGATAAAAGCAAAATTTTATGAACGTTTGAAGGAAGGGATGATTTAAATAAACGCCGGAAAAAAGTTTGAGAATTGTTTTAAGGCCTCTGTGCCTGACTATATGTATTATCATAGAATTGCAGACCCGCCCCAGAGTTTTGGACAAGACAGCGGCAAACTTAGATTTTCAGCCAAAAATCCTTTTGATATTATATTATACTCCTTCCCCACTCTTATTCCATTGGAGTTAAAATCTGTCAGGAGTTCCAGTTTGACGTTTTGGCGTGAAGATTATAAAGGCAATAGTTTTAATATAAAAAAACATCAGATTGAAGGGCTTAAAAAAGCCTCTTTTATAAAAGGGGTTATTGCCGGGTTTGTAATTAATTTCAGAAATACAGAACATACATATTTTTTACATATTGATGATTTTTTAAAATTTTCAAAAAAGGCTACAAAAAAATCTATTAATGAACAAGATGTGATTGAAAATAATGGACATTTGATTGAACAAGAAATCAAAAAAGTGAATTATAGATATAACATAGAAAAATTTGTTGAAGAAATACAACAAAAATATATTTAAGGAAAGGGGATATAAATTAATGGCTAAGAGAAATAAAAAAGATAATATTAAAGAGGTAAATTTGACAAAGATTGATGAGTATATAAAAGAAGTTGCAGATAATGTATTTGAATACAAACCTTTAAAAATAAAAATTGATAATGAAAGTTTTAAAACAATTTCTGAAATGGGTATTCAGGTAAGAAATGTTATACCTTTGTATGAAATGGTTGAGTTTATAGAAAGTGTTGTAAATAACTGTTTTTTCGAAATAGAAAATGAAGATGGTATAACTCTAAAATATACGCCTTATTATAAAGATTTTTTCATAGCTCAAAATATTTTAAAATATTTTACTAATATTAAAGAACTTGATGTTAAACGTATGGAAAAATTGTTACATGGTAAAGGACATGATATTCTTACATTAGTTGAAAGTAACATAGATTGTTCTCAGTTGTTTAAAATCAAAGAATCTATAGATGAATTAATTGAATTTAAAAAGCAAGAAATTTTAAAACAATCAAAATGGGATAATTTGGCTAATGGTTTAAATAACATACTTGATACTATTGACGAGAAAATTAAAGAGTTTAATATAGATCAGCTTTCTGAATTAACACCTGAGATTTTAGAGGCTTTGAAAAAAAATTGCCCGCACACTCGTGGCTTCAGCCATGAGTAAGTGGCACGATAATAATTGACAAAATAATAATATAGATGTAAATGCGGCTAAAAACATACTAAATGAAGGATTGCGATTATTAGCAAGTTAAATATAAATGAGTACCGTAAGGGACTACGGGATTTCAAGCCTGTGGAGATGGAGGTTACGAAGTCTAAGAAGCAGGAATTTCTAACTGTGAGGTTAGAAGCCTACGACTTCAGTCGTGGGAGGTTCACGAAAAAGAAGGATATGTTGTTACATTGTATTTTAGTGAGGAAGTAAGAGATTTATTATCAAAACTTAAAAAATATAGAGAAGAAAATAATATTGATGATGGTGGTTATGTTTTTTTTAGCAATATAAAAGGTAACATTAAACCATTAGAAACTGCTACTTTAAATAAATGGTGTAAAAAAATTGGAAAAATGATTGGAGTTCCGACATTACACCCTCATGATTTTAGGCATAGCGGTTCTCAAATTTTAAAACTTAATGGGTGTCCTATAGAAATAATATCTGAACTTTTGAATCATCGAGGATTAGATGTTACAAAAAAGTTTTATTTGCGACAAGACAAGGCTAAATTGCAGGCAAATAAAGATAAATATGGAATTTAAAAAATTAAAAAAGAGGTGAAGCTATGATAAAAGTACAGGGCAGGACATTGCAAATTTCCGCAAAAGAAAGTTTCATAGGCTTTGAAAATGACAATTTAGTGGAAACCCGTCACTTTGAAATTACAGACGAGTCATTATTTAATTTTGACTTCAAACTTGATATGAAGCACACTGGCGGCGTAAATATTGTTGACCTGCCGAAAGAGTATAAAGAAAATAGTATAATTTTAACGTGGGAAGTTCGCAAGGAACATTTACCCGCCGGAATATTATATATCCAACTTAGGGCGTTTAATGACAATGAGCAAGTGTGGCACAGCGAGCAAAAAATTTTTAGAGTGCCTGAAAGCATAAACGCAACCAATTACTTCCCCTCGCCCCTGCCCTCCGAATTTGAGCAGATGGAGCAGAGGGTTACACAAGCGAAAAACGAAACTCTGATTGCCGCTGATGAAGTGGCTGAAAACACTGGTATTGTAAATGCAAACACGCAATTAGTATTGCAATCAAAGAATATAGTTGAAAATTTAGCTCAGGAAGTAGCTACAAACACTCAACAGGTTTCCGATGATAAGAATGAAATAATCGGATATAAAAATGAAGTCGCAAATAATACTCAAATTGTTTTAGCTAAGGCTGATATTGTGAATTCACAGGCACAGTCTGTTGCTGATAATACAGGAATAGTGGTTGGCTTGGCAGAACAGGTGTCGCAAGATGCAGAAGAAGTTGCTAATAATACTCAAACAGTATCGGAAAATATGCAAACCGCTATTGATAAAGCACAAGAAGCGTTGCAAAGTGCCGCCGCTGCGTTGCAAAGTGAGATTAATGCTAAAACGAGCGAGGACAACGCGAAAGAAAGCGAAACGACCGCATATGAGGCTATGCAGACGGCTGTGCAAGCTATGACCGATTTACTTAATATGTTAGGTACGGATATAGCGACATTGACAGGCGGCAAATTAACTCCGTCACAAATACCAGCTATTGCTATTACAGATACGTTTGTAGTGGCTACTGAAGAAGAGATGTTAGCATTAGATTGCGAAACGGGAGATATTTGCATACGGACAGACGAAAACAAAACATACATTTTGCAGGGCACAGACCCGTCAAAGTTATCCGATTGGCAACAGCTTAAAACACCTACAAATTATGCAGACGAAGCAGGTCATGCAGTAACAGCAGATAATGCTGAAAATGCCAACAAAATAAATAACAAGCGATTGGTAGCAATGACGGAAAGCCAATATGATGTGGCGGCAAAAGACCCTGAAACTTTTTATGCCGTCACCCCTGATTGAGGTGAGATAAATGCCATTATATTTAGCAGATAAAAAAGCGACATTGTTTAAAGGCGAGCATAAGCCTGTATCATTATATTTAGGCGATAAGAAGGTTACAGGGTATGAGTACGCAGAACAAACGGGCGAATATTTGACCTTTGAGAATACATACAACGATACAGCAAGCGTAGTCATAAATGGCAAGAGCGAGCAAGTACAGACGGTGCAGGGGAAGAACTTGTTAGACCCTGATAAAATTATGACAGGCTATGATTCTTATGGTAGGGATATATATAGTACACGAGTAATTACAGAGGACAACTATACACTATACCAAAGCTTTTTACTTAAAGTTAAGCCTGAAACAAGGTACCAGGTATCTAAGGAGAATTTAAGCACTAGATTTAGAGGGTTTTTCTTTGCAAAGAACCCAATAGAAAATCCCTCGGAAATATCCATAGGGGGGCAGTATATGGACGCTAGTTCGACTGTGCTTTATGCGACTGCTCCTGCAAACGCAAATTGGTTTTTTGTAGTACTGACAAATAATAAAGATACGCACCCTACAGGGTGGGTGCAGGTAGAGGAAGGTACCACTGCCACTCCCTATGAACCCTTCGTCCCTAATAGCCCGAGTCCTGATTACCCATCCCCAATAAAAAGCGTTGGCGACAATGGCGGATTTGATTTGGTGAGTGCAGGGAATAATTTGTTTGATGTGGAGTCTGCATTGGCGTATTTCCCGAATATTGAATATGACAGTGATATTGGAATAACGTTGTCTAAGTCAGACGGACTGTCTTGGGGAAATAAACCTGTATTTATAACTCTACCGGCAGGGATGTATTATTTTAGCACCACGGGAAACAAAGCAAGACTTCAAATTCAAGATGAAAATTCTAGACCTATCGCTACCAATGTAATAACGCCGACTTCGATATCTCTTAACAGAACGACAGGATTAAAAATAAAAATATTAACCGAAACTTCCATATATCCCTGGGTAATAGGTAATTTTCAGATTAGTGCAACTGCAACCCCCTACACGCCATTCCGAGGTATGCAAACAGTCCATATACCCTACACTCTCCGCAGTTTGCCTGACGGAACGTGTGATTATATAGAGGTTGATAATGTGAGTAGGAAAGCATTTTATCATCAATTGATAGGCGTGACATCAGTCAACGGAGAAGAGGCTATGAGGCAATACACGTACAATAATCTAAGGGGCGTTTCAATACTTGACTTTCTGCCTTATCGAGATACCCGTGCGTCAGGCGTATGCACTCACGAAAATCGGGTTGGAGAATATTACGACATTTCAGGCACTTACATGTGGTTGGGGGTTGGTACTACGGTTTTACACTGGATTGGCATATTGGATTATTTAGGATTTGACGACGTTAGTGAGTTTGCTCAATGGGCAACAGCACAACACTCAGCAGGAACACCTGTAACAGTACAATACAAACTCGCCAACCCGCCTGAACCTATCGAACTTGACTACACCGCAGTCCGCACATACTACCCGTACACGCAAATTTACACAACAGCAACCGTTCAGCCGACACTGGAGGCAAAAATACGAGTTTGGGAGGGAAATTACTGATGAAGAATATCAGGCTTTGCAGAATGAAGAACAAAATGAGAAACAAGATGATGAGGATTTGGAATAGATAAAATTCTAATTTTATGATATATAATTATTTATTAAAGGTAGAATGTCAACTGGTTATGCTATTTTGATGGATATAGCAGGAAATAAGATTGATTTAAAACCAATACCTAAATTTGATAAGATGGAAAGGATACAAGCAAGAAAGTCATGGATTATATCTCAAGAAACCATTCAAAATACTTATTGATGTGTCATTTGATATTTGTCTGTAA
>Ga0116169_1001539_pt1 | contig 18852 bp, 9 predicted proteins | sample AD_UKC130_MetaG_FD_89796 | JGI IMG/M metagenome (GOLD analysis project Ga0116169, IMG submission 89796) | Active sludge microbial communities of municipal wastewater-treating anaerobic digesters from Canada - AD_UKC130_MetaG | ecosystem: Engineered > Bioreactor > Anaerobic > Digestate | place...
CGCAGCCGCCAAGATGCCGTTTAAATCGTCGAGCCTCGGCGCCGGCGAGGTAGGAGTGGCGATGGGCTTTATCCATCCCCTTACGGTCGCAATTTGCACCGCAGGCCAAAAAGGGTGGTTCTTTGGGACGTCCGAAAAATGGCACAGTGCCAAGGCGCTGCCAGCTTCAAGAAGCGCGCGCTGGACTTTCAAAGGGTCAACATAGCGCGGACTCACATCGTATTTGACCGCAAGGCCGGCGATAGCGCCCGCGGCCTGTCCCGTGAGCATGCATATGGGCTGAAGCCTCAAAGCGCCGGAGGCCAGGCGCGTCATGGAGAGGTTTTTCTCCGCCGCTAAAAGGCCGTCGATTTTCTCTGGAATGAAGATCTCAAAAGGAACTTGAAATGGTCCAACCGGTTTGTTTTTCGCTATGGATTCAGCCGTTTCTCCGAACTCGCTTTCGAGTTCTTCCGTTTCTCCGCTTCCGTGGAGGTCCAAGACGTAACGCCCCACCGCCACCGAAGTGGGAATTTCGTGACCTGGCCCTCCGTTTCTGTAGCTTTCCGAGTTCTTGCGCAGCTCAAAAGACGTGAGGGTCTTTATCCCCACGAGGCGTCGGCTCTCGCGGACGTAGGGGATGGGGGGGAAGTGGCGGACGAGCGGTTCGTAGGCGTAGGGAACCAGCCCTCTTACAGCTTCGAAGGCGTCACTTGAACCGAACTCGTCATCCGCGACGGACCAGGGGAGATTGAGCTCGTTTTGTATGTAGTAGAGGAAACCCAGCGTCTTGAGCATTGCCTGCGCATTGATCTCCCTGCGAAAAGCGTAATCTTCGAAATATCGCACCGGTAGGCCGCTTTTGCCGGCATATCCGCCGCCGCCCGGGTAGTCGTTGGCCCAGTTCACCCCCGTCTTCGTCAAAAGGAGCCGCGTAAACGGCGTCGAAGCGTCGGCATCGCCGGGGAAGTCGAAGTGCGGCAACCCTCTATAAGCATTATGCGTGGGCACGTTCACGGGGAGCTTTACGGGATATCCCTTGAAGGGAAATCCGTCGCGGGTCACATAGGCTTTAAAGACCTCGCGCATCTTCTCGTATCCAGGCGGTGGCAGGGCGACGCGGAGGTGCGGCGGCACCTCTCCAGGATACGCCTTGATCACGGCCACCCACGTTATGTCTTGGGTCCGCGCGTCCATATCTTGGGTTTTCCCTTTGAGGAAAGCCTCTTCTTTAGGGGCGAAGAGGACGTTGCCTGCCCTGTAACGAGCTCCCGCGAGCGGCAGAATATCGCCGTATTCCGTGGCGTCGATCAAAATCTCACATCGTATTGTTACAGTGCGCCCGTCGAGGCTGGCCTCAACCCCTGTTATCTTGTCGCCCTGGCGCAAGACCCGCTTCACAGATGAATGAAGATAAACGTCCAAAATCCGTGACCCCTCAGAACCCGGGCTTCTGCCGTTTCTGGTTTCTTCGATCATTTCATATAGCACTGCCTCTCCGATGTGTGGTTCAAAGGCAATAGTGATGGGAGACCAATAGCATGTCCCGAGAGACTTACCTTTTTCGTCGTAGCGGGCTTTGATCTTGTCGATGAACTCGCCGTAGAGGCCGGAACGGTTTCCGTACATGTCGTCCATCGTAGAAACGGCAGCGGCTGTCATTTGTCCTCCGATCGTGCCGGTTTCCTCTATGATCGCCACCGAAGCTCCGAGTCTGGCGGCCTGGATCGCCGCCGCTGAGCCGCCGGCGCCGCCTCCCGCGACCACCACATCGTAAGACAGCTCCTCAACCGCGGGCGCCGGCAGCGTCCAAGCGAGCGACATCGCGCAAAGGCTTAACGAAATGATGAACCGTGCGACTTTCACGATTTTCAGATCCCCCTTAAAGAAGCGAGCGTTTGTGTGCATTATTATAAAGCTCGGTTGTAAAAATTAATTGTAAAGCTCACTCTGGCGTCAAACTCGCCGTTTCCTGGGCCAAAGTTTACTTTTATAAAGCTGCTCGCTGTCATAGTGCATAAGCGGCTGGCTAACTTATATTATTGACTGGGTGCCAATGATATTGTATTATTCTAACTCTATCAGGTATTTTAGCCTTGTGACAAGGAGGCATCGCATTTTCGTGAATAAGCCTTCGACGCTGACCGATAACCCCCTCTGGTATAAAGACGCCATCATCTACGAAACCCATATCAGGTCCTTCTACGATAGCGACGACAACGGCATGGGGGATCTTCGCGGCCTTACGAGCAAGCTCGAGTATTTAAAAAATCTTGGCATCACCGCAATCTGGCTCCTGCCATTTTATCCTTCTCCGCTCAAGGACGACGGCTACGACATAGCTGATTATTTCGCCGTCCATCCAGATTACGGCACTATAGGGGATTTCCGGGCGTTTTTGAGGCGCGCCCACGACATCGGCATAAGGGTTATAACAGAGCTTGTGTTGAACCACACCTCCGACCAGCATCCATGGTTTAAGCGAGCTCGCGCCGCGAAGCCGGGCTCTCCGTGGAGGAATTTTTACGTCTGGAGCAATACTCCTGATAAATACCCAGAGGCGAGGATCATATTCCAAGATTTCGAAAACTCTAACTGGGCTTGGGACCCGGTGGCCAAGGCTTACTACTGGCACCGCTTTTACTCCCATCAGCCCGATCTTAACTACGACAACCCCTTGGTGAGGAAGGCGATATTGCGGGCTTTGGACTTCTGGTTAGGCATGGGCGTCGACGGCATGAGGTTGGACGCGGTGCCGTATCTTTACGAACGCGATGGGACCAACTGCGAAAATCTCCCAGAAACCCATGCTTTCTTGAAAGAGCTGCGCTCTTATGTGGATGCGCGCTACCCCAACCGGATGTTTTTGGGCGAGGCCAACCAGTGGCCAGAGGACGCCGTGGCCTATTTCGGAGACGGCGACGAATGTCACATGGCCTTCCACTTTCCTATAATGCCGAGGCTCTTCATGGCCCTGTGGATGGAAGACCGTTTCCCTATAGTGGACATACTGGAACAGACGCCGTCGATACCGGAGAGCTGCCAGTGGGCGCTGTTTCTGCGCAACCATGACGAGCTCACCCTCGAGATGGTGAGCGACGAAGAGCGAGATTACATGTACCGCGTCTATGCCAGGGACTCGAAGGCGCGGATAAATCTCGGCATCCGCCGGAGGCTCGCCCCCTTGATGGGCAACAACAGGCGAAAGACAGAGCTCATGAACGCGCTTTTGTTTTCCCTCCCTGGGACGCCCATCATATATTATGGCGACGAGTTGGGGATGGGAGATAACTACTTCTTGGGGGACCGAAACGGCGTGCGTACCCCTATGCAGTGGAGCCCCGACAGAAACGCCGGTTTTTCTAAGGCAAACCCGCAGAAACTGTACCTTCCCGTCATAATCGATCCGGAATACCACTACGAGGTCATAAACGTGGAAACGCAAGAGCGCAATCTCTCTTCTATGCTCTGGTGGATGCGCCGGGTCATTTCCGTGAGAAAGCGCTTCAAAGCCTTCGGCAGAGGGGAGATGCAATTCCTTTACCCGCAAAATCCGAAGGTGCTGGCTTTCATTCGTCGCTTCGAAGACGAAATAATCTTGGTCGTGATAAACCTCTCTCGCTTTTCTCAAGTGGTAGAGCTGAATTTGTCTCAATACGAAGGCTACGTGCCAGAGGAGGTGTTCAGCGGTAATCGCTTCCCGCGGATCGAAGCGCAAAAGCCGTACACGCTGACGTTGAGCTTCCACGACTACTTCTGGTTCATCCTGCGAAAGGAGAGGGAGCGCGTCTCTGTCCCTCAAGGGGAGGCCCTACCCGTGTTTGAGATAAAAGAAGGCCCTCCAGAACCGTTTCCGCACCTCCCTTGGGACGAGCTGACCAGGGGGCCGATCGCAGACTATTTGAAGAGGTGCCCCTACTTTGGAGGGAAAGGGAAAGAGATCAGGCGCCTCGACCTCGTAGATCGCGTGCCCAGCGCGCACGCTCGGCCGCACCTATCGAATATGCTCTTTCTCCAAGCCACCTACCCTCAGGGAGAAACGGCGCAGATCTTCCTTAACGTAGGCATTGCGAGAGGGGAAGAGGCCACCTCTGTGCGGCTCGCTCACCCCGAGAGCGTTATAGCCCGCCTTTCCATCGAAGGCGACGAAGGCATCCTCTACGATGGCATATACAGCCCTGCCCATTGCGAGGCCATCTTAGATCTCATATCCCGCAGGAGGAAGGTGCGCGGCGATGTGGGGTATGTTGTGGGCCATGCCGGTAAGGGTATGAGGGAGTTGTTGGAGGGTAAAGACATATCGCCGTCCGGGGTCTTGGCACCCTGCAGATGGATGAGTTCCGTCGCTTACGGTCCTTCGCTCATTTTGAAGTTCTATCATAAATTTGAGGGCGGAATCAGCGTGAGCGAGGAAGTTTTACGCTATCTTACGGAGGAAATCGGCTTCCCTTATCTCCTACCATATGCGGGATCGCTCAGATATGCGGTGGGCGATAGGGTATCTACAATTGGGCTGTTGCAGGGGAACGTACCGAACCAGGGGGATGGCTGGCAATATGCCGTCGGGGCGGCCGAACTATTTTTCGAGCGGGCTCTCTCGTCCCGGAACGGCAGCGAGGCTGTGAAGGTGCAAGAGTTGGCGAGAGAATGGATAGACGGGTTGTTCCTCGAGATGGTGGAGCTTTTGGGGAGGCGCACGGCGCAGCTTCACGCGGCCCTGAGCTCGTCGAGGAGAAACCAAGCCTTCGCCCCAGAGCCCTTCTCCAAGCTCTACCAGAGGTCGGTATATCAGTCGATGAGAAACGAAGTGGGCCGCTGCATGGGGGTCCTGTCCGCAAAGGCAAACCTTTTGCCGGAAGATAAGCGCCCCAACGTCCTGAAGGTCCCAAACCTCAAGAGAGAGATCTTGGAACAGATGAGAAAGGTCGTCGTGAGCAAGATGGAGGCCCAAAAGATCCGCGTCCACGGCGACTACCACTTGGGACAGCTCCTGTTTACCGGCAAAGATTTTGCCATAGCTAACTTCGAGGGCGATATGGCGCGACCTTTGAGCGAACGTAGACTGAAGCGCTCGGCGCTCAGAGACGTGGCCGCCATGATCTATTCCCTCTACAGAGCTGCGGCGGTCTCCTTATCCAAGATGTCAGCCATTAGACCGGAAGAAGCCGACGTTTTGAAGCCTTGGCTTGAGCCATGGCGGGATGTGGTGGCGGGAGCTTTCTTGCGTTCCTATGTGGACGAGGCGAAGGGCCAACCGTTCCTACCCAAGGACGAGTCTTCTCTTAACGTATGGCTCGAGGCGTTTTTGCTCGAGAGGGCGATCTGCGAACTGGAGCTCGAGCTTTCAGAGGAAGATGGGAAAATCGAGATACCTATAGACGAGATCGAGCGGATCTTGAAACATTCTTAAAGGCACGAGGAGAGCGATCGAGATGGAACGCTACGTTTGTATCCATGGGCACTTTTATCAACCCCCGAGGGAAAATCCGTGGCTCGAAGAGGTGGAACTCGAGGAATCTGCCCATCCCTATCATGACTGGGACGAGCGCATAACGGCCGAGTGTTACGCGCCGAATACGGCCTCGCGGATATTGGGAAGCGACAGGCGCATCGTCGCCATCGTGAATAACTACGCCAAGATCAGCTTCAACGTCGGCCCTACGCTCTTTTCTTGGATGAAAAAACACGCACCCGAAACCTATGAAGCGATAAGGGCCGCTGACGAAGAGGCCAGGGCGCGCTTTTCCGGACACGGAAGCGCCATCGCCCAGGCTTACAATCACATGATAATGCCCTTGGCAGTTGAGCGCGACGTGCGCACTCAAGTCCTCTGGGGCATACGCGACTTTGAGGATGCCTTCAGCAGAAAGCCGGAAGGGATGTGGCTTCCGGAGACGGCGGTAGATGTAAAGACGCTCGAGGTCTTGGCCGACTGCGGCATCAAATTTACGATCCTCGCCCCGCATCAGGCTGTTAGATGCCGGAAGATAGGCGAGGCGGAGTGGCGCGATGTGAGCGGCGGTAAGATAGACCCCAAGCGCCCATACCTCTGCAAGCTCCCCTCAGGGAAAACGATCGCAATCTTCTTCTACGATGGCCCCATATCGAGCGATATAGCCTTCGGAGGCCTCCTCAACAACGGCGAAGCCATGGCCGGCCGCCTTGCGGGGGCTTTTTCAGATAAGCAAGACGAGGTTCAGCTCGTGCACATAGCCACGGATGGCGAAAGTTATGGCCATCATCACCGCTTCGGCGATATGGCGCTGGCGTATTGCCTGGATTACCTCGAGTCGAAGGGATTGGCCAAGGTGACGGTGTACGGGGAATACCTTGAAAAATATCCGCCGACCCACGAGGTGGAGATCGTGGAGAGTTCGTCGTGGAGCTGCGTCCACGGCGTCGGGCGGTGGAAGGAAAACTGCGGCTGCAACAGCGGCCTCCATCCCGGCTGGCAACAGGAGTGGAGGAAACCCCTTAGGGAGGCTGCCGACTGGCTTCGAGATGAACTCGCCGCCATCTACGAGGATCAGGGGAAAGGGCTTTTTTTGGATCCGTGGAGAGCGAGGGATGAGTATATCCGCGTGATCTTAGACAGGTCAAAAGAGAACGTGGTTTCGTTCTTGGCAGAGCAGGCCGGTAGGGAGCTTTCAGATGCGGAAACCGTTAAAGCTCTGAAGCTCTTGGAGATGGAACGCCACGCCATGCTCATGTATACGAGCTGCGGCTGGTTTTTCGACGAGATTTCCGGCATCGAGAGCGTGCAGGTGATGAAATACGCCTCACGAGCGATGCAGCTTGCCGTTTGCGTCTCGGGCGCTTTGCTTGAAGACGGCTACCTTTCGATCTTAGAAAAAGCGCCGAGCAACATCAAGGAAGTAGGAAATGGCAGGAACGCCTATGAGCGGTTCGTCCGCCCGTCTCAGGTGGACATGCTACGCGTGGGGGCCCACTTTGCCATATCGTCTCTCTTCGAGGAAGAGCCGGAAGATGTGGATGTCTATTGCTACACAGTGCAGTGCGACTGCCTCGACAAAGTTAAGGCCGGAAAGCTCACCCTCGGCACGGGAAGGGCGCTCTTTACCTCGAACGTTACGTTCGACGAGAAGAAGGTGGCTTTCGCTGCCCTCCATATGGGCGACCAGAACGTCTTGGGGGGGTTAAGAGAGCAGGCTGGCAACGGCGAGTTCGACGCGCTGACGGCAAAGATGAAAGAGGCGCTCGGAGTGGGCGATGTCTCGCTGTTAGTGCGACTCATGGACGATTACTTCGGCGACCACAACTATACGTTGAAACATCTGTTCAAAGATCAACAGAGGAAGGTTTTGGATCGCATACTCGGAGGGTCGTTGGACGATATCATTAACGTGGCATTTCGCAGGATTCTCGAGGAGAACTACACCGTCATGAACTTCCTCAAGGAGATGGGGATTGCCTTCCCGAAGCCCCTCGAGGCTGTGGCAGAGGTGGTGTTAAATGCCGATATCTTGAGGCTTTTGGGCGAAGAAGCGCCCGACCTCGAGGCTTTGAGGCGCACCGTGGAAGACGTCAAGCGGTGGGATGTACCTCTGGACGAGGGGGCGGTTGGCCTTGCGGCTTCCCGCTGCGCCGACGCCCTGCTGTTAAAGCTGAAAGAAGAGCCTTTCGATGTAGAGCTGTTGGAAGAGATCGACGGCACGCTTCAGCTATTGGATGAGTTATCGTTGTCTATATACCCGTGGAAGGCTCAAAACGTGTACTTCCTCCTGACGAAGGAGGTTTATCCTACCGCGAAAGATCATTTGAGCGGCGAGGAGGCCGATCGATGGGTGGAACTCTTCAAGAGGGTTGGAGGGCACCTGAAGGTTCAAGTTGCGTGATGCCGAGCGCCACCTATAGGCTTCAGCTTTCCCCCGCTTTCGGATTTAACTGTGCGAAGGGGGTGGTAGCGTATCTCGCCGACCTCGGCATATCGCACATCTATGCCTCTCCCATCTTCAAGGCTCGCAAGGGAAGCGGCCACGGCTATGATGTGACGGATTACGGCGAAATAAACCCGGAGCTCGGAACCCCTCAAGAATTGGATGATCTCCTCTCCCGTGCAGCGTCAAAGGGCTTGGGCTGGATCCAGGACATAGTGCCGAACCACATGGCCTACAGTTGCGAAAACGCCATGTTGATGGACGTCTTGGAAAATGGCTCCGTGTCCAGATACTTCAGATGGTTCGATGCGGAGTGGGATCACCCGAACCGCGCTCTTAAGGGCAGGATATTGTCCCCCTTTTTGGGACGTTTCTACGGAGATGCGCTTGAGGGGTGCGAGATCTCGCTCGTCTACGGCAAATCCGGATTTTCGGTCTCCTACTACGATATCGTCTTCCCACTGAGGGTCGAGTCTTACACCCAGATCCTGCTGCCGGGCATCAAAAAGCTCACGAAAAAGCTCGGGGAAAACAACCCAGATCTCATAAAGCTCTTGGGGGTTTTATACGCGATGAAAAGCCTCTCCTCGAGCTCGAACGATACGGATCCAGACGAGAGGCATGAGCAGACCCGCTTCATAAAGGAGATGCTTTGGGAGCTCTACTCTGGGAATGCCGAAATAAAAGGTTATATAGATCAAAGGGTCTCGTCATTTAACGGTAAAGTGGGCGATCCAAGCAGTTTCGATGCCCTCGACGATCTATTGTCTCACCAGTTCTTCCGCCTCGCCTTTTGGAAGGTGGCGTGCGAGGAGATCAACTACAGGAGATTTTTCAACGTGAACGACCTGATCGCGATCCGCGCCCACGAGGAAGAAGTCTTCGAACGCGTCCATTCCCTAATCTTTAGTCTCACCGGAGCGGGAAAGGTATGCGGCCTGAGGGTGGATCATGTCGACGGCCTGTACGATCCCGCGGCTTATCTCTCGAAATTGAGGGAGAAAGCGGGAGACCTTTACTTGGTGGTGGAGAAGATCCTCGCCCCCGAAGAAAGGTTGCCCTCGTCTTGGCCCGTCCACGGCACGACGGGGTATGATTTCTTAAACCGCCTCAACGGCATCTTCTGCGACGCGAGAGGCGAGAAGACTTTCGACAGGATCTACGCTTCTCTATGCGGCCTCATGGCGCCATATGAGGAGCTCGTCTTCGACAAGAAGCGGCTCATCATGGGCAAAGAGATGGCCGGAGATGTGGATAATGTGGCTACGCTGATGATAGAGGCAGCCAGCGGCTTTCGCCACGGGAGGGACATCACTTCATACGGATTGAAGCGGGCCATCGTGGAAGTTTTGGCCCATTTCCCGGTATACCGCACTTACATCGCCGAATCCAGCTTTAGCGAAGAAGATAAGGTTTATATAAAAAGCGCGATAGACGGCGCCAAAGGGGCGATGCCGGGCTTGACTTATGAGTTCGGTTTCCTCGAGGACTTCTTCTTGGGTTACAGGGACGAACTCAAAGAAGAGCGGCAGGCCCGGAGGATGGAGGCGATCATGCGCTTTCAGCAGCTGACCGGCCCCCTCCTGGCAAAGGCTTTCGAAGACACGGTGCTTTACGTTTACAACAGATTGCTTGCGCTCAACGAGGTCGGGGGAAGCCCCGATAGGTTCGGCACGCCCTTAGAGGACTTCTTCGCTTTCTTGAAAGACAGGCAGCGCTCTTGGCCATATTCGATGAACGCCACCTCCACTCACGACACCAAGAGAGGGGAAGATGTGAGATGCCGCATAAACGTCCTGTCGGAGATGCCGCTGGAATGGGAGAGATGCCTGAGAAGATGGTCGAGGATAAACCGAACCAAGAAGAGGCTCATCGAGGGATACCCGGCTCCCGACGGAAACGACGAATACTCCCTCTATCAGACGCTCCTCGGCGCTTTTCCCCTGTGCGACTCCGAAGTTTCAACCTTCGTCGAGAGGATGAAGGAATATGTCGTCAAGGCCGTCCGCGAGGCAAAGGTCCATACGGCGTGGTTGAAACCGGACCTCGAATACGAAGAGGCCTTCGTCGCTTTCATGGAGGCCGCTTTGGATGATGCCGCCTTCGTCGACGACTTCCTTCCCTTTATGAGGCGCGTTGCTTTCTACGGGGCCGTCAATTCACTCTCTCAGGTTGCGATAAAGGTCGCCTCTCCGGGGGTTCCCGACTTTTACCAGGGCACGGAGCTGTGGGATCTATCTTTGGTGGATCCCGACAATCGTAGGCCTGTGGATTTCGTCAAGAGAGTTCAAATGCTCGAAGATGTCAAAAGGCGCGACGGCTCTCCTGCGCTTACAGATGAGCTCCTTTCCAACTGGGTCGACGGCAAGATCAAGCTCTTTTTGATTTATAAAGGCCTCAAGGCGAGGAAGGATCACGAGCGCCTGTTCTCGAGGGGCGATTTCGCCCCCCTAACCGTGAGGGGGAAATTGGCCCGCCATGTAGTGGCCTTCGTTAGGAAAGGCGACGACGAGTGGGCGATGTGCGTAGCGCCGCGGTTCGTATCCTCCGTTGTGCCTGAGGGGGTTTGGCCCATAGGAGAGGTCTGGGCGGATGCGCGGGTAGTCCTGCCAAAGGGAGCGCCTAAGTCCTTCGACGATGCCATAACGGGTATGCACATAGATGCCGCGAAAGCTATTCCAGTGAGCGAGGCGTTGAAGCGCTTTCCTGTAGCGTTGCTCGTCGGGAGGGTGTGAATGTGGACGGGAGAAAGAGGGTCGTAATCGAGGGTGTCTATCCCGAAATAGACTGTGGCCGCTTCCCTATAAAGAGGGCAGTGGGCGAGCGCGTCAACGTCGAGGCCGACGTCTTTTCGGACGGCCACGACGAGGTGGCAGCTTTTTTGCTCTATCGCAAGGCCGACGCCGACGAATGGAGTGAGCTTGCCATGACGCCTCTGCCTAACGACAGATGGCGCGCCTCCTTTCGAATTGAGGAGATGGGAGAATATCTTTATACGATAAAGGGAGGCGTGGACCATTTCTCTACGTGGCGCAAAGACGTTTTGAAGAAAATCGGGGCCGGCCAGGATGTGATTGTTGACCTCGCCGTGGGCGTTGAGATCCTGCGCAAAGCCGCGAAGGGCCCTGACGATGATGGCTCCGCCGAGCTTTTGCGCTGTTCGGAACTCCTTGAGTCCATGGCGGCGCGGCGGGATACGGAAAGCGTCGAGGCGCTTCTCGCCTCGGAGGGGTTTTCGCGCCTCTTTCGTCTCTGTTTCAGGGAGAACTTAGCCACCATATACGGAAAAGAGCTGCGCGTGACGGTCGATCGCAAGAAGGCTCTTTGCAGCGCCTGGTACGAATTCTTCCCCAGGTCGTGCCCTCAAGAGGGGAAAACTTGCGGGACATTTTCCGATGCGGAAAAGCTCTTGCCGGAGATAGCGCGGATGGGCTTCGACGTGGTCTACCTTCCGCCGATCCACCCTATAGGGAAGACCAATCGCAAGGGGAAGAATAACTCCCCCAAGGGCCTTCCTGACGACCCAGGAAGCCCGTGGGCCATAGGCTCGATCGAGGGTGGCCACAAGGCCATTTGCCCCGAACTGGGCACTATGGACGATTTCGTCTCCTTCATGAAGCGCGCTTCCGAGCTGGGCCTCGAGGTGGCGCTGGACCTGGCATTTCAATGTTCCCCCGACCACCCTTATGCCAGAGAACACCCGGAGTGGTTTAAGTGGCGTCCCGACGGAACGATACAGCACGCGGAGAACCCACCTAAGAAATACGAGGACGTGGTCCCCTTCGACTTCGAGTGCGAAAGCTGGGAATCGCTCTGGGAAGAGCTCAAAAGCATAGCCCTCTTCTGGATAGATAAGGGGGTAAAGATATTTCGGGTGGATAACCCCCACACGAAACCCTTTGCCTTTTGGGAGTGGTTCATAGGAGAGATAAAGGAAGCTCATCCGGAGGTGATATTTTTAGCTGAGGCGTTCACGCGCCCCAAGGTCATGTATCGCCTGGCCAAGCTCGGATTTAGCCAATCTTATACATATTTCGCCTGGCGCAATACGAAGTGGGAGATCACCGAGTACATGAAGGAACTTACCTCTGCGCCCGTGAGGGAGTTCTTCCGTCCGAACTTCTGGCCCAATACGCCGGACATCCTGCCCGAATACCTGCAGTATGGAGGTCGCCCCGCTTTCATAGTGAGGCTGGTGCTGGCCGCCACGCTTTCTCCGAACTACGGCATATACGGGCCGGCCTTCGAGCTCTGCGTCTCCGAGGCCACACCAGGCAGAGAGGAATATCTGAACTCCGAAAAATACGAGATAAAGCGGTGGAATTGGGATGCGCCGGGAAACCTGAAGGACCTGATCGCCAGGATAAACCGTGCACGAAGGGAAAACCCGGCCCTCCAGGAGGCGCATAACGTGAAGTTCTGCGAGGCCGATGACGAAAACATACTATTTTACTGCAGGGCCACGGAGGACCTCGAAAGCGTAATCTTAGTGGCGGCGAATCTTGACCCGTTTCATGCCCACGAGGCGACGCTTCAAATCCCCATAGGTGAGCTCGGCATATCAGAGGGGCAGTCGTATCTCCTCGAAGACCTGTTGGGTGGGGAAAAGTTCATTTCTCAGGGCGACAGGATGCGCTTCAGGATCGACCCGGCAGTTATACCCTGTCATATCTTCAGGGTGCGCCGCAGACTGCGCCGCGAGTCGGACTTCGACTACTTCATGTGACGGCGCCTTCTGGAGGAGATGAAATGGCGGAACTTCTTTTAGCGGAAGCCTTTGAGATATTGCGAGAGAGCCTGCCCTCTTATCTTCCGCGCTGCCGTTGGTTTGCCTCTAAAGCCAGCAGGATAGCATCGGTGGGCGCGTGGGAAGACTTTCCGATGGGCGAAGGACCTTTTCCGAGGCTGCTTTTCTTAAACGTGTCGCTCGATGACGGTTCACTTGAGCGTTACGCCTTGCCTATTTCTTGCGTTACTGAAAACGCCTCACTTCAAGGGCAGAAGAACGCCACAATATGTCAAGTTCGGGATTATTTTTTGGCAGATGGCGTTTTCGATCCCACGTTTAGAAGCTTAATACTCGAGGTAATTGCTAAAGGCAAAAACTTGAGCGGTAGCAGGGGGAAGCTAACGGGGCTTCCTAACCCCGCGGCGAGCAAAGCTTTTTTAGAGGTCGCCACTTCTGGTGATTCTCGTGTTTTGTCTGCAGAGCAGAGCAACACGTCTATCGTTTACGGAGACAGGCTCTTCCTCAAGCTTTACAGGAAAGTCGAAGAGGGACCGCATCCCGAGGGGGAGATGGTGCACTTCCTCACCGAAGCCGGATTTTCCCACGTGCCGCCCTTCATGGGTTTTTTGAGGTGCGAGCAGGCCGACGGAGGCCTTCCCTTCGAGGTCGCGCTCCTTCAGGGTTGCATCAAGAACAAGGGCGACGCCTGGTCTTATTTCACGCGCGCTTTGGAACTTTCTCTATCTTCTCTCGACGAAGTAGGGGCTGAAGATGAGACGAGAGGGACCTTCGCCATGGCTTCTCTCCTCGGGAAGCGCACGGCGGAGATGCACATAGCCCTGGCCTCAGAGGGAGAAGACCCGGCTTTCGCGCCAGTGCCTTTCGAGGGAGAATATAAGAGGCGCGCCTTAGAGGCCGCTTACGCCCAGCTTGATGAGGCTTTAGCCATGCTCGAAAGACATATAGGCGACCTGCAGGGCGCTGCGAGGGCGCTGGCCCTGCGCGTCTTGGAGAAAAAGAAAAGAGCCTCTGATCTGCTTGAGACCTCATTTGCCGCTTCGGGCGGCGAGGCTTTGAGGATTCACGGCGATTATCACTTGGGACAAGTCCTGTTTACTGGCGACGACTTTTTTATCATCGACTTTGAAGGGGAGCCTGCGAGGAGCCTCTCAGAGCGCCGGAGGAAGCAGAGCCCCTTGAAGGATGTTGCCGGTATGGTTAGGTCTTTCCACTACGCCGCAAATTTCGCCCTGCGAAAGCTGAACGACAAAGAGATGGGTGTCGCATCTTCGCGGGCTAAAGCCTGGTATCGCGCCGTTTGCGAGCTGTTCATTTCTTCCTATCGCAAAGCTGTTCGCGAGGCACCCTTTTTGCCTCAAAAAGAGGGCGCTTTTGAGGCGATCTTAAAGGCCTTTCTTGTGGAGAAGGCCGCATACGAGGTATGCTACGAATTGAATAACCGCCCCGACTGGATGGAGATCCCTCTGGAGGGGATCGCATCGATCTTGGAAGGTTAAGGTCGATACCGGACTTGGGGCTGGGAGGGATTTGCGTGAAGAGTGACGCACTTTGGACTTCGCCGTTTACCGATATGGATATATACTTGTTTAAGGAGGGAAACCACTTCCGCCTATACGAGAAGATGGGGGCTCACCTTTGCGAAGGTGGTGTGCGCTTTGCCGTGTGGGCGCCTAACGCCAGGCGTGTTTCCGTCGTGGGAGATTTTAACGGTTGGGATGCGAGCGCTCATCCGTTAAACCCGAGGCTCGACGAATCGGGCATATGGGAGGGCTTCGTGGAAGGCATCGAGGCGGGCACGCTTTATAAATACCACATCGTCTCAAACCGTGACGATTACGAAGTGCAAAAGGGCGACCCTTATGCCTTTTTCTGGGAGACTCCTCCTAAGACGGCATCGATCGTTTGGGACCTCGATTACAAGTGGAACGACGACGAGTGGATGAGAGAAAGGCACAGGCGCAACGCGCTCGGCGCCCCAATTTCTGTATATGAGGTGCACCTCGGGTCATGGAGGCGCGTGCCGGAGGAGGGAGACAGGTTTTTAACCTATCGCGAGATGGCCTCTTATCTTCCGGGCTACCTCAAAGAAACAGGCTTTACCCACGTGGAATTCTTGCCCGTTATGGAGCATCCCTTTTACGGCTCCTGGGGGTACCAGACCCTCGGTTATTTCGCGCCCACGAGCCGATACGGCACGCCGCAGGATTTCATGTATCTCGTAGATGTACTTCACCAAAACGGCATAGGGGTGATCTTGGATTGGGTGCCGTCGCACTTCCCGAACGATGGTCACGGCCTCGTCTACTTCGACGGCACGCACCTTTACGAGCATGCCGACCCCAGGAAGGGATTTCATCCCGACTGGAAGAGTTGCATCTTCAATTATGGCAGGAACGAGGTGCGGGATTTTCTGATCTCAAGCGCTTTGTTTTGGCTCGACAAATATCACGCCGATGGCTTGAGGGTGGATGCGGTGGCCTCTATGCTGTATCTCGACTACTCAAGGAAGGACGGGGAGTGGATCCCAAACGAACACGGCGGCAGAGAAAACCTCGAGGCGATAGCCTTTTTGAAGCGCTTTAACGAAGAGGTCTACGAGAACTACCCCGACGTTCAGACCATAGCCGAGGAGTCGACCGCCTGGCCCATGGTGACAAAGCCGGTCTATCTGGGTGGGCTGGGTTTTGGCATGAAGTGGAACATGGGTTGGATGCACGACACGCTCGAATATTTTTCTAAAGACCCGATATTTCGTAAATATCACCACAACCAGCTTACCTTTAGCATATGGTATGCCTTTTATGAAAACTTCATCCTCCCCCTCTCTCACGACGAGGTCGTATACGGCAAGGGGTCGCTCCTTTCCAAGATGCCGGGCGATGAGGCGCAAAAGTTCGCAAACTTGCGGGTGCTTTTGGGCTATCAATGGCTCCACCCTGGGAAGAAATTGCTCTTCATGGGAGGCGAGTTCGGTCAGTGGCGTGAGTGGGACCACGAATCGAGCCTCGACTGGCACCTCTTGGACTACCTTGGCCATCAGGGAGTCAAGCGCTGGGTCTGCGACCTGAATCGCCTTTTGAAGGACACAACAGCTCTCTACGAGCGCGATTTCGAAAACACCGGCTTTGAGTGGGTGGATTTTTCGGACTGGGAAAGCAGCATTATAGCGTTTTTGCGCAAGGCGGGCGGTGAGGAAGTCCTCGTGGTATGCAATTTCACCCCCGTGCCTCGATATAACTATAGGGTGGGCGTCCCCAAGGGCGGCTTTTGGAGGGAGCTCTTGAACAGCGATTCACAAGAATACGGCGGTAGCGGTCACGGAAATCTGGGCGGCATCGAAGCCACGCCGGTACCGATGCACGGGAGGTTTTATTCGCTGACACTTACGCTTCCTCCGCTTTCGGTTGTGGTCTTCAAGGGGGCATGAGCGATGACGGTGGGCTCTCGGCATTTCGGCGACGACAGGTGCGCCTTTTGCGTCTGGGCTCCGCTCTGGGAGTCTGTGGATGTTAGGCTTCTGCAGCCCGAGGCGGCCGTCGTGCCGATGAGGAAGCTCCCTTTCGGCTACTGGACCGTCGATGTGGAGGGGGTGCATCCGGGAGCGCGCTACCTCTACAGGCTTGGCGGCAAGGTCGAGAGGCCCGACCCGGCCTCGCACTTTCAGCCGCAGGGGGTCCACGGCCCCTCCCAAGTGGTGGATCATAAAGATTTTTGTTGGGACGATGAGGCTTGGCGCGGCATTCCCTTGGAAGAGATGATCCTCTACGAGCTCCACGTGGGCACTTTCACGCACCAAGGTACCTTCGCGTCTGCGGCAAACGAACTTGCCTACCTAAAGGACTTGGGCGTTAACGCCGTTTCGGTCATGCCTATAGCTCAATTTCCCGGCGAGCGCAATTGGGGCTATGACGGCGTATATCCTTACGCCGTGCAAAATTCCTATGGCGGCCCTTCGGGTTTTAAGGAGTTCGTAAAAGCCTGTCACGCCCATGGGCTTGCCGTAGTCTTGGACGTGGTTTACAATCACTTGGGCCCTGAGGGGAATTATTTGGCCGACTTCGCCCCTTATTTCACCGATAAATATAAGACCCCCTGGGGCAGCGCAGTGAACTTCGACGGTCCCGATAGCGACGAGGTTAGGAACTTCTTCATCGGAAATGCTATCCACTGGTTTTGTCATTATCACGTCGACGGCTTGAGGTTGGATGCCACGCACGCCATATATGACGCAAGCGCCAAGCCCTTCCTCGAGGAGCTCGCCGAAGCGGTGGAGGAGCTCTCGGAATCCTTGGGGAGGAAGCTCTATCTCATCGCCGAGAGCGACTTAAACGACGTAAAGGTCATAAGGCCCAGGGAGCTCGGGGGCTTAGGCATAGATGCCCAGTGGTGTGACGACTTTCACCATGCGCTCCATGCCTTGCTCACCGGCGAGAAGCACGGCTATTACGTCGACTTCGGAAAGGTGCCCCAACTTGCCAAGAGTTTCGAAGAGGGGTATGTATACACGTGGGAGTATTCTGCTTTCAGAAGGCGTCACCACGGCAGCCGGTCGAAAGAGAGGCCCGCGCATCAGTTCGTCGTCTTCTCCCAGAATCACGACCAGGTGGGAAACAGGGCCATAGGCGAACGCCTCTCCGCGCTCGTTTCCTTTGAAGCCTTAAAGCTCGCCGCCGGAGCGGTGATACTGTCTCCCTATATACCGATGCTCTTCATGGGGGAAGAATACGGCGAGACTTCTCCCTTTTTGTATTTCACCAGCCACTCTGACCCGGACCTGATCGAAGCCGTGAGGAAGGGCCGCACTGAGGAGTTTGCGAGGTTCGATTGGCCTTTTGATGTGCCCGACCCGCAGGATGCGTCTACCTTCGAGAGATCTAAGCTTAAGCCACACCTTAGAAAAGAAAGGCCTCATGATGTGCTATTATGTTATTATAGGGAATTGTTGCGCTTGAGGAAAACGACCCCTTCCCTTTCCCTCCCCACGAGGGATGTCGCAGTTTCCACAATAGGAGAGAGGGCCCTTTTGGTTTGTAGGCCACACGAAAAGGGAAGTTCGTTGCTGCTTCTGAACCTCTCTCCCGATCCTTTGGAAGTCGAAGCGGCATTGCCTCCCGGCGAGTGGGTTAAAGCGCTCGACTCGTCCGAAGAGGAGTGGCTCGGCTCCGGTGCATCGCTTGCCTGTTCTTTAAAAGGCAAAACTCATGTATCGATGAGGCCCTGGAACTTCGCCCTCTATAGAGCCTTTTAAAGAAGAACAAAGACAAAAAACTGTGTCATAGTTATCTAAACCGGCGATCAGTCGGTAATCTATATTGTCTGGCTGATGAGGAGAGCAAAATGGACATAGAGGAAATTAAAAGAAAAATATTGCCCATATTAAAGAAATATGGGGTAACAAAGGCGGGAATTTTTGGCTCTGTGGTAAGAGGCGAAGAGACAAGGGAGAGCGATATAGATATTTTAGTTGAGATTAATACAAGGATGAGCTTGCTCGATTTTGTTGGATTAAAGTTAGAACTTGAAGACGCTCTCGGCATGCCCGTTGATTTAGGAGAGTATTCGGCTATCAAGCCGATCGTCAAGGAACAAATACTAAGTGAAGAAGTGGCAATCTTATGAAGAGGAACATGAAACTCTATTTGCAGGACATGTTGGAAAGCATACTGTCAATAGAGGAATATACTAAATAATCTCATAAGACGAGTTTTATTTAAACCGTCTGGTTCAGGATGCAGTAGTGAGGAGGTTGGAGATAATTGGCGAAGCGGCCAAGAATGTAGATGCCGATTTCAGAAATAGGCACCCTCAAATACCATGGAAAAAGATCGCAGGAATGCGGGATATTATTGCTCATGAATATTTTGGAGTGAGGCTTGATAGAATATGGGATGTCGTGAAAGGAGACCTGCCGCAGCTAAAAGAGATGATCAGAAGCATGATAGAAGAAGGGAATACCTGACGAATGACGAAGAATATATAAAGCCTGCTGTGTTTAATTGCGATATGCTAAATTAACCAAGCCGGCCGATCTCAGAGCGTAGGAATAATACCGTCAAGGAGCCACCTTAGGCGCTGCGCCCCCGCTCGACTATATGACCTTCTCGGTTCAAAACAAGTATTGCGTGCTCAAGGTCTTTCTCTTTGACTAACAGGTAATCGGTGTCATAGGTAGAAACTGCAAAAATGCTCACCCCCGCCTTCGATAGCGGCACGCTTAGCGAAGCG
>Ga0116169_1001546_pt1 | contig 18816 bp, 17 predicted proteins | sample AD_UKC130_MetaG_FD_89796 | JGI IMG/M metagenome (GOLD analysis project Ga0116169, IMG submission 89796) | Active sludge microbial communities of municipal wastewater-treating anaerobic digesters from Canada - AD_UKC130_MetaG | ecosystem: Engineered > Bioreactor > Anaerobic > Digestate | place...
ACAACAACCATCGAATCAAGGGCAAACTAAAAGGTCTGAGTCCGGTTCAATACCGGATTCAGACCCAGGCAATTGCTTAACTACGGTATTCATCTTTTGTCTAACATTTTGGGGTCAGTTCACTGTTTTATATGCCGGTATTTTTTCTTGTCAAGCGGCAGTAGGGTAACTATAATTATTATAAATATTTACCGCTATGAACAAAGGAGTTTGAAACCATGAACCTAAGAGCCATTCAAAGCACGGATCCCGAAATATATGCAGCAATTATAAATGAGCTGTATCGTCAGAGAGACCATCTGGAGCTCATAGCCTCTGAAAACTTCGTGAGCCCGGCTGTATTGGCAGCCGCAGGCACACATCTCACCAATAAATATGCAGAGGGATATCCGGGAAGAAGGTATTATGGCGGGTGCGATTTTGTCGATGTTGTGGAATCCCTGGCAATAGAAAGGGCAAAGAAAATATTCGGAGCTGATCATGCCAATGTCCAGCCCCATTCAGGGGCCCAGGCCAACACGGCCGTCTATTTTGCGATGCTTAAGCCGGGTGATACCATAATGGGCATGAACCTGGCCCACGGAGGGCACCTGACCCATGGCAGCCCGGTCAATATATCAGGAAAATACTTCAACATAGTATCATATGGGGTAGATGAGCGGACAGGCAGGATCGACTATGACAGGGTGGCGGACCTGGCCCTGGAGCACAGGCCAAGGCTCATCGTGGCAGGGGCAAGCGCTTACCCGCGGGTCATCGATTTCGCAAGGTTCAGGGAGATCGCGGATAAGGTGGGGGCCTACTTTATGGTAGATATGGCCCACATAGCCGGCCTCGTGGCAGCAGGCGTCCACCCAAACCCCATACCTTATGCCGACTTTGTTACCGGCACGACCCATAAAACAATGCGAGGCCCGAGGGGAGGCATGATCCTCTGCCGGCAGGAATATGCCAAGGCCATAGACAAGGCCATCTTCCCCGGCACCCAGGGCGGCCCCCTGATGCATATAATCGCTGCAAAGGCCGTAGCCTTCAAGGAAGCCATGGATCCGGCCTTTGTCGAATACCAGAGGCAGACGGTAAAAAATGCCTCTGCCCTTGCCCAGGCCCTGCTTGATGAAGAATTTGACCTGGTATCCGGAGGTACGGACAATCACCTTATGCTTATCGATCTAAGAAATAAAGGAATTACAGGCAAGGATGCAGAAATCCTCCTTGACAGGGTACGGATAACTGTCAACAAGAACGCCATTCCCAACGATTCCCAGAGTCCCAATGTCACCAGCGGCATCAGGCTGGGGACTCCGGCAGTCACGACCAGGGGCATGAAAGAGGGGGAAATGAGATGCATAGCCAGGGCTATCCGCCTTGCCCTTGAGGATTTCGAGCGCGCAAGCCGGGAGGTCTTGTCGATTGTAGACAGGCTGTGCTCAGACTTTCCGCTATACCCGGATATGGGTGACGAGTAGGTGCACTATTAAGACTGCAGTTTTCCGCTGCAAGGGAGGGAGCTTCAATGGACCAGCTAATGCCATTGGCTGCACGGATGCGCCCGCAAACACTGGAAGACTTTATAGGGCAGAAGCATATCATAGGCAAAAACAAGCTACTCTACAGGGCTATCAAAGGTGACAGGCTCACATCCGTCATATTCTTTGGTCCTCCGGGCACGGGGAAGACGACGCTGGCTCGTATCATCTCCAATGAAACAAAATATGCGTTCAAACAGCTCAATGCAGTCACGGCCGGTGTAAAGGATATCAGGGATGCCGCGGCGGAGGCAAAAAACTATATACTTAATCCCAAAGGGAAGATCATACTGTTTTTTGACGAGATCCACCGGTTGAACAAGGGGCAGCAGGATGTCCTGCTGCCTTTTGTCGAGGACGGGACGATCATACTGATCGGCGCCACTACAGAAAACCCTTATTTTGAGGTCAATAAGGCCTTGTTGTCCAGGTCTACCATTTTCCGTTTTGAGCCGCTGACCCAGGAGGATATAAAGGAGATCGTCATCAAGGCCCTTACAGACAAGGAAAGGGGCTTGGGGAACTACGATATCGTCATCCACGAGGATGCCCTTGAGCATATAACCCTGTTAAGCGACGGAGATGCCCGTGTCGCCCTGAATGCTCTGGAGCTGGCTGTACTAACTACTGAGAAGGATGAAAAGGGCACGATAGTGATCGACCTGGAGACTGCCCAGGACTGCATCCAGCAAAAGGCTCTGAAGTACGACAAGGATGGGGACAACCATTATGACATAGCCAGCGCTTTTATAAAAAGCATGCGCAACTATATGGAGCCTGACGCGGTCCTGCATTACCTGGCACGCATGATAGAAGCAGGTGAAAAGCCGGAGTTCATAGCCAGAAGGATCATCATCACTGCAGCAGAGGATGTAGGGCTGGCAAATCCGACAGCCCTCAGTGTTGCTGTTGCAGCAGCCCAGGCGGTCGAGCGGATCGGATGGCCGGAGAGCAGGATCATCCTGGCAGAGGCAGCCCTGATGGTCGCCTGCTCGCCCAAGTCGAACTCGGCCTGCGTAGGGATAGACAAGGCGCTGGAGGATGTACGAAATAAGCATGTGGGACAAGTCCCGACCCACTTGAGAGATGCCCATTATGCCGGTGCCAGGGAGCTGGGCCACGGTATAGGCTACAAGTATTCCCATGACTATCCCAATGCAAATGCTCCCCAGCAGTACCTGCCTGATGAGCTTGCAGATGCCCGGTATTACTACCCGAAAAACTCGGGTTACGAGGCCAAGATCCTGGAAAGGTTCAACGCCCTGAAGGGAATAAAAGACAGTAATAATGAAAAATAAAACTGGTTAAAATTATTGAGACGAATCTTGACAAGATTACTCGGGTATGATAGTATACCTTTGAAAATCCCAAGTGATTTAGTCGGATTTGGAGGTGGACCCGTGAGGCTTTCTACAAAAGGCAGATATGGTGTAAAGGCTATGGTGGATCTGGCGCTGCATTCAGGCGGAGAGCAGCCGGTCCCCTTGAAGGATATCGCAGACCGGCAGGAGATCTCGGAGCACTATCTGGAGCAGCTGATCGCAGGCCTCAGGAAGGCCGGCCTGGTCAAAAGCGTAAGAGGAGCCCAGGGAGGTTACCTTCTGGCCCAGGCACCGGATGCCATAGTAGTAGGGGACATAATCCGAACCCTTGAGGGCACGATCGCACCAGCTGATTGCGTTGCCGAAGGGGCCCCGGTCAACTGCGAGCGTGCCGACAACTGTGTGACGAGGATACTATGGGAAAAAATCCATGACAGCATCAACAGTGTTGTCAATTCTATCACCCTTCAGGATATGGTAAATGAATACAAACGACTGAACGGGCAGGAGTCAATGTGAGATCGTGGCTTGTTAAGCAGTAAAGGAGCGCTATTTTATGGGACAAAAGGTATATATGGATCATGCGGCTACTACATATACTAAGCCGGAAGTATTGGAGGAAATGCTGCCGTACTTTACAGAAGTTTTCGGCAACCCGTCAAGTGTGCACGGCTTTGGCAGGCAGGCAAGACGAGCCCTGGACCACGCGAGGGAGAGGACAGCCAAAGCGCTGAATGCCCAGCCCAGTGAGATATTCTTCACGGCAGGCGGCAGTGAGTCCGACAACTGGGCCATCAAGGGGACAGCCCTCGCCAACAGGGACAAGGGCAATCACATAATCACAACATCCATAGAGCACCATGCCGTATTTGACACATGCAAGTTCCTGGAAAAGAACGGATTTGAGGTCACTTACCTCCCTGTAGATGAGTATGGCATGGTGTCTGTAGAAAAGCTCAAGGAGGCCATAACCGACAGGACCATACTGATCTCGGTCATGTTTGCCAACAACGAGATCGGAACGATACAGCCCATAGAAGAGATCGGCCGGATCGCCAGGGAGCGTAAAATATACTTCCATACGGACGCTGTACAGGCAGTCGGCAACATACCCATAGACGTTGAAAAGCTCAACATAGATATGCTGTCCCTGTCAGCCCACAAGTTTTACGGGCCCAAGGGAGTAGGCGCCCTGTATATAAAGCGGGGAGTAAAGATACTGCCTTATATACATGGGGGAGCCCAGGAACGCAACAGAAGGGCAGGCACTGAAAATCTGCCGGGCATAGTCGGCCTTGGCAAAGCCATAGAGCTGGCCGTTGAAAACATGGCAGCCCACAATGAAAGGCTCACTGCCATGAGGGACCGCCTGATCAGGGAGATCTTGTCCAGGGTGGAATACTCAAGGCTGAACGGGCATCCGACCAAAAGGCTGCCAGGCAACGTAAATTTCAGCTTTGAATTCATAGAAGGCGAGGCATTGCTGCTCAGCCTGGACTTGAAAGGCATCGCGGGCTCAAGCGGGTCTGCCTGCACATCAGGTTCGCTTGATCCCTCCCATGTGTTGCTGGCCATCGGCCTGCCCCATGAGATAGCCCATGGTTCGCTGCGGCTGACCCTGGGAGATGGTAATACAGATGAGGATGTAGATTATGTCATTGAGGTTTTGCCTGAAATAGTTGCCAGATTGAGGGAGATGTCACCGTTATTTGCACAAAACAAAGGGGGTAGCGAATTTGTATAGCGAACAGGTAATGGATCATTTCATAAATCCCAGGAATGTGGGGGAAATAGAAAACGCCGATGGTGTAGGTCAGGTTGGCAATGCCAAATGCGGAGACATAATGAAGGTTTATCTTAAGATCGAAAATGACATCATAGTGGATGCCAAGTTCAAAACCTTTGGCTGCGGCGCTGCCATAGCAACCAGCAGCATGTCTACAGAGCTCATAAAGGGCAAGAGCATACACGAGGCATTGAAGCTGACCAATAAGGCAGTTGCAGAAGCCCTGGGCGGCCTTCCGCCGGTGAAGATGCACTGCTCGGTCCTGGCTGAGGATGCGGTTAAGGCCGCCATTGAAGACTACCTGAAAAAGCAGGGCAGGACCGAATAGGAAACGCCATAGGAAGGATCTGACGGAAGACCGGACGAACGCTCCGGTTTTCTTTTTTTTTAAGCAGGGATTGCCTGTATTTAGATAAAGGCTTGGGGACAAATTAATAATATGCGATTTTGTTTCAGGTGATGTGATTGGGCATGAGCGAAAGGTTGAGCTACATAAAGCGGGAGTCGGTCATCGGTCTGCCGGTCATAGATGGTAAGACCAACAGGAAGCTTGGGATCGTCAAGGATTTTTACACAAACAAGGGGAACACCCATGTCGAAGGCTTGTTCGTAGCCCGTGACGGATGGGGCAACAACGATCTGGATATTTCCTTTTCCGGTGTTACCATAGGCACAGACGCCATAATCGCCGAGGGCGGGATACAACAGGGCGCAAAGTCAGCGGATGAAGCCAGTTCTCTTGACAAGCTGCTGAAAAAGCGGGCGATCAGGGAGGACGGGCAGGAGCTTGGCATAATAAGCGATATATTGATCGACCCGATCACAGGCAGGATCGAAGGTCTTGAGCTGTCGGTAAGCGTGCTGGACGACCTGCTTACAGGAAGGCGCATCATACCCAATATGCCATATGAACAGGGCAGCGGCGATGTGATCGTTGTTTCCCTGGATCAGGCCGCGAAGATCGAGTCTTACAACAGAGGAATAAAAAACATATTTCTAAGCAAAATATGATATAAAGAAGGGATGTGTTCTTATGAGCTTTAAGCATGTAAAAAGCTTCATGATAGGCGGCCTGATGGGAGTTGTGGCCGGCATGCTGCTTGCGCTGCGCATTGAACCGGATATACGAAGAAGATTGCTGAATCAGGGTGAAGAAGTCATAGAAAAAACCTCAGAAAGAGTAACGGAAATAAAAATGTGAATCGGCATTGGATAAATGCAAGGAGAGGGACTGTCTGTCCCTTTTCTTTTATGCAGGCATCCCTAAGGTGAGCACCTATGACTAAAACAAGAAAGTACGCTGCCATAGCAATCCTTTTGGCTGTTCCCTTGTTGGCCCTCCTGCTGGTCATCATATACTGGTCTGAAGTAGTAAGGCTGTTCAGGATAGTCGTGATAGCCATAGTATTTGCCTATGTGCTGACGCCATTGTGCGACCTGCTGGAAAGGAGAATGCCCAGGACAGCAGCCGTCGTCCTTATTTTCCTTTTTCTGGCCCTGGTGCTGGCCGGCTTGTTTGTGTTCGTTATACCAAGCTTTGTAAACGAGGTCAAGGTCATCTATGAAAGGCTGCCTCTTCTTTTCGATAATGTGAGGAAGTTCCTGCTAAAAGCCCAGATGAGCCTGGAAAGGCTCAATATCCCCGATGGGATACGGGAGCCGATTTTCGAGTATACGAACACGATCCAGACAAGGGCTATGGACTGGTTGAGAGGCGTCATGGACAAGGTCGTGGGCAGTGTGGCCGGTCTGCCCTCCCTTCTGATATCCCCTGTGCTCGGTTTTTATTTTTTAAAGGACAGGGAGTATTTTTCAAAGGTCCTGGCTGGCTTTGTACCGATAAAATCACGGAGGATGGTCAGCCAGATAGCAGCGGAGATAAACCGGATACTGCACAGGTTCATAAGGGGTGAGGCCTTTGTCGCTGTGGTGGTGTTCGGGCTGGCGACTCTGACTTACCTGATCATTGGCCTGCCCTATGCTCTGGTCCTGGGTTTTCTCGCAGGCATTTTCGAGTTCATTCCCTATTTCGGGCCATGGCTGGGCGCAGTACCTGCCATAGCTATAGCCTATGCCGGCGGTACCGGCAAGCTGATATGGACCTTAGTGGCAGTGATATTGATACAGCAGCTGGAAGGCGCCTTCATCACACCAAGGATCCTGGGTGGTGTCGTGGAGCTCCACCCGGTATACATCATCCTGGCCCTTTGGGCAGGCGGCCTTGTCTTCGGCGTGGCAGGCATGTTCTTTGCCGTACCGTTGCTGCTCATATTGAAGGTGATCATCAGGCATCTATATCTTGCCATCGTTTCCGTCAAATAGCGCATATCTTGTCTCTATACATATATCGTGATAGAATTAGGATAAATACGATAATGGCAGGGAACGGCCCATAATGAGTACCAAGCACGAGAAGATCCTAAAGTATATATATGGCCTGGACATAGGCACAGCTATTTCCGTCAGAAAGATCGCCAAAGACCTGGGCGTCAGTGAAGGGACGGCTTATCGCGCCATAAAGGAAGCAGAGAACAAGGAGTATGTCAAAACATTTCCCAGGGTCGGGACCTTGCGGGTAGAAAAAGCTGAGAAAACAGATATAAAGCGGCTCACCTTTTCAGAGGTCGTTTCCATAGTAGACGGTACAGTCCTCGGAGGTGCCAACGGCCTTGACAAGTCCCTGACCAGGTTTGTGATCGGGGCCATGACTACAGACGCCATGGCAAAATATCTTACCTCAGGCAGCCTGCTCATAGTAGGCAACAGGGATGAAGTATTCCCGATGGCGCTTGAGAACGGTTGCGCCGTCCTTATCTCCGGAGGCTTCAAATGCAGTGACACCATAAGGCGGCTGGCCGATGAGCTGGCGCTGCCGGTCATCTCATCAAGCTATGACACTTTTACCATTGCGACTCTGATAAACAAGGCTATTTCAGAACGCATGATCAAAAAGGAGATCCTCCTTGTCGAAGATATAATGATCAAAAATCCCAAGTACCTGCTGAAGACAGATCCGATAGTCAAATGGCGGACCTTTCTCCACGAAACCGGCCACAGCCGTTTTCCGGTGGTGGACGAGGATATGCGGATAGTCGGGATACTTACATCCAAGGATATGCCCGAATCAACAGATGGTATCGTTGAGCATGTCATGACTCCCAATCCCATCACGGTAGAGCGCAAGACTACAGTCGCCTATGCCGCCCACCTGATGATCTGGGAAGGGATAGAGCTGCTCCCTGTCGTCGAGCAGAAGAAGCTGGTAGGGGTCATCAACCGGGGCGATGTGATCAAGGCGCTGCAGTATATGCGAAGCCAGCCCCAGGTCGGTGAGACCCTTGAGGACCTGCTGATTTCAGGCTTTGAGTCCAGAAGGACAGATGACGGGATAATATACACCGGTCCGGTCACTCCCATGCTCCTAAGCCAAATCGGCACTGCCAGCTGGAGTGCCATGATCATGCTCATGTCGACCGTGGGTATAGTAGCTCTGCGGACAAGCAAGCAGCTGGACATTGTGGTCGACAGCTTTACCGTATATTTCGTAAAGCCCGTCCAGCTCGACGATGTGCTCGATATAGCCGTAAGCACCATCGAAGAGGGCAGGAGCTATTATAAATCCGAGATCTGTGTCTACCATCAGAAGGACCTGATTGCCAAAGCATTGCTGGCAGTGAAGGCTATGAAGCGATAAGTGTTTAGGGGGTGAGGGCATTGCCTGGTTTCGTTCATCTGCATGTACATACCGAATACAGCCTGCTGGACGGAGCATGCCGCATTCCTGATCTCCTTGACAGGTGCAAAGAGCTTGATATGCCGGGCATAGCCATAACCGACCACGGGGCAATGTACGGTGTGATAGACTTTTACAAGGAAGCCAGGGCAAGAGGCCTAAAGCCACTCATCGGTTGCGAGGTATACGTGGCTCCGCGCAGGATGCAGGACAAGGAGGCCAACAAGGACAGCAGCTATTCCCATCTCGTACTGCTGGCAGAAAACCAGACAGGCTATAAAAACCTCATGGCCCTGTCATCAGCCGGGTTCACAGAAGGCTTTTATTATAAACCGCGCATAGACTATGATTTGCTCGCCCGGCATTCAGAGGGGCTGATCGGGTTGAGCGGCTGTCTTGCAGGAGATATCCAGCGTTTGCTCCTGCAGGACAGGTATAAGGAAGCTTTGGAGCTGACCCTTCGCTTAAAGTCCATCTTTGCCCCTGATTGCTTTTACCTGGAGCTGCAGGATCACGGACTGGCAGAGCAGCAGAAGGTTAACAGGGAGCTTATAAGGCTTAGCCGGGAGACAGGGGTGCCCCTGGTCGCTACCAATGACGTGCACTACATCGAACGTGAGGATGCTTATGCCCAGGATGTACTTTTGTGCATCCAAACAGGGAAGACCGTTGATGACCCTGACAGGATGCGCTTTGAGACCCGGGAGTTTTATCTGAAATCCCCGGAAGAAATGCATGCTGTTTTCAGGGACAACGAGGAAGCACTTCTCAATACAGTTAAAATATTCGAACGCTGCAACGTGGACTTTGACTTTGGCAAGGTCCACCTGCCCAAATTCGATGTCCCCGAAGGAAAGGACGCATATGAGTATTTAAGTGAGCTGTGCTATGAGGGACTTAAGCGTAAATACCCTGAGATAACGGATGAGATCAAAGCCAGGCTGCAATATGAGCTGGACACTATCCGCCAGATGGGCTATGTGGACTATTTCCTCATAGTCTGGGACTTTATCAGATATGCAAGGGACAACGGCATCATGGTCGGGCCGGGCAGGGGGAGCGCCGCCGGCAGCCTGGTGGCCTATACCCTTGACATCACCCAGATCGATCCGCTGAAATACGGTCTCCTTTTCGAGCGGTTTTTGAACCCCGAACGCATCAGCATGCCTGACATAGATATAGACTTTTGCTATGAACGGCGCCAGGAAGTCATCGATTATGTCATCAGGAAGTATGGGGAAGACCGGGTCGCCCAGATCATAACCTTTGGTACGATGGCTGCGCGGGCTGCCATCCGGGACGTGGGGCGGGCGCTCAATATGCCCTACGGGGATGTGGACCGGATAGCAAAAATGATACCCTTTGAGCTGGGGATGACCATCGATAAGGCCCTTGATCTCAATACAGAGCTCAGGATGCTCTATGAGGAGGACCCGGCAGTAAAGAATCTGATCGACACCTCAAGAAGCCTCGAAGGGTTGCCCCGCCATGCTTCGACCCATGCAGCCGGTGTGGTCATATCCAAGCTGCCCATTACCGAGTATGTCCCCCTGCAGAAAAACGATGACTGCATAACCACTCAGTTTTCCATGGGGATCCTGGAGCAGCTGGGCCTTTTGAAAATGGACTTCCTTGGCCTCAGGACCCTTACGGTCATTCGTGACGCCCTGCAGCACATTGAAGAGAACTACGGCAAGAAGATAGATATATACAGTATACCCCTTGATGATCCCGCAGTATATGAAATGCTCAGCCAGGGGGACACCGACGGGGTCTTCCAGCTTGAGAGCGCAGGTATGCGTCAGTTTATGAAAGAGCTCAGGCCAACGACCTTTGAAGACATCATAGCGGGTATTTCCCTGTACCGTCCGGGGCCAATGGACCAGATACCACGCTACATTGAAAACAAGAACCATCCCGATTCGATCGTATACACCGATGAAAGGCTAGCCCCGGTCCTGAGCGTGACCTATGGCTGTATGGTGTACCAGGAACAGGTCATGCAGATAGTGCGTGACCTGGCGGGATATTCCCTGGGCAGGTCCGACCTGGTCAGAAGGGCAATGGCCAAGAAGAAAGCTGACGTGATGCAGAAGGAGCGCGAGTATTTCATCCACGGGATACTTGATGAGGATGGCAATGTCATCGTGCCAGGCGCCCTGCGCAACGGGATCTCCGAAGAGACTGCCAACAGGATATTCGACGAGATGATGGAGTTTGCCAAGTATGCCTTCAACAAATCCCATGCAGCGGCATATGCACTGGTAGCGTACCAGACTGCATGGCTCAAATGCTATTACCCGGTACAGTTCATGGCGGCGCTCCTGACAAGTGTCATGGGCAACACCGGAAAGGTTGCGGCTTATATCCAGTACTGCATCAAAAACAACATAGAGGTCCTGAAGCCCGATGTTAATGAAAGCTATGCTAAGTTTACCGTAGTGAACAATAAAATAAGGTTCGGCCTTGCGGCCGTTAAAAACGTAGGCTTGCCCGCCATTGAGTCAATCATAGATGCCCGGCGCAAAAAGGGGAGATTCGTGAGCTTTACGGATTTCTGCCACAAGGTGGAGGGGGCGGGCATCAACAAAAGGCTCGTAGAAAGCCTTATAAAATGCGGGGCCTTTGACTCCCTCAAAGTGAACCGGTCACAGCTCATGGCTGTTTATGATAAGGTACTGGACGGGGTCATGCAGGAGCGCAGGAGGAACATAACCGGGCAGCTCTCCCTCTTTGGAAGCCAGACCTCCGGTACAGTCAGTGAGGACGTCCTGCCCCAGGTGGAGGAATACAGCCTGAAGACCCTGCTGGCGATGGAAAAGGAGACCACAGGCCTTTATATCAGCGGCCACCCCCTTGATGAGTACAAGGATGCCATGGAAGGCCTCAATACGACTCTGGAGATACTCGGCCTCAGCAGTGACGAGGAAAGCGGCGTAGGCCTTGCCAGGCAGCTTAAGGACGGGGCAGAGGTCACCCTGGGCGGGATCATAACCGACAAGAAGATAAAGTACACGAGGAAAAACAGCGCAATGGCATTTGTCACCCTGGAGGACCTTTATGGCGTGATCGAGGTGATCGTATTCCCAACGACCCTGGATCGGTATGGTAAGCTCCTGGAGCCTGACAGCGCCGTGGTCATCAGGGGGAGGATCAGCCTGAGGGAAGATGAGGAGCCTAAAGTAGTGTGCAACACCGTCGAGCCCCTGGCAGCCGGCAGCGGCCAGAAGCTGTATATCAAGATCGAAAAAGATAAAAGCCCTGAGGTCAGGGAGGATATATGCAATGTTTTGAAGAAGTACAGTGGCAACACACCGGTTTATCTATATATGGAGTCTGACAACAGGTATTATAAATCGAGCAGGGATCTATGGGTCAGTGCAAATTCCGATTTAATGCGTGAACTTAACTATATGCTGGGACCGCAGTGTGTTAAAATAGTAGAGAAGGGCAAACCTAAGGGCAGATAAAAAGGAGGCCTTATATATGTGGAGAGTTGTCTATTTAGCCCAGACCAAGCCGATAGCTGACCACATATTTGAACTGTTGACCAAGGAGGGCTTTTTGGTTAAGCTCAAGCCTTTATATAAAAACGTTCCGGATGATGACAACTATTATGAAGTGCTGGCGCCCCAATCGGAAGCCCAGGAGGTTCATAACATTCTGATGGAGCATGGTTTCTAAACTTGATGTGATTTGAGGAGGAGTATGATGAAAACCATCGGCGTATTAACAAGCGGCGGCGATGCACCAGGCATGAACGCTGCCATCAGGGCGGTAGTCAGGACCGCGATCTTTAAAGGAATGAAGGTGTATGGGATCCGCAGGGGCTACAACGGACTCATAAACGGCGATATCCGTGAAATGGACCTAAAATCCGTCGGCGAGATACTGCACCGTGGAGGTACCATACTGAACACCGCCAGGTCGGAAATTTTCAAGACTGAGGAAGGCCTCAAAAAGGCTGTTACGGTCATAAATGTCTTTGGTATAGAGGGGCTTGTGGTTATCGGCGGCGACGGGTCATTCAGGGGGGCCAGGGATTTGAGCGCTCTTGGAGTACCCACTGTGGGGATACCCGGCACCATCGACAATGACATACCCTGCACCGATTACACGATCGGATTCGATACAGCCGTCAATACGGTCCTGGATGCTATCAACAAGATCAGGGACACCGTATCTTCTCATGAAAGGACCAACATAATAGAGGTCATGGGCCGCCGCCATGGTGACATCGCCATATACACAGGTCTTGCCGGAGGCGCGGAGGGGATACTGATCCCGGAAATGCCTTTGGATATAGACAATTTGTGCAGGCGCATCATTGAAGGCAGGAACAGGGGCAAGTCATCCAGCATAATAATCCTGGCAGAAGGTGCAGGAAAAGCCCTTGAGCTGGAAAAGATAATCGAACAGAAAACAGGCATGGAGACCAGGGCGACGGTGCTGGGCTACATCCAGAGAGGCGGCAGCCCGACAGCAGCAGACATAATCCTTGCCAGCCGGATGGGCTATCACGCAGTAGAGCTTCTGGAAAAGAACATAGGCAACAGGGTGGTTTGCATACGGGACAACAAGATCACCGATTGCGATATAAACGAAGCCCTTTCAATGGAAAGCAGGTTTGACAAGGAGCTTTTCGAGCTTGCTCAGATCCTTTCGATCTAGCGGGAGGCGATGTTTGCTACTGAGGGCAGGACTTGCGTCAGGTACAAGAAAACTGACCAGATGGGAGTGGTCCACCATTCCAATTACTATATCTGCTTTGAGGCCAAACGGTCAGGCTTTCTCAAGGCACCCTGCCTTATACTGCAGATAGCTGGAGCAGAGGGGCCTGATGCTCCCGGTATACGATGTGTTTATCAAGTGTCTTGGAAAATAGAAAAGCCGTAAAGGCGGACAGGATGACTGTCCGCCTTTTCAGTCGCCAAATAAATCCTTGCTTTGTATTGGCTTTTCCAGAAGAAATCTGGATTGTTCTTTATCATTCTTCATTTTCGCAATCTCCATCTGGATATCTTTTCGCGAGAGTATATGTTCGATTTATGTTTTGTGTCCATTATCATCCTCGGTTGTTATGCGTACGATATCATATGGCTCATCAGTTGTATAGCGGGTTCCTATAAGGCGCGTAATATGGATTGCTGTGATTATACGGTCAAATACCGCTATTATCAAGCCGTATTTGCAAAAAAGGTCAAGCATGAAAGCCGCGGGATAATAAGAAACACCTATGGATCTCATGGTTCATAGGTGTTTCTTTGTCAGGCTGTAAGTCGATCAAGGTTTTTAATCGTTGCCGGTCTTTGATGCCTTTCCCAGCGCGCGCTTTACGGCTGTCCTGAATTTATTGGTCGTGCCGGTAGCGCCGCTGTAATCATCAATTTCATCGACATTCTGCTTTTCGATCAGCTGATCGGGCAGCTCTTCAAAGGCTTTAAGAGCAGCCTCGTATTCATAGCCGTTCTCAGTGGTCTTTTCCTTGTCATCCGACGTATACTCCTTGTAATCCACCTCCGTGATTTTTTCATTTTCGATAGTCACTGTGGCGATACCATATCCTCCGCGTTCGTCGGTGTCTGACCTTCCTGTGTATTCCCCGTCTGCCAGACCTTCAGGTGTGCTTGCCTCAGGCCCGCCCGTCTCATCTTCCCCGGGGCTCTGGGTTGGCTCGGGGGTTGGGCTGGGGGTAGTGGTAGTGCCAGGAGAAGGGCTCTGAGTAGGTGCCTGGTCCCGCGGAGCGCATGCCGCCAGCATGAGAATGGAGATTAACAGAAAAGCGGTTAGCCTAAACGTTCTTTTCACTTTCATCACCCTCGCTATTCTTTATTTTTAGTTAGCTTATCCTGTTTTTTCAAAAATTACACCTGAAACTTGCAACTATACCGGACATACACGATTTGAATATGGTATAATTGGCCTTGCGGCAGATCAATGGACATATAAAAAACTATGATATGAGGATTTTTACATGCTAGGACTTGATTCTACAGAATTACTGCTATTAGTATGCGCTGCGCTTCTGATCGGGTTTTCCAAGTCAGGCATCACGGGAGCCTCTCTTCCGGCTGTTGCCATGATAGCATACAGCTTTGACGGTAAAACAGCTTCGGGTATAATGCTCACGATGCTGATAGCCGCAGACATACCGGCCATAATTAAATATGGCAGGTACATCAGGTTTGCTGAGATGGTCAGGCTCTTGCCCCCGGCCATAATCGGCATTGTCATTGGTGCGCTGGCAGGGAGATCTCTTAACGATGCGCATTTCAAGCTGCTCATGGGTATAATCGTACTAGGCTGCCTTGTACTGATAATTTACGGCCAGGTTTTCAAAAAGCCGCTGAAGGCACCGGACAGCAAGGTTTTCCACTATGCTACTGGAATAATAAGCGGCTTTTCTTCCATGGTAGGTAATGCGGCAGGACCTGTTTTCAATGTATACCTCCTGTCCATGTCACTTGATAAATACAGATTTTTGGGCACGACCGCCTGGTTTTTCTTCACTATCAACTTAATCAAGGTGCCCTTCCATGTATTTATGTGGAAGACCATAACACTGTCAAGCCTGCAGTATGCCCTTGTCATGCTGCCGGTAATACTGGCAGGAGCGTTCATTGGGATATACCTTGTAAAAAAGATAGACGACAAATACTTCAAGGCGATAGTTGCAATAATGACTGCGATAGCGGCTGTCAACCTGATGCTGTGATATATTGGCGGAGTATCCTTTGCCTTCATCTACACATAATAGTCCTATGATGATGCCAGGAGGCTTTGTATGAAGGTAAGGTTGGGATACGTAGCTATTGCGCTTGGCCTGCCAAAGGTTACATCCTCCAGCCAGGTGACCTTTACCAATTACCAGAAGCTGATCTCCGAGGAAAACAGGCTGAACAAGCTTAAGAGCGTGGCGTATTCGAACATAGAGGACCTGAAGAAGATCCTTATGTATAATATTGAAAAGGAGATCCACTTTTACAGGATCACATCAGCGCTGATCCCACTGGCGACCCATCCGGAGGTCAACTGGGATTATGCCGGAATATTCGACAGGGATCTAAAGCTGGCCGGCGATATCGTGAAGGAAAGCAATATGAGAGTGGATACCCATCCGGACCAGTTCAATGTGATAAACAGCATGGATGAAAAGGTGGTTGAGAATACTGAGCGCAACCTTTGGTTCCATGTCAACCTTTTCAAAAGCATGGATTATCCCGAGGGCAAAATGGTGCTCCATATCGGAAGCTCAGCAGGAGGCAAGGAGGCGGCGCTTGAGCGCTTTATCGCCAACTTCAGGAGATTTCCTGAAGAAATAACAAAAAGGATTATCCTTGAAAATGACGACAAGGTGTTTACCGCAAGGGATACCCTTAAGCTGTGCCAATACCTCGGTGTGCCAATGGTGCTTGACGTGCACCATCATCTGTGCAACAATGACGGAGCTGATTTGGACGAGCTGATTCCGGAAGTTTTCAAGACATGGGACAAGGAAGACCTGCCTCCAAAGGTGCATATATCAAGCCCCAAGGACAGCCCTCTGGATAGAAAGCATGCGGACTTTATTGACGGACAGCAGTTCGTGGAGCTTGTAGAAAGATGCATACCTCTAAACAGGGATTTTGATGTTATGATCGAAGCCAAGATGAAGGACCTGGCCTTATTCGAGCTAGCGCACACTACCCGAAAGCTGCGAAGCAATTGGAACTGGACGGATCTCTCCACCCTGGACATTTGATGGCATACCAAAATACAGAACTGGAGAACAATAATCTATGCACAACTGGAGATGGAAGACCATACTGTTTTTATCCAGCCAGACGATATCCTTGTTTGGCTCATCGCTGGTACAATACGCAATAATGTGGCATATTACGCTAAACACCAAATCCGGTATTATGATGACTATATCTATAATATGCGGATTTTTGCCGATGTTTTTCCTGTCACCCTTTGCAGGGGTCTGGGCAGACCGTTATAACCGGAAAATACTGATCATGCTGGCTGATTCCTTTATAGCGCTGGCTACCTTGCTGGTTGCAGTACTGTTTTTCATGGGCTATGATTCAGTCTGGCTGCTTTTTGCGGTATCTGCCGTGCGTGCTGTGGGCTCCGGCCTGCAGAATCCTGCAGTAGGGGCTATGGTGCCCCAGATAGTGCCACAGGACAGGCTGGTCAGGGTAAACGCCATAAACAGCAGCGTCCAGTCCTTTGTGACCCTGGTGTCCCCAGCGGTCAGCGGTGCGCTCCTGACCTTTGCGACCATAGAATACATTTTCTTTATTGATGTCATAACGGCGGCAATAGCAGTGTTCATACTGGCATTCTTCCTGCGCATACCGCCCCATGCCAAAGCAGCGGAAAAGCAGTCGGTCAGCTATTTCCACGACTTACTCGAAGGCTGGCGGTATATCACAGGACATAAGTTCATCTTGTTCTCATGCCTGTTCAATATAGCCTACTTCATACTGATCGCACCTGCAGCATTCCTGACGCCTCTGCAGGTGGCCATAAGCTTTGGTGATGATGTCTGGCGGTTGTCAGCTATAGAAATGGCTTTCTCTCTCGGCATGATGGCAGGCGGTGCCATAATTGCTGCCTGGGGCGGCTTTAAGAACAAGCTGCATACGATGGTGCTGGCAAACCTTATGATCGGATTTGGGACTTTCGCTCTTGGCGTGATACATATCTTCGCAATCTACCTGGCGCTCATGACGCTCATCGGAATATCCATGCCGATATTCAACACTCCATTCACGTCTCTGATCCAGCAAAAGGTAGCGGAGGACTATCTTGGCAGGGTTTTCGGAGTATTCGGGATGCTGGTCAGTGTGATGATGCCCCTGGGCATGCTGATATTCGGGCCGTTGGCTGAGTTTGTCAGGATAGAGCTGATGCTTGTCGCAACAGGGCTGCTCATAGTAGTACTCAGCTTTATAATGCTGAACAACAAAGTGCTCTTGGAGGCAGGCAAGCCTGCAGCACAAAAGGCTGAAGGAGATCCGGAGGTATGAAGATGGACGCATCAATACCGGTACAGAAAAACGTAGACTATGAGATGAACATAGACAGCCTGGGGATAAACGGAGAAGGCATAGGCCGGATCGATGGCTTTACCGTCTTCGTGGAAGGGGCATTGGCAGGTGAAAGGGTGCTTGTCAAAATAGTCAAGGTCACTAAAAGCTATGCCTATGGGAAGCTTTTGCATGTGATCCAGGCGTCCAAATACCGCATAGAGCCAAAGTGTCCCCATTATAAGCGCTGCGGCGGATGCCAGCTCCAGCATTTGGCGTATGAAGCCCAGCTCAACTACAAAAGGCAGCTTGTGAAGGATGCCCTTGAGCGGATAGGGCGTTTGGAGGATGTCAAAGTCAATCCGACCATAGGCATGGATGATCCCTGGAGCTATCGCAACAAGGCCCAGTTTCCGGTGGGTCTTGTCAAAAACAGGCTGGCGATCGGTTTCTTCGCTGCTCGCAGCCATGACCTGATAGACGTACAGAGCTGTCCCATCCAGCATGGTATCACCGCTAAGGTAAACTCGCTTGTAAGAAGGTTCATAAATACATACAATGTGCCTGTTTATGATGAAAGCACACACAAGGGGATCATCCGCCATGTAGTGACCAGAGTCGGCTTCAAGAGCAACCAGCTCATGGTAATCATCGTCACAAAAGGTGACCTGCCTCGAAAGCGAGAGCTGGTCGATATTTTGAGGGAAGGTATCCCGGGCATAACTAGCATCGTTCAGAACATACAGAATGAAAAGACAAACGTGATACTGGGCAAGGGGAATATAACCCTCTGGGGCAAGGATCATATACTCGATGCCATCAGTGACCTGAAGTTCAAAATCTCACCCTTGTCCTTTTTCCAGGTAAATCCTGTCCAAACCGAGAAGCTATATGCAAAAGCCCTGGAATACGCCGCCCTTACCGGCAGTGAAAAGGTCATAGACGCATATTGCGGCATAGGCACCATCTCGCTCTTCCTTGCCAGGAAAGCCGCCAAGGTATATGGGGTGGAGGTAGTAGAACAGGCGATAGAGGATGCAAAGGAAAATGCCAGGCTCAATGGGATCGAAAACGCAGAGTTCATAGAAGGGGAATCTGAGGTCATCATCCCAAGGCTGGCCCGGCTAGGCCTGCATGCGGATGTTGTCGTTGTGGATCCGCCGCGCAAGGGCTGTGATGAAGCACTCCTGAAAACCATCGTAGAGATGGCGCCTGACCGGATGGTATATGTCTCCTGCAATCCTGCTACCCTGGCCAGGGACCTTAAGTTCTTGACGGAGAATGGGTATAGGCTGGGAGAAGTGCAGCCGGTGGACATGTTTCCTCATACAAGCCATGTTGAGACGGTAGTATTGCTGTCGAGGGTATAAAAATAAGGTGTATTTAAAACATTGATAAATCAAGGGTTTCCAAGTGTAGTTAGTTTTTC
>Ga0116169_1001553_pt1 | contig 18721 bp, 17 predicted proteins | sample AD_UKC130_MetaG_FD_89796 | JGI IMG/M metagenome (GOLD analysis project Ga0116169, IMG submission 89796) | Active sludge microbial communities of municipal wastewater-treating anaerobic digesters from Canada - AD_UKC130_MetaG | ecosystem: Engineered > Bioreactor > Anaerobic > Digestate | place...
AATCCTAACCCCGAACTTGTAAAGTTGGGAACGATATTGTTTGAACGACAGTATTCTAAAATTTCCTCGAAATTTTCGTGCTGATCCACATCTCCCCTGCCACCTAAAGCCAGCTGGTAGGTTTTCCCCTTACACTCATCCACAATCCGCTTGAAGTTCTCCAGCGTCATGTTAGGAGTGGATGTTTTAAGCCCGTTCTGGTAACACTGTACTCCAGATTTAATGCACAAACCGCTTCTCCCGTGGGTACAGTGTCCCATAACATCCACGTCGATGAGTTCTGGGAAAGATGCCATAAATGGATCTATCCCGGTATCAACTCCGTTTTCAATAACACCGCTTCTTACATAAAAACCACTTTCCGTATCGAATACAGCAAAATACTTATTTTTCTTATCGAATTTTTTTATTATCATAAAATTCCTCCCCTTCCCTTTTTAAAATGAGGCTACTTCTTCCCAAAAAATGTCTCCTTCTTTGAACAGTGTGCAGGGATTGCCGTAAATATCTATAAATTTCCTGGCAGTTTCTTCGCTCTCGAAGCCAATGGCAATTTCAGGGATATCATATGTTTCTACGTAATACTTACGGCACAAAATGTCATACAAAAGCAGTGTGAAGGCATTTGCCTGGTAGGGATGAATTTCGTTATAAAACACCCTACCATGGACGCAGGCCTTTGCGTCTTCGTATTTAATTTCATCCAGAATTTTTACACCCTCAATTGTGCCGATATGTTTTTTTATCAGGTCATGCAGCTCTTCAAGCCTGTTTGGTTTTCTCCTTTTCTCTAAAAACTCTTCGGGGGAAGGCATCTCTACTCACCACTTTACGGGATTTTCACCTCGAAGCCTTTTGTTGTGTGCTTCCGCTTTGATCCCGTAAAGCTTTATTCTGTTTAAGTCTTCAATTATTTTTGTTAACAATTTCATGTCCTCCGCAGTCATTATTAACTTTTCCATAAAACCACTCCTTTTTCTTCTTATTAATACCTTTTATTTGTAAATACACCCTACACAAAGATTCCAAAGAAATTCAAGATTAAGTAAAAACGGTATAATAAATTTTGTATGTTACGGAATATTTTGATATAATTATCTTGTGTTCAAAAATCTAAAAGAAAGGATGTGAGACATGTGAAATTTTTGATATTCCTTTTAATCGCAACCCTTGGATTTGCCGATTTACCGGTTGAAATTTTGGATAAAGATGTCCAACAGCCCATAGAAGAACAAATCTTGGACTTACAAAATACAGTCAGCCTCATAGCAACAGAAGAAAATATAAAAGAAAAAGAAGAGACCGTCCCGGAAAAGCTTTCTATTGATTTGAGTAATCCATACTGGGAAAAAGTCATTATCCAGGGCGATTACGAAATAGATTTAAACGTCAAAACCGGCAAACATGGTTTAATCATGGAGCTGCCGAAGAATTTTATAGTAGACGGTAATTATTCCTTTAAGAATATGATATACGGAACAGCCATACTGGATTTGGAAGTGGCAAATATCAACGAACACCAATATCTATTTCTCCAACACAGGCCCGATATGCCTGTAAGGATATACAAAGATTCTCTTAACCCTAACATAATAAATATAGCTGTGGCTAAAACCCAAAATCCTTACCCTTACAAAGTTGTACTCGATCCTGGCCATGGCGGGCACAATTCCGGGGCCTCCCATTTTGGAGTTCACGAAAAAGACATAGTTCTCGATATAGCGTTGAGAATGGAACACAAACTCAAAGATATGGGAATTGACGTTTTTTATACGAGAAAAACCGACGAATTTATTGAGTTGCGTGACAGAGCCCGTATGTCCAACGAGATAAACCCCGATGCTTTCATCTCCATTCACATTAACGGTAGTTCCAACAAAAACGCCAGGGGAATTGCGACTTTCTTGTATACGCCCAACGGTTTTCAAAAGAAGGAAAGGGAAGCTCTTGCAAGAGCAATTCAGGACTGTCTGATAGAAGAGTTCCCCGATTGGAAGGACTGGGGACTTTTGAGAGACAGGTTCTATGTATTAAGAAATACCAAAAACCCAAGTGTTCTGGTAGAGTTCGGATTTTTATCCAATCCTGTTGACAGATCCTTCCTTGTACAGGAAGGAATTCGTGAAAGAGCTGCAAAAGCTATAGCCAAGGGAATAGACATCTATTTAAAAAACAATGACGGATATTAATTCCGTCATGTACATATTAGTATGCCGCATTTCTTTTCTTTATATTAAGAACCGAAATCAGGTATTGTCCGGGCAGCTGCTTAACAACCTTGAACTCATAAAATTGATATCCTGTTTTATACCTCCAAACATGATTGGTTAATATTGTCCTCGGATTCATTCTCATCTTTTCTTCAATTTCATCCAATATTTTTTCGTATATATCAAGATTCATACGGTTATAACATTTAGGGTAGGCAGAACATGCATAAAAGGATCCCCATGGACCTTCTCTTATTACAAGTTCTTCCCCGCACTCACCGCAAATAAGTTTTAACAAGTTCCACCTGACGGTCAGTTTTTTGCTCATCATTACGCCTCCCGGTATAATTATTTCGCCTTTTTCCGTATCCTTCTTATATTTCCATTATAATCTACAATGCATTGTAATTGCAAACTTTACCTTCTAAAATAAAAGAGAGCCATTATCTGGCTCACAATATTTCTATCACTTTAGCTGGAGCAAAAAGATTTGATCCCTTTCCTGCCCTTCCCTGTTTTGTAATTTCCCTGATTTTTACTTCTTTCAGCCCGGAATCTGTTTGTACCAGCAGCGTCCTCTCATCTTCCGACGAAACAGCGGCTGCGCCGACAACTCTGTCGTCGTTCTCGAGACGGATTGCCCTGACTCCTGATGCCACTCTTCCCATCTGCCTGACATCTGTATGGTCAAACCTTATAACAAATCCCTTTTCGGTGACAACTACAACCTCGTTTTGCCCGGTTCCTATAAAGACGGAGGTAACTTTAGCTTTGTCGTTTAGCTTAACTGCAATTGCATCACCTTTTACCGCCAAATATTCGCTGAATGCACTTTTCTTTATCTGCCCGTCCGTAGTGATAAAGATGATATCTGTATCCCCGGCCACTTCATCCTCATTGCACATGGTAAGCACCTTGTGTTTTACTTTGTCGGGAAGCGTTGTAGCAGTAAACTTCCGCACATAACCCATTTCATCAAAGACAACGATGGTCTTTGTCGAATCGGTCTTTAAGGTGACTCCTCTATCTCCCTTATAGTCTGGAGACAGCTTCCGGACGCTTCTATTCTCATTGATTTGTAAAGTAAACTTTTCAACTTTTGTCTTAATAGAAATTTTCTCGAACTCAATTATTTCGGTTTTCCTTTTATCAGGATAATCCTGTTTTATCTTCTGCAGTTCCTTTACAATTTCTTTCAACACATTGTTCTCTGTCTTTATGATGTTTTCCAGCTGCTTTATGATTTTAAACAATCCTTGCGATTCTTTCTTTAATGCCTCAACTTCAAGACGCACAAGCCGTTGTAGCCTCATATCGAGGATTGCCTGTACCTGTTCCTCCGACAGTTTTGTAACTTTCAAAAGTTCTCTTTTAGCATCAGCTACATTTTTACTGTTCCTGATAATTTTAATGATCTCATCAATCATATCAACGGCAATAATCAGCCCTTCCAGGATATGAAGCCTTTTACGGGCTTTTTCTAACTCGTACTTGGTCCGCCTTACAACTACTTCTTTCCTGTGATCCACAAATTCCTTAATGGCATCTTTTAACGAAAGAATTTTCGGCTTGTTATCTACTAAAGCAACAACATTATAATTGAAATTCACCTGAAGAGGAGTTTTTGCATATATGCTTTCCAGCAGTTTTTCTATGTCTGCATTACCGTTTAATTCGATAATTATTCTCATTCCGTCTTTGTTGCTTTCATCCCGAATCTCTATTACATCGTTTACTTTTTCATCCTCTATTAACCTTGCTATTCTGGATATCAGATCTTCTTTGCTTACCCTGTAAGGAATTTCTGTTATCACCAGCTGCCGTTTATTATTCGGAAGCTCTTCCACCACGACCCTGCCCCGGATTACCGCAGTTCCCATGCCTGTTTCATAGCATTTCAACAGTCCCTCGGGAGAAACTATTCCGCCAGTAGGAAAGTCGGGACCTTTTACATATGTCATCAATTCCTTAACTGTAATATCTGGATTATTAATATAGGCACATATTGCATCAATAACTTCTCCCAGGTTGTGAGGAGGTATATTGCTGGCCACACCAACCGCTATGCCGGAACCTCCGTTTATAAGCAGGTTTGGAATCATGGAAGGGAGAACTTCTGGTTCTTTCATTGTATCATCATAGTTGTTTTTCCACTCAACTACGTCCCTGTCTATGTCTTCCAGCATCAGCATTGCAACCGGCGACAGCCTAGATTCCGTATAACGCATGGCGGCCGGGGCATCATCTATCGTTCCAAAATTTCCATGCCCTTCTATCAGTGGATACCGTTTGTTGAATGTCTGCGCCATGTTAACAAGGGCGTTGTAAATGGATGCATCACCGTGGGGATGTAAGTTTTTGATAACCTCACCGACTGTGGCCGCCGACTTTCTGAACGGCTTGTCAGGAGTGAACCCGGATCTGTACATTGTATATAGAATCCTGCGTTGTACAGGTTTTAATCCGTCACGAACATCTGGTAAAGCTCTGTCTTCAATTACTTCCCTTGCATAATCAATAAAACTTTCGTGAATTATATCCTCAATTGATTTCTCTATTATATTAACAGCCATTTTTCCACTCCTTATCTGTAAATATTAAAAAGTGACAAAGTTATTATATAATGTTAATTTATTATTAAATTTTACGTTTTTTACACCCTTTTTGGATCTAATTGCGCCTTTATATAATAGAAGGGGAGAAAAGACAAATATCAATGTTTCCCCTTTACTTTAAGCAAATTATATTGATTTTACAAATTTCTTATGTTACTATCATACATGTTAAAATATTCCTTTAAAGGAGGACTTTACTATGCTGGATTCAATGAACGCTGCATTTAACGAGCTAATAAAAGTGCCTTGCCCGAATCCGGATCTCCCTCCTTTTTGTGAGTTTTTTGTAAATATAAGATTGTCACACAACCTGTCCGTAGAGGAACTTTCAAAATTACTGGACGTCAAGAAAGAACAAATCTTAAGGATCGAACAAGGCAAAATATGGGGAAGCGTAACTCCATCTATGCTTATAAAACTTGAAAATATTTTCAACTTACGGAAAGGCTATGCAAGAAATTACCTCAAACAGTCCTGTCTGGTTAAGTAGACTTATGCTCTGGCAAGGTGGACTGTTTCAGGCATTATCCTTTTCCTTTTCCAGTTCGTCTTTTTCTATTTCTTCTGTCGTTTCACATGCCGGACACCACAAGGTTTTTTTATCAATGTCCTCAACCATGGCATATCCGCATTTGGCACATAACCTAATGTCCATATGCACGCCTCCTTTGTCAGAGATATTTTTCAAGATAAGTTTTTCTCGAATCAACTTTGTTGCCCATTATGATGGAAAGCATTGAGTCTGCTAGGGCAGCATCTTCTATTGTCACCTTTATTAAACTTCTTGTTTTCAGATTCATTGTGGTTTCATACAGCTGTTCAGGATTCATTTCCCCAAGCCCCTTATATCTTTGAATTAAATAATTCTTACCTATCTTTTTCTTTGCTCTTTTCAGGTCTTCATCGTTGTATGCGTATTCATACCTGTCCTTGTTATAAACCTTATAGAGAGGGGGCTGTGCTATATATACGTGCCCGTTTTCTATAAGCGGCCTCATATAACGGTAAAAGAAGGTTAAAAGTATAAGTCTTATATGAGAGCCGTCCACATCAGCATCAGTTGCTATTATGATTTTGTGGTATTTAATATTGTTTATATCGAAATCGCTTCCGACTCCGCCATCTATTGCCTTTATTATGCTTACCAATTCCTGATTATTGAGCACATCTTTTATACTCTTCTTTTCAACATTCATAGGCTTTCCTCTCAAAGGAAGAATTGCTTGAGTTCTGCGGTCTCTTCCCTGTTTTGCAGAGCCTCCGGCGGAATCTCCTTCAACAATAAACAGCTCTCTTTCCTTCGGATCTCTAGATGAACAGCCCGCCAGTTTTTCAACGGATATCAAGGATGTTTTACTTAACCTGTTTTTCTGTCGTGCTATTTCCCTTGCGGCTTTTGAAGCTTCCCTTTCTTCGTAAGAGCTTATCACCTTGTCTAAAATTGCTTTGGCTCCTCTTTTATTTTTATTGAGGTACTCCTTCAACCCCTCATAGACAATGTTGTATACTATCCCCTTAACTTCGGGGTTCCCCAATCTTTTCTTTGTCTGTCCTTCAAATTGGACGTTGCTCATTCTGACGGACAGGACAGCGGTTAACCCTTCGGTAGTATCTGTTCCTTGTAAGGATATTTCTTTCTTGCCTCTCTGCCTTTCCGAATTTTGTTCCTTTATAAATTCATTCAATGCCCGAGTAAGAGCTGCACGAAAACCTTCATCGTGCTTACCACCCTCGGAAGTGTTTATATTATTGACGAAACTGTATATATTCTCCGTATAGCCTGTGGTGTACTGGAAGGCCAGTTCCACATCAACTCCGTTCTTCTGGCCGGAAATATATACCACTTTCCCTATAGTTTCCTTCCCTTCATTTATAAATTCAACAAACTGGGATATTCCACCGTTGTACTTAAACTTTTCTTTAGTTCCATCAGCAGCCCTTAAAAGGGAAATTGAAACTCCTTTATTGAGGAATGCCAATTCCCTTAATCTGTTCCTGATAGTTTCATACTTAAACTCTGTGGTCTCAAAAATGTTTTTATCCGGAAGAAACGTAATTTCCGTACCGCTCTTTATGGTTGTTTGACCTATAACTTTCAAGTCCTGAACCAATTTTGAGTTTCTATATTCTATTTCATATATTTTGTGATCCCGATAAACTCTCACATTAAGCCACTCGGACAGGGCATTCACCACAGCTGCCCCAACTCCGTGCAGGCCGCCGGAAGTCTTGTAATAACTGTTATTGAATTTTCCTCCCGCACCCAGCACCTCAAATATCAACCTGACGGCGGGAATCTTCTCTGTTGGATGTATATCCACCGGAATTCCACGCCCATTATCGAAAACGGTTACCGAACCATTTGAATTAAGCGTAACAACTATTTTATCAGCAAAACCGTTCATCGCCTCGTCGATAGCGTTGTCCACAATTTCCCATACGAGGTGATGAAGTCCTTTACTGCCGGTTGTTCCTATATACATTCCCGGCCTTTGCCTTACATGCTCCAGTCCCTCTATAACCTGTATTGCAGATGCATCATATTTTATATCTGTCAATTCAGTCATTCCTTGCATAAAACTTTACAACCTCCTTGTTAATATTATTACATATTTAAGCCTTATATTCAAATTTTACTATTTACTAATGGTTAAAAAAGTAAAGTTGATGTATAATATTGATAAAACCACATTACAGGAGGAGGAATAAAATGCAAAAACCGAGGGAAAGAATGTTTTTCGGAGTATCCGACATGAATGCCTGGAAGTTTACCGGAATAAATATTCTCAACACCTTATGGCTGCTTCATGATAGGAAAAGAGTGCATGGCCGTGCCCTGCAACAGATCTTGTGGGACTTGTTCGATGAAACGTGGGCCCCGGGGAACGACCTGATCTATCCTATATTGAACATATATGAAAGTGAAGGATACATAACGAGCTACTGGGAAAAGGATGATGACCCTGATAAGAAGTATGTCAGGAAATATACAATTACCGACAGCGGCGTGGAATACTTAAATACTCTCAAACTTTCGTTCGTCGATACTTTAAAACACATGCAAAAAGTTTTTAATCTTTCCCTTTATTTTAACTGGGGAGATACGCTTCCGCAAAACACAACGGAATCGTCCGAGCTTATTTCTTCATCAAACTTCACCGCTTTAAATCTTTTAACTTTTCTTCGCAAACAAAAAAATAATGGCATTCCCTGGATGTACGCAAAAGAAATTCAAAACAGGCTTTCCTTGGAATTTAGCGGATTGTGGAAACCCTCGGATGGAGTTTTATATCCTATGCTATCTCAATTTAGCACGAAAGGCTATTTAAAATCCAGATGGGTAGAGGGGAAAAAGAAGAGAACTATAAGGGAATATGTCATTACCAATAAGGGAGAAGAATATCTAACAGAACTATTATCGTCAATATCAGGGCTTAAGAATAAAATTATTCAGCTGGAGGGATTGTGTTCTAAATCTTGTGAATACATATCGGGAAGCAAGAATTTTATCAATCAGATAGTCGACATTCTTAAAAAACAGGCTGGATAAAATCTCTTAAAAAGTATTTTTTGTAATTTCTATCTTTTTGGGCTCGAAGGTCAGTGTTCCTGCGGGTAATTCGATAGTATATACCGCTTTTCTGTGTCCTAAATCTACCCTCCAAGGCTGTATTCTTTTTAGCGTTTTTACTACAGTTAAGTTTTTGTCTACATAAATTACATCTATGGGGAAACGCATAAAAAACATGTGTATGGAATTACAGGGATGCAAAAGCACAGCATGCATCTCTTTTAATTCTTTTTGGAACATAAGCCCCTTTAATCTTGAAACTATACTATCAGCAATACAAATTTTATTTGCAATTAAATGTCTTTTACCCGATTCATCAAAAACATACAAATTGATGTCAGTAAAATCCATGCAAACACTCCTTTACAATATTATCTTAAAAGCCACAAAAAACTGCAGCTGTCTATAATTTGCGTACCAAAGAACATGGTTATCAAAGTCGCTCCTGCCATTGCCGGTGCAAACGGAATATAATCCTTAATTTTTACCTTTTTGAATATTACATAGAATATCCCGATTATGGCACCAAGTACAAAAGAGATGTACATAGCTAAAATAGTTAACCGCCATCCCAGGAAAAACCCTATCAGTGCCATGAGTTTAACATCTCCTCCACCCATTCCCCAAAACGCCAGAACGGTGAAAAAAGCACCGCCTATTAAAAATCCCATAATAGAACTTTTCACCGATACATCGTTAAAACCGCACAAACTGAACAAAACAATGAAAGTGAAGCCTAAAATAATCGGTTCATGATCGATTTCCCTGCGTTTTAAATCAGTGTAGGTTGCAACAATCAGTATGATCATCAGAACTATGTTTCTTAATAACAGCATTCAAACCCCTCCACCCCTTTTTCCTTTGTATAATTATATCAATTTGTTCCTTGTTTGTCTAATTTTACCCACTTAATCTAAAAAAAATATGGGGATATTCCCCATTTTTTTTTATATTTCTTTCCATTCATATCCTTTCTCTACCATTTTCTGTGCTATTCAAAATCTGTGACAATATCTATAATTCTTTTCAAAACATATCAAACAAATATCCTTTCCGGCCTTTAAATTTGCTTCCAATTCCTTGAGTGCTTTTCGCATATCTTCCTGATTTTCCATTTCTTTCTTAAACTGTTTTGCGTAATATTCCCAATCATCCTCTGTTTTGTATTGCATAAGAAGCATTTTCGAGGGAGATAATTCCGGAACATGTTTTATATCCTTGTTTTTTTCAAAGTTAAAATGTTTGGGTGGAATTCTTACTATTAATAACTTTGTTACACCTTCCGGGATTTTCTTAACGTTTGCCAGATACGTTGTATATAACATAGCCTTCCTCCTTCTTCTTTAAACAAAAAGACAACCTGGATACAATATATCCAGGCTATCTATACAAATTCAAGAAGGAATTTTATGGATAAAGTATTCTTTCTTTCAATTTTGAATTTCTTTTTTGGGTTATATTTCTTTTGATCGCCAGATACAAAGCCCGAGGAGTTCCGATTATTATTACCTTTTTCCTTGCACGGGTTATTGCCGTGTATATTATATTTCTTTGTAGAAAGATATAATGTTGGGTCGTCAGCGGAATTATTACCACATCGTATTCCGACCCCTGGGCTTTGTGAATGGTTGTGGCGTAGGCAAGATCCAGATCTTCAAAATCTTCCTGCGAATATACTATTTCTCTTCCGTTCATGTTGACCACAGCTTCGCTTTTGCCGTCCAAGTTCCTGTAGATAGAAGTGATATAACCGATGTCTCCATTAAACACCTCTTTATCATAATCATTTTTAACCTGCATAATCTTATCGTTTTCCCGGAACACTTTCTTACGGTAATATATCTCGATTCCGTCTTTTTTAGGATTTGAGATTTCCTGAAGCATACGATTCAAGTTATCCACTCCGGTATCAGTTCTGGTTCTGAACGGACTTAAAACCTGAACACTGTCTATGCTGCCGCATCTTTTAACCTCTTCCAGATATTTTTGCCGAATGATTTCGGAAATCTTTTCGTTATCATCTTCCCTGATAAAAACAAAGTCGTCTCCCCACTCAAGAGTGGTTTCCCCTTTTCTAATATAATTTGCATTAATTATGATTCTGCTCGTATCCTTCTGCCGGAATATCTCATCAAGCCTTATTACCGGCATGATTCCGCTTTCTATTAAATCCCTGAATACATTTCCCGGGCCTACAGAAGGTAGCTGATCTGCGTCACCTACAAATACAACCTTTGTCCCCGGTTTAATTGCTTTTACTAAATACAAAAACAGAAAAATATCTATCATGGACGATTCGTCAACGATAAGCAGATCAGCATCAATAGGATTGGCTTCATTTCTTAAGCATATCATTCTATCATCATCATCGGAAGATCGTTTAAATTCCAGCTCTCTATGAATTGTTTTTGCTTCCAGGCCAGTTGCTTCTTCCATCCTCTTGGCCGCTCTTCCCGTTGGGGCTACCAATTTAACAACCTTTGAAGGGAAATTTACCATAAAAAGCTGTATGATTGCCTTGATGATCGTAGTTTTCCCTGTTCCCGGCCCGCCTGTGATGATTAACAGATTTGTATTTTCAATTGCACGGATTGCTTCCCTTTGCCTCGAAGAATACTTTATTCTGTTCTTTTCTTCTAATATATCTATTACTTTATCCACGTCGTACCGGAATTTAGCAGGCTTTACCTCTGTCAGTTTCCTTATCTTGCTACCGCAATATTTCTCCGCCTTATAATATGATGGCAAGAATACTTCTTCCCCTTCTATAATTACATCACCCATTGACCCCATTTTTTCGAGGACAGAAGAAATAGCACTGTCCTTTACTACCCCTTCGGGAGTGGCAAGTTCCTCCATTGCTCTTTCAATTAGATCTTCCTTTGTAAGAAATAAATGTCCATCCTTTATTCCTGCCTCATGCAAGACGTACAGTATACCGGCCCGAATCCTGTATTCATCGTCAAAAGCAATTTTAAATGCCCGGGCAATCTGATCGGCTGTTTTAAATCCAAAACCGCTGACTTCATCGGCAAGACGATAGGGATTCTTTTTTAGAATGGTTATAGCCTCTTCTCCGTATGCTTTATAAATTTTTACAATCTTTTTATTTGAGACATTGTAAGGCTTTAATATCAACATTAATTCCTCTAAATGCTCGTATTCTTTATAAGCCTTGATTATGGTTTCCACCTTTTTGGTTGAAATTCCTTTGATAGTTGTAAGCTTCTCCGGATGATTTTTTATAACATCTAACGTCTTATCCCCAAACATCTCAACTATCAGTTCAGCGGTTTTTTCTCCGATCCCTTTAAACAACCCACAACTTAAATACTGTTTGATTGCTTCTTTTGAAGTTGGAAGCATTTCCTCGTAATCCGTTACATTCAGCCGCCACCCGTATACGGGATGCTTTACCCATTCGCCTCTGACGAGAAAATCCTGACCGGCAACCACTCTCACAAAACTGCCTGTTGCTATAAATGTGTCTTCATACCCGGTTGAACGCTTTACAAAATCCGGAATTTCGCTTGACTTCATCACAATGATTGCATAATTCCGCATCGTGTCCATTACAAGTACATTTTTTACAGTACCTCTGATTTCCGCATAGTTCTTTTTTGCTAAAGCCTCCAAGTCATCTCCTCCTTACAGTATTATTCATCCTCCTCGACGCTACTTCTAGTTCTGGTTTTATAAAAATAGTTGTTTATCTCCTTGACAACAAAAAGCATAATTGCTATCTGTAAAAATATACCGAACTTGCTGCCCGTTAATGCTATGTGTACAATGGCCAATGTTCCTGCAACAATGGCCAAAATTACCTGGATATGATCTTTTATTCCCATTAAATGTCTTTTTATTCTCCTCACAAAAACCCCTCCTACAGTTTTATAGCTTTATTAATAGGAGAGTAGCTCAATTAAGAACTACTCTCCCCACTTTCTAAATACGGTCTTTTAACTTTGAAAATCTTTTACTCACCTTATCGTTCGTTATAGCATACCTCAATGCCTTTTTATTTCCTATTAAGATGACTTTTTTTCTGGCACGGGTTATCGACGTATATATAAGGTTTTTTTGAAGCATTATTTTGTGCTGCATGGATACAGGTATTATTACCACATCGTACTCCGATCCCTGCGACTTATGAATTGTTACGGCATAGGCAAGTTGCAGCTCATCCAGTTCATCCTTGAAGAAAACCACTTCCTCTTGATTATCCATTTCAATCAGCACTGTTCCTTCTTTTGTGTCAATGCTTTTGATAATACCTATATCCCCGTTAAAAACTTCTTTTTCATAATTGTTCTTGCACTGGATTATCTTATCGTATCTCCGGAAGGCAGACCTGCAATAAATTTCCGGCTTTTTGGGATCTTTAGGGTTCGTATGTTCCTGAAGCAGTTTGTTGAGTTGCTCAACTCCGCTTGCTGTTTTTCTTTTGAAAGGCGTTAAAACTTGCACCTCATATATATTTCTGATCCTTTTAAATTCATCATTAAAACACTTTTTAACAACTTCGGGAATATTCTCTTCCTCTTCTTCTATGAAAACAAAATCATCTCCATATTCCAGATCGGTTATCCCTTTGTTTATTTTGTCTGCGTTAATTACAATTCTGCTCGTATCCTCCTGCCGGAAGATTTCGTTAAGTCTTACCACCGGAATTTTGCCGCTTTCTATTAAATCTTTCAGGACGCATCCCGCTCCAACAGACGGGAGCTGATCTATATCTCCTACCATTACGAGCATAGTGTCAGGAGTGACAGCTTTAAGAAATGTTGCGAAAAGCAAGATATCCACCATGCTGCTCTCATCTATTATTATCAGATTTGCATCTATGGGATTATGCTCGTTTCTCATGCACATAATTTTTCCTTCAGATGTAGGCCTGTACTCCAACAGTCTGTGGATTGTCTTGGCCTCCAGACCGGTTGCTTCTTCCATCCGTTTAGCTGCCCTGCCTGTAGGAGCTGCCAGCGCAATTTTGCTTCCGGGAAAATTTTTCTTATAAATGTCTATTATTCCTTTTATTATTGTGGTTTTTCCCGTGCCAGGTCCGCCGGTGATAATCAACATATTGGTATCTTTAATGGAACGGATTGCTTCCTTCTGTTTGGGAGCATATTTAATTCGATTTTTTTCTTCCAGTTCAGCAATGCATTCCTCCATGTCGTACTTAAAAATCCTTGGCCGTTTACTTAATAACATCCTTATTTTCCTGCTTGCACTAACTTCGCTTGCATAATAAATGGGAAGATAAACGGAATTGTCCTTTTCTATAACAAGCTCTTTTGCATTATTCATATCAAAAATAACTCTTATAATATCGTTTTTTTCTACCTTCCCTAAAATCTCTCCTCCCTGCAAAGTTTTCTGCGTTTCAGTTACCGCCGTATCAAAAGGAAGATAAACGTGTCCTTCCATTGCTTTCTCGTTGAGTGTGTGTATTATCCCCGCCCTAATTCGGAAATCATCATTCGGCTTTTTATTATAGGCTCTTGCAATAGAATCCGCTACCTTAAATCCTATTCCTTCTATGTCATCGCAAAGCGCATACGGATTGTCTTTTATCTTCTCAAGAGCCTTCTTCCCTCCATATACATTGCTTATTTTTATGATTTTGCTTGTTGGAATGTGGAATGGTTTCAACGCTAGCATTAATTCTTCCAGGTGTTCCGCTTTCTGATAGGACTTATATATTTTCATTGCTTTGGCTTCTGATATTCCTTTTATCCTTGTTAACTTTGTCGGGTTGTTTTTAATAATGTCTAGCGTATCCATTCCAAAAGCCTCTACTATGGCTCTTGCTGTTTTTACTCCTACTCCTCTAAACAATCCGCTTGAAAGGTATTCAATTAAAGCCTCTTCCGAACTGGGGGCGGTTTCGATATATTCATTCACCTTAAAATGCCAACGTTTCTTTTCATCGCATTTCCATGTTCCCCTTATTTTCAAAATTTGCCCGCTTGCCAAATGAGGGAATGTACCAATTATAACGCAGCTGCCGGGGAACAAAGGACTTTGAACATAATCCGGAATATCTTCCCCTTTACAAGACGCTATTGTCTGGCCGGTCCATTCGTCACGCCAGAGAATTTTTTCTACAACTACTTGCAACTCTATTTCTGTTTTAACACTTTCTCTGATACTTGCTTTACTTGCCTCCATTTCGCCCTCCAAACCTTCAATATTTTGTTTGGGTCCTACTTATAAACTTAACATCCCTCCTTCTTCGTCTTTTTAATTTTTTTAATTTTCGTCATAAGTGTATAAATAGAATTGCAAACTTTTCAAGAAAAAAAGAAGAGCAATGTTTTTTGTTCCCCTTTTTCAGCTTACTTGTAAAAAGCATGATTGCCGATTCGTTTTACAAATTTCTTGGTCCTGGGGATACTGTGATCGGTAGCCAATTCCGGGTTTAAGAAGTAAAGCACATCTTTATCCACCGCCCTTTTCCCATTTAAAGCTTCCTGAACCGCTTTCTTGACCGATGCTGTGGGCTTCATCTTCCAGATGGTTCCGTTTATGGCGGGTATAAACTGCCCTTTTTGGAAGATAACCCCGGTAACGGTATTGGGAAAGGATTTGTGTGCAACCCGGTTCATAATTACATTTACTACCGCTATTTTGCCTTCATATGGTTCTGCGCCCGCTTCAGCCATTACTATTTTTTCGAGCAGATCACGTTCCCTGTCGGTTACGGAATAACTTCCCCGGCTTGCCAGCGTAACGGTCTTTTTCTTTTCCTGTTCCTTCTTCTTTTCTTGTTCTTCCTTAAGCCTTTGTTCTTTCTTCTCGTTTGCTATATCTTCTATTGTTTCGGCTGATCCGTCTTCAACTACCTGGTAATACAGCATCACGGACGCCATGTAATATTGTTCCGTATCTTTATTTTCGATTTCGTTTTGTATTGAATTATTTGCCAGGACTTCTTCATAAACCATTGCAGCTTTTACCTTTTTATATCTGGTTACTGCAGCATTTCCTAGAAAACCTAAATAAAGAAAACCAGCTACCGCTATCAAAATTAAAACGACTTCCGCAATATTTCGAAGAATTTTTCTGCCAAAACCGCCTCCCCCGAACCTGGATTTATCCAAAAAAGACATTACACCCCTCCTTAATTCCTGGCGACAAAACCTTAAATTTTATTACTTCGTAGAGGATAGACAAACATTCTTATAATTTTCAAGTTTTGTCGCCCTGTTTGTCCGGGGAAAGGCTATTCATGGTAGTTTAATAAGAACTCTATTTCATTTTTTAATTCCGACCAGTTTAACCGGGTTATATTGATGTCCTTTGCAGTCATTTCAACTATATTTTCTTTAGCCGGTTCTGCCAGATAACCATCAACCACAACCGAACCGTCGGAGAGCGTGTAAAAACTGTTTGAACCTTTAGGCTGAAGTCCCTTGTTTTCGGCTTCTACTTTGGTGCCTATTCTTATACCTGTCTTTTGATATCGAGGGACCTTTAAGGTTATACCAAATTCATCCTTGCTGATGATTTTATATCTCTTATGACCAGTCTGCCTCGTAAACATTTTCATTCCCCCTTTTTAAAGTTCTGGCTGTCAGATTATAGTCCAAGGATTACCATGCCTCTGTCTATTTTTGAAAGACACTTATCCAATTTTTCTTTTAGTCTGATATCTCCCTTATAGGCTCCTCCAATCTGCCTCAATAAGTCGGATGTTCTTCTACAGAGATTTACAAAATCCCCTTCAGAAATCCCTGTATTCTCCACGATTTTAAAAAAGTCTTCTCCCCTGCTCCATGCTTCCATAACCCCGCATATATTGCCCATATAGCTGGCCGATATTTTCAATCCGTGCATAATTTCCATTTTGTTTATCTCTTCCACAACGGAATAAATCTCATTATTATCAAAACTGAACGGATATGATTTTCCCATATCGGCAACGGCCTGATCTTCGCACACAATTCCTGCCAGAATCCCATTTATAACGTCCGGATCGTTGTCGTGAAAAAATCCGTTAAACAGCAATTCGGTTACAAGCAGTTCCTGAATATGAATCTGGCAGCAAAACTCTCCTCTCGGGAGAAGGTTGTTATTTTCATCAATATAATTCAGGTCCTTTAACAGATTTATTTTCTTCTCGTAGCTTTTTAAGAAGGTTTTTTCTGGCCAGTTCTGTTTTAACCTGGCCAGCTTCTTTTTTCCACGAGAAAACTCACTCCTTTGCTTATCAATTTCTCTGTGCTTTTTATGACAAAGCTTCTTCTTCTCTTTCGAACATTTAACCGGCTTCTTTGCCAGCTTATCTTTTAATTCATTTACTTTTTTCTTAATTGAATCTAAATCTTTGGGGTGTACTTTCTTTTTAGATAACATTGACTGATACATTTCCAGCTTTTTTTTTGTTTTGATTATAAAAGATCGGACAGCGGTCAACATCTTTAACAAAGCAATCTTTGATATATGCTTCGTCTCCAAGTTCCTTAATCTTCTTTTCCAGAGCTTTTAACTTTTTAGCATTTTCTTCTATCTTGAGTTTGTGTTGATAATTTGCAAAACTTTTACTGAAAAACGTCCTTATTTCTTCATCGCTGTATTTTCTTACCAGATTTAATACAACATTGTAAGACAGATTGAACTGGCTTTTCACGGGTTCAACTTCTATTTTTTCGATATTTAACAGGTCTGCATGTTCTACTGCCTTATAATCCGCAAGGACAAAAACCAATCCAAATGTATCTATCCCCCTTCTCCCTGCCCTACCCGCCATCTGTAAATATTCCGAACCGTATAAGTTTCTAAAGGTTTTGCCATCATATTTACGCAAATTGTCAAAAAAGACGGTTTTGACGGGATGGTTTATTCCTACGGCAAAGGTTTCCGTAACATACAGAACTCTACACAGTTTATTTTCAAATAGCTCTTCCATAAACTGTTTGATTATAGGTAAAAGCCCGGCATGGTGAAAACCTATCCCGTTTACAAGAACGGATTTAAGTTTGTTCCAGGAATATGATTTTTTTAGCTCTTCAAATTCTTGCTCGTAGTTTTTTATAAGTCTTTCTACAACCTGTTTTTCGTGTTTATCCAGCAAATCAAACTTGCCCGATAATTCCACTGCTTTTTCCTCACACTGTTTGCGGGAAAAAACAAAACACAGTACGGGCAAAATGTCGGCCCCAACAGCATACCTGATAAAATCAATGTGGGAATTTTTATAAAGTCCGTCGTTTGAGGAGTTTTGAATGACCAGATAGCTTTTTACAATGTCTTTGTATGAAGCCTTTTTTAATTTCTTATCAAAATAGTAATGTTTTTGAGGAACAATTCTTTCGGAATAATAAATTCTTCTTACTTTTTCCTGATGAATAAAAGAAATCCAGCCAGACAATTCCTGGATATTCGGGATGGTAGCAGACAAGCCAATAATCCTTGCATTTTTGGGTTTAAAAATAATAACTTCTTCCCAAACAGTTCCTCTACTCTCGTTGTTTATATAATGAATTTCGTCCAGAATTATATATTTTATGTCTTCAACCCTTTCATGATCTTCATGAATTATATTTCTCAAGACTTCGGTTGTTACTACCAGAATATTAGCATTTTCATTTATTACTCTGTCTCCCGTAATAAGCCCTACACTTTCCTCTCCGTACTCTCTTCTAAATTCATTGTATTTTTGATTTGACAAAGCTTTGATCGGAGCTGTATATACAACCTTCAGCCCCTTTCGGAAACACTCGTCAATTGCATAATCGGCTACAAGAGTTTTCCCGTTGCCGGTGTGGGTTGAAAGAATTACGTTTTCTCCGTTTAATATTCCTTCGATAGCCTCAACCTGAAAATCCGACAGTTCGTATCCTTTATATTGCTTTATTATTGTGGCTCACTCCCAATCTTACTAAAATAAGACAGTTTTAACCGTTGAGTAAAAATACCTTCGGATATATTATATACTTTTATTCTTTAACATTCAAATTTTACCGTCTTTCAGAAAAATCTGTTAAAATAAACTTGAGAATTCCATATTTCTTTTTTTATGCTTGTCACAAGCAAATCGAACTTTGCGAGGAAGAAGGAGGGCTTAAAATGAAAAAGTTACAGATAGTTTTTGATATCGATGGTGTGCTTGCAGATACACAGACCGAAATATTAGCCCGCTACAATAAAGAATACGGGCTTAATTACTCTCTTAATGACATAACCTGCTGGAACCTGGAAAAAATACAAAAGCCCGGAACAGACATGATTAAATATTTCAAGGAGCCCGGATTTTTTGCTTCCTTAAAACCGGTCAAAGGAGCACAGGAAATAATCGAATGTCTTTCTTCAATAGGCGA
>Ga0116169_1001557_pt1 | contig 18683 bp, 14 predicted proteins | sample AD_UKC130_MetaG_FD_89796 | JGI IMG/M metagenome (GOLD analysis project Ga0116169, IMG submission 89796) | Active sludge microbial communities of municipal wastewater-treating anaerobic digesters from Canada - AD_UKC130_MetaG | ecosystem: Engineered > Bioreactor > Anaerobic > Digestate | place...
CAGCTCTGCCGCTTCCACAGCATCAGGGATTCGGAACGCCTGGGTATTGTGATCATCCACCAAGAACTGGCCTTAGTCCCCTACCTGTCCATAGGCGAGAACATGTTCCTGGGCAATGAACGCCTGCGGCGCCGGGGCTTAGTGGACTGGGATGAAACGTATCAGCAGGCCGAAGAGTATCTCAAAGTGGTGGGTCTGGACGAAAATCCCCGCACACTGGTGAAGGACATCAGTGTGGGCAAACAGCAGCTCGTGGAAATAGCCAAGGCGCTGGCGAAGGACGTCCGGCTCTTGATCTTGGATGAACCCACTTCATCTTTGAACGAAGCCGATTCCCGCAAGGTGCTGGACCTGCTCTTAACCCTCAAACGGGAGCGGGGGATCACTTCCATCCTTATCTCCCACAAACTCAACGAAGTGGCCTACTGCGCGGACCGCATCACGATTCTGCGTGATGGTTCCACTGTGGAAACGTTGGATAAGAACAAAGACGAGATCACGGAAGAGCGGATCATCCGGGGGATGGTAGGCCGAGAGATGACTGAACGCTATCCACCGCGCCATACTGCCGTGCGCAGCGAGGTGGCCCTGGAAGTGAGGAACTGGACAGTCTACCACGAAATCTACACTGAACGCAAAGTGGTGGACAATGTGTCCTTTAAGCTGCACCGGGGAGAAGTTGCAGGCATTTACGGACTCATGGGCTCCGGACGCACGGAGCTGGCTTTATCCATTTTCGGACGTGCCTACGGCTCAATGATCTCCGGCACGCTGATCAAAGACGGGCAGCCGCTGGAGCTGCGCTCCGTGCCCGATGCCATTGCCGCAGGCCTCATTTACGTCACTGAAGACCGCAAGGACAGCGGGCTGATCCTGGGCAGCAGCATCATGCACAACATCACTTTGCCGCGCATGGAGTTCGTCTCCCACCGGGGCCGCATCGATCGTGACTTAGAGCGGCGGACCGCCAACCATTACCGGGAAACGCTGGCAATTAAGGCTCCCAGCGTGGAGCAGTATGTGGGCAACCTATCCGGCGGCAACCAGCAAAAAGTGCTGTTGGCCAAGTGGATCTACTCCAAACCCGACATTCTGCTCCTGGATGAGCCCACCCGGGGTGTGGACGTTGGTGCTAAGTACGAGATCTACCAGATTATCAATGATTTGGCCCAGGAAGGTAAGGCCATTTTGCTTATTTCCTCTGAGCTGCCTGAGATTCTCGGCATGTGTGACCGCATTTATGTCATGGACAGCGGGCGCATTATTGCCGAGTTCCCCCAGTCGGAGGCCACTCAAGAAGGTATTATGAACTGTATCATGCAGCAAAGTAAAGGGGAGATCGGCGCATGAGTAACTTCTGGACAGTACTGCGCAACAACTTGAGACAGTACATGATCCTGCTGGCGCTGCTGGCCATCATTTTAGCCTTTCAGCTCATGACCAACGGCATGCTGCTGAAGCCCATGAACGTATCCAACCTCATTTTCCAAAACGCCTACGTGGTCATCCTGGCTGTGGGTATGCTCATGTGTATTCTTACCGGCGGCAACATCGACCTTTCCGTAGGGTCGGTGGTGGCTCTCGTGGGTGCTTGTGCCGGAACCTTTATTATCACCTGGGGTTGGAACTCCCATCTTTCCATTCTGCTCTGCCTGCTCATTGGTATTGCCATTGGGGCCTGGCAGGGGTTTTGGATCGCCTATGCCCGAATTCCCGCCTTTATCGTCACCCTCTCGGGCATGTTGGTCTTCCGCGGCCTAACCCTGATTGTGTTGGGCGGCCTCACTTTGGCTCCCTTCCCCAGTGATTTTCTGGCCTATTCCACAGGTTATATCCCCGATTTCATCCCTGGGCTGAACCTGTTTGGGCTGAGAAACTCCACCTCCTTCCTCATCGGTGTGCTCCTGGCTCTCTGCTACTGCATATCCCAAGTTCGGGGCTGGATCACCCGCAAGCGGAAGGCCTATGAGGTGGAAAGCCCCTTGATGCTCGTTTTGCGGCTGGTGATCGTGTCCGCAGCCGTGATCTGGCTGTTCTACACCCTTGGGGCTTACCGGGGCGTACCGAAAGTTTTGATTCCCGTGGGCATTATTCTCCTGGCCTACAGCTATTTCACCACCCATACGGTTATGGGGCGGCACCTCTATGCCTTAGGCGGCAATGAAAAGGCGGCCCGCCTTTCGGGCGTGAAGACCAAACAGCTCTTGTTCTTGGCCTACGTGAACATGGCCTTTTTGGCTTCCATTGCCGGTATCGTCTTTGCGGCCCGGCTCAACTCCGCTTCGCCCCAGGCAGGCCAGTCCTTCGAACTGGATGCCATCGCCGCCTGCTTCATCGGCGGGGCCAGCGCCTACGGGGGAATAGGCACGGTGGGCGGCACCTTGATCGGTGCCATGACCATGGGCATCCTGAACAACGGTATGTCCATTATGGGCATTAGCTCCAACGTCCAGCAGGTAGTCAAGGGCCTGGTACTCCTGGGCGCCGTAGCCTTCGATGTTCTGGGCAAACAGCGTCTACAGCTCAACTTCCTATCCTGGCTGCGTCGGGAACCTGCCCGCCAGGAAGAGACCAGCCTGAAAGGCTGAACCTCCCAAAGGGGGGACTCCTCCACCGTCCAAGCGGTGGAGGAGTCTTTTTTCTTAAGCTGCCGGCCCTTAGCGGCCCCTTGTCTTGACGATCTGCTCGGCAGTGCGGGAGGCCAAAGCCATTACCGTTTCCGTGGGGTTGGCCGCGCCTGAGGTGACAAACACACTGGCGTCACAGATGTACAGATTGGGGATATCGTGGCTTTGGCAGAACTCGTTCACAACTGAGCTGTTGGGGTCTTTGCCCATGCGGCAGCCGCCCATGAGATGTGCACTGTCGGGAACCACGAAGGGGTCCTTTCCCCCTGCGGCCTCCAAGATCTCCTTGCATTTCTGCACGCCGTAGGCAATAAGTTTCTGATCGTTTTCTCCATAGGTAAAATGGACCTGGGCCCGGGGCAGCCCGTACTCATCCTTTTCCTCACTGAGGGTGATGCAGTTTTTGATCTCAGGCAGCACTTCCCCCACTAAAGTGATGCGGGCATAGAAGTTCCAGTGCAGCATGATTTCCCGCAGGTTCCTGCCCCAGATCCCCGCGTTGGTGGCAGCCTTCACCGCCATGCCCAAAGGCCTACTGCCGTGGGCATGGAGGGAGAAGCCCCGGATAAAGCCGCGGCTGGGATCCGTCTCGTAAAAATCCTGACTCACCGCCAGCACGGGCGTCCCCTTGTACAGGCGAATCTCCTGGTCAAAACGGGCGTAGACATCATGTCCACTGTGGGGCATGAGGTATTTCCCCACCAAACCACTGCTGTTGGCCAGGCCCTGGGGATACTGGCTGCAGGCCGAGTTCAAAAGGAGCCGGGGAGTCTCCACGGCGAAGGCGGAGACAATGACCAGCTTGGCCTTCTGCTCGTAGTACTTACCATCGTGGTTAAATTCAACCCCTGTCACCCTGCCCTGTTTGTCCACGAGAATGCGGGTGACCAGGCAATCGCTGAGCACTTCCGCCCCCAGGGCGATGGCTTTGGGGACATGGTGAACTAGGGTGGAAAACTTGGCATTGGGCAGGCAGCCCTGGTTGCAGAAGCCCCGGTTGATGCAGGGTGGCCGCCCGGCAAAGGGGGCCGAGAGGATGGCCAAGGGAGCCACAGTGCTGCGGATGCCCAAGACCTGGCAGCCCCGGCGGAATATTTCGGCATTACCGCTGATGGGATTGCGCTCAGGATAAGGGAAAGGGCCGCGAAAGGGCCCCCAGGGGAACTCTTTGGGACCGCTTACCTTTATGTCCTGTTCGATCTTAGTGTAATGGGGTTCCAGGTCTTGGTAGCTGATGGGCCAGTCTTCACCGGCCCCATCCAGGCTGCGCACCCTAAAATCGCTTTCATGGAAGCGGTAGAACACTCCGGTGAAGTGCACCGTACCGCCCCCTACTCCCCGGCCCGAGTTGTTGGCGCCAAACTGGAGAGCATCGCTGCCGGTGGAAAGGCGCGTATCATTCCAGGCCAGGGACTGGGCATGCAGCTCGTCGCTGGCAAAATCGCTTTGGGGATCCCAAAAAGGCCCCGCCTCGATGCCCACCACCTGAAAACCAGCCTTGGCCAGTTCATAGAGGAGTACTCCTCCAGCGGCACCTAAGCCCACAATGACCGCATCCGCCTCCTGCCCCCCATATTTGCGCTTGTGCAAATGGGGATAACGTTCTCCGTTGTAATGGTCACAGTTGTGCTGCACAGCAATCCCCCCTCAACTGAGCCGGGCAGGTTTGGGTTCCCAGGGGTCGGTCAGGCCCAGCTCCACCCGTACATAACCCCGGGGATAGGCGGGACCCCCATAACCAATCTCCGACCACACCCAAGGATGGGAGTAGTGGGCGGAGATGATCAGACCTGCTAGCTTCTTAAACAGTTCCTTCTGTTTTTCCACACTCCAACCCCCATCCTGGGGCAGGCCCCCCACTTCCAGAAGTTGGAGGTACTCCAGCTGCTGTTCTTCCTTGATGCTCAGAAAACCCTTGAAGAACTTTGCTTTCGCCCACTGTTCCAGGGCCTCCAGGCCCGCGAGGATCAGCTCCTTCTGGGGCGGAACACCAGGTCTGCGCTCCGCCTCACCTTGGGAGCTACCTAACTTCTGATCCACATGGGCGGCAATCCAGGTGAGTACTTCCTCCCGGTGCTCGTAGGCCAGCTGCCTGGCTATGGCTTTCAGCATATCCTGCTGCCAGGTGGAAAGGAGCTTAAACTCAAAGGGCCCCAGGCGTTGGTTCACGATCTGGCGGGTGGTGGCATCCCATTCGTCCTGGAGGGCTAGGACATCGTAATCGGGATAGAGGCTTTCTATACTGTTCACAGCCCACCACTCCAATACACAGCCAAGAGTGCCAAGCTGCTCCAAGCGGAGATGGTCAGGGGGAGAACTACCGGCGGGCCCACCAGGAAGTTCTGCAGGCGATAGCCATCCACCCTTTGTCCCACACCCCGCAGGTGCAGGTAAAAGCCATACAGTCCCCCCAGGACATCGGCCCAGCAGAGGAGGGCAAACACGGTGCGCACAGTGCTGGAGTTGAAAGCGGTGAGCAGCAGCCCCGTTACAGCCAGCACCGGCAGGGCAATAACCGGTACCCACTGGGCCCAATGCCGGAAGTTCTGCCGATAATGGAAAAGAGTCACTTGGACAAAAACGAGGAGAAACCCCAGGGAAGCAAAGAGTATAGCCACCCGTTCAAAGGGCCAGCCGTTCCAGTCCACATCCATCACCCTGTTCTTAGAGTTATCCCTTTCAGTTTTCCCCAGCACGACCAAAGATAATATGGCTGGGCCGCCTTGGCGCCAAAAAAAGCAAAGGAGCTCGTGACGCTCCTTTGCCACGCCCCTCCTGGAGGCGGTGCCTGCCGCCTGCGGGCCTATCGCATACTCTTTTGGTTTTTCAGGCGGCAGCACGCCCATATTGGTTTTACCGGCCTGCTTTCCTTGAAAAAAGGCCGCGCAGCACTTCCGCCTCGGCCGGTCCCATCTCCCCCCTTCCTTGGCTCATGTGGTGCCGCGGCCTGTTTCCCGCCATGCCCTTACCGAGGGTCGTTTTGACTTGGTATCTGTATTATACTATTTTCTGACTCTTTATGCAACACCCTCTTCGCTTTTTAGGCAGGGGAACAGCTCGGGTCTAGCGAAGAGGATCCCGCGCAAGATCCCTAGAACAGGAGGTTGGTCATGCTCAAAGAATTGATGAAAAGTGCCCGAACCTACCGGAGGTTCAAGCAGGAGCCTGCACCCAGCATGGCCCAGCTGGAAGGCTTGATTGAGCTGGCTCGGCTGGCTCCCTCAGCCTCAAATAGGCAGCCGCTCAAATACGTACTGGTGACGAATCCCCAGGTACTGCCCCAGGTGTTTGCCTGCCTGAAGTGGGCGGGCTACCTCACCGACTGGCCGGGGCCGAGCCCCAAGGAACGGCCCACCGCCTACATCGTGTTCCTGAACGATACTTCCCTCAGCGGACACAACCCCATGCACCTAGTTGACCTGGGCTTGGCAGCCCAAAACATCATCTTAGGCGCCCGCGCCATGGGCTTTGGCTGCTGCCTTGTGGGCTCTGTGGATCGGCCGCGCCTGGCCCAAATCTTAGACGTGCCTGAAGGACTGAAAATCGAACTGGTGGCAGCCCTGGGTACCCCAGGGGAACGGGTTGAACTTACCTCCACGGGCCAAGATGGGGATATCCGCTACTGGCGGGGAGAAGATGATGTGCACTATGTGCCCAAGCGTCCCCTGGAGGAGCTCATCTTCAAACGAGTCTAAGCAAACTCCCCACTGCTTGTGCAGATTCTCACCTGACTCTGTTTCTCAATGTGCAGTGAGGAAAAATAAAGTTCTTCTAGGGGGATCCATTCTTGCACAAAGCGCTGGAGCATTGCCTGTCCGCTGCGCTGGAGGATCCTTTCCCTTTGGGCCTCGGGAGAAACGGTCAAAAACACTTTGAGGTCGAAGAGCTGAGCGAAGGCCGGGTGGTGGCTGTAGCACCCTTCCACAATGGTTAAAGAACCGGGCTGAACAACGGGGGACGGTTGGAAGCTCCAGTCCCGGCAGTTGAGGATGCGGTAGCGAAATGGCTGCCCGCTCCTTAGATGCACTGCCACTTCCTCCAGAAAACGTTCGTAGTCCACATTGCCCCCTGGTTCCCGCAACCTGGCCCCAGTACGCTGCTCGGGGCGCAGGAAGAAATGATCCATGGAGATCACGCTGCAGCCGTACACCTCCTGCAGAAGCTCAGCCAAGGTGCTTTTCCCCGAACCGCTCCTGCCGTCAATGGCCACAACCACTGGCTGCTCCCCCCGGAGCAGCCGTTCTATTTCCCTAAACACGGGGAAAAAGAGGGCAAACACGCTGAGTACTACCCGATAAGCCGGCGCATATGCGGCCCGAAACTGCGCGCTGTGACTCAAGGGCGGATAGCCCGCCCTTTTGTACTCTTCCAAGAACAGGTCCAGGGACTCATCTCCCTGAACAGACTCCCGCAGGAGCCTCAGCTTGTCCTCGAATCGGTCCCTAGTGCCCCGCACCTTCCGAGCGGTGAGTACGAAGAACCTATTGACTGTGTTCAGGGGAAGGGCATCCTCCAGGGCCCGGAGGTGCAGCCGCACCAATCCGTTGCCAATGGGTTCAAAGAGCTCTTCCTGGACTGACCTTGGCTTGAGTCTGCTGTATTCCTCTTCTAGGCGCGCTAGACTGGCCTGCTCATCGCTGATCAAATGACCAGGTCCAAACTCGTTTTGATAAATGAGCTTAACAAAATCCACCATGGTCAGTTCCGGGTAGCGCTGCTGGTGCACCTGGAGAATCCTAACTAGTTCGTCCATGTGTTACCACTCCTCGATCTCCGCCTCCAGGCGGATCCGATTCCCGTCCCCGGGCGAATTGCCTTGCCCAGCCGCCACCGTTATACTGAAGACAAAGGGAGGTCACGGATTATGGAAGGGAAACATCTGGCGGCGTTAGCTTTAATCCTCTTTGGTGCTTACTTTCTGGGCCGAAATGTGGGCTTCATCCCCCGCCCTGGCCTAGTCTGGCCCCTGCTCCTCATCGTGCTGGGCTTAGCGCTCCTGTTCAAAGCCGGGTCGCAGCCCAAAAAGGGGGAAACTGAAAACAGCGAGGTGATATGCGAAGTGAAGGGCTTTTCTTCCCTATTTCAAGCAGTTGTGATCATACCCATCCTGTTCATTGTGGGCATCGTGGCCCTGATCATGTTGGGTGTGCTGGGTCCCCTTTTCCTACTATTTCTGCTGTTTATACCCTTGGTCCTCTTTTTCAAGCTGGGCTGGGCCTTCATCAAGGTGCTGTGGGCCATCGCCGTGGGCGCCGCCCCGCTGCTGCTCATTCTGCTGCTGCTCTTCCTGATTTTTTAGCTCCCCAACAGGTCACCTCATGGTAAAGCTCGCTGAAGGAATACCTGCAGCGAGCTTTTTTTGGCCTGGTGAGATGCTCTTATCGCTACACGTCCACCCGCACAACCCAGCCGAATGGATCGGGCAGTCTGCCTGTTTGGATTCCCGTGAGGGTATCGTACAGTTTCTGGGTAAGTTCACCGATCTTGCCGCCACCAATCTCAATCAGCCGCCCTTGGTATTCCAACCTACCGATGGGGCTCACCACCGCCGCGGTACCGCAGCCGAAGGCCTCCACTAACGTTCCCTCAGCATGGGCCTGGAAGATCTCCTCCACACTCAAGCGCCGCTCCACCGTGGGCACATTCCAGGAACGGAGCAGCTGGAGGATGGAGTCCCTGGTCACACCGGGGAGAATACTGTCCCCCAAATCGGGCGTGACCATCTGACCGCCAATGTTGAAGAACACGTTCATGGCCCCCACTTCTTCCACATACTTGCGCTCAATGCCGTCCAACCACAAAACCTGGGAGTGTCCCTTGGCCACTGCGTTTTTCTGGGCCAACAGGCTGCCCGCGTAGTTACCCGCGGCCTTGGCGAAGCCCGTGCCGCCCCGCACCGCCCGCACATAATGGGGTTCCACATAAATGCTCACGGGATTGAGCCCTTCTTCGTAGTAGGCACCCACCGGTGAGAGAATCACCATGAACCGGTAGGTTGCCGAGGGACGCACGCCCAGTACGTTATCGGTGGCGATGATGAACGGGCGGATGTACAGCGCAGTGCCTGGCGCCGTGGGAATCCACTCCCGCTCCAAGGCCACCAGTTCCTTGATGGCCCGCAGGGCAAACTCCTCGTCGAATTGGGGGATGCTCATCCGGGCATTACTGCGGTTGAGGCGGGCCATGTTCTGCTCGGGGCGGAACAACAGCACCTCCCCCTGCGGGCCGCGGTAAGCCTTCATCCCCTCGAACACGGCCTGTCCGTAATGGAGCACGGCACTGGCCGGATCCAACTCCAGGGGGCCGTAGGGCACAATGCGGGGATCGTGCCAGCCCTGCTCGGGATTGTAGTCCCACACAAACATATGATCAGTAAAGAATCTGCCAAAGCCCAGTTTCGCCGGATCCGGCTTAGGTTTTGGAGTGGTGGTTTTTACCAGGGTAATCTCCACGGGTTAACACTCCTTCTAAGATTACTTCTGTATTTATTTACTTCAGGTTTTCCCCTGCAATTCCTGCCTGGAGCCAAGGCGGCCTTTTCCCCTCTCCAGGGACCCTTGCTGTTTTACGCACCCACGGAAAAGCACCCTCACGAATTTACTTCGCTCCACCACTTGGCTGATGCGCGATTCTCAAAACAGCCCCCATAAAAAATTTTCACTCCAGCTATTCCCGGATGGGCGTCCAAACGGGATACCAACCCAAAAGACGCAGCCGCCAGGTTTCCCGCTCCAGTTGGTACAAAGCCCGCAGTACCTGCGGGTCCTCCCGCCCGCCGGCAAACTCCACATAACAGCCTTGGGTAGAGGACCCTCCATGCCCTGCGCTTAAGTTTAAGATGGGCAGGCCCAAATCGGCAAGAACGCTCACCATAAGTGCCAGCGCTTCCGGCCCCGGCTCCAGGTCCACCCGCAAGCTGACCTGGTTCGCCTGCTCACCTACGCTGAGCTTGCCACCTAAGAGAAAGCAGCGCCCTGCTCCAGCCGCGGCAGCTTGGATAAACAGGGTTTCCCCATCGGCGGCGGCAAGTGCCTCGCCTTCTGGGAGCACCGCACCCTCCACTTGGCCTGAGCGCACCATGCTGCAGGCCTCAACTGCACTGGATACGTGTACAAGGCGTTCCGCGGGAAATATGGTGGGGCAAACCTGCTCCGCCGCCCCCGGCACCACGGCCAGGGACTCCCAGCCCACTTGGGACGTCCCTGCTGCCCGCAGAGCGCTGCCCAGAGTCCAGCTTGCATCACGCTCCACAGCCAGCTCGTACTGGCGCTCCCGGGACAGGCGCAGGAGGGTCCTAGCCAGTGCCTCGCCATAGCCTTCCAGGCCCGGGGGCATGCTGCCTCGTGCTTGGGCTAGGATCACCTGCTCCCGTTCGGGCACATGGATGGGGGTGCCAGTGGTCATCTTCCACTGGGCCACCTGGTCCACCAAGCCCAAGCGCCGGGCGAACAGCTCCCACAGCTGGGCATCTAGGTCACTCAGCCCTTTCCTCAGTGCGGTAAGTTCATCCACTAGCTCTCCCCCTTTTCACCCAGGTGCGCGCCGAGGAGCAGATCCAAGGCTGCGATGGCCAGGGCCGCCTCCACTGCAGGCAGAGCCCGGGGCACAATACAAGGATCGTGGCGGCCTGTGGCGGTGAGCGTTGTCTCCCTTACCTCTTCTAGATCCACCGTCTGCTGCGGCAGGTGGATGGAAGGGGTGGGTTTTATGGCCACATTAACCACAACAGGCATGCCGTTGGTAATACCCCCGTTCAGGCCGCCGTCATTGTTGGTCTTGGTCCGCACCCTGCCTTCCTCCAAGCAGAACGCATCGTTGTTTTCCGATCCCCGGCGGGCACACACGGCAAACCCCGCGCCAAAGGAAACACCCTTTACCGCGGGGATCCCGAAAAGGATGGCAGCAGCACGGCTTTCCACTCCCCCAAAGATGGGATCCCCCAAACCCGCCGGCAGCCCCAGCACAAAGGCCTGCACCATCCCACCAAGGGAATCGCCTTGGTCCCGGGCCCGGGCGATGGCCGCCTGCATCTCCGCCCCCCGGGTATCATCGACCACGGGAAAGTCCTTTAGACCGAGCTGCCCTAAGGCCTCCAGGTCGGGCCGGGCCAGATCTAAAGGAACATCCTGCACGGGTCCGATCTGGGCCAGGCGGGCAAAAACGGCCACACCCCTCCTCTTGAGCAGCTGTAGGCAGATAGCGCCAGCCGCGCACAAAGGTGCCGTCAGGCGCCCCGAAAAGTGTCCCCCGCCCCGGGGGTCACCAGCGCCCCCATAGCGCACCCGGCCCGTGTAGTCCGCGTGGCTGGGCCTGGGCAGGCGGGCAAACTGGGTGTAATCCCCTGGGCGCGCATCCCGATTTTCCAGGACAGCGCAGAGGGGAGTGCCCGTGGTGCGGCCCTGGTAAAAGCCAGAGACAATGGAGAAGGAATCGGTTTCCCGGCGCGCGGTGGACCAGGGAGTCTGACCAGGAGCACGTCTGTGCAGAAAGGCCTGTACTTCCCCCAGGTCCAGTTCTTCCCCGGGGGGCAGACCCTCCACCACAACGCCGATCTGCGGACCGTGCGATTCCCCGAAGAGAGTAATCCTCACATGCTCGCCCCAGCTAGATGCCACGCACATCTCCTCCTAAACGCTGCAGTTCCTGAAAAAAGTGGGGATAGGACTTGGCCACTGCCTCACTACCCACAATGGTTGCACCATGCTTACTGCTTAAGGCAGCCACCGCGGCTGCCATGACGATGCGGTGATCGCCAAAGGAGTGAACCGTTCCTCCCGTGAACTGCTCACCGCCCTCGATAATCAAGGCATCACCTGAGTCAAAGACCCGGGCCCCCAGATTCCGCAGCATGGTGCTGATGGACCGCACCCGATCACTTTCCTTCCAGCGCAGGCGTTGGACCTGCTCGATCACGGTTACTCCGGGCCGGGCACAGGCAGCCACGGCCAGAGCTGGCACCAAATCGGGAATCTGCGCGGCAGTTAGGCGCCTCTCTTCCCCGGGGGGCCAGTGGGCCATCTCGTCCAGGAGGGAGACAACCACCCTATCCCCCTGCAGGCTCGGGTCTGGCAGCTGCTCCACTTCCAGATCGTGACCCAAGAACTTGGCCACAAGCCAAAATGCAGCCTGGGAGTAGTCCGCTTCTAGGGCTAAGGGCCGGGAGGGAGCACGGTAACCCTGGCCCCCAGGCACCCTCCACCCCCGCCCGGGAAGGGTTTCCACCTCAATGCCAAACTCGTCCAGCACCCCGAGGGTGAGTTCCACATAAGGGGCGGACTGGAGGGGGGTGGTGAGCTCAATGGTGCTGTCTTCCTGCACCAAGGGCAGGGCCATAAGCAAGCCCGTGATGTATTGGGAACTGATGTGTCCAGGTACGGCGAACACCCCGCCCCTCAGCCGGCCCTCCACCCGCACGGGCAGATTGGCCGGTCCCAAAAACTCCAGGCGCACCCCTTTCCCTTCGAGGATTCCCCCATACTCACGCAGCGGACGCCTAGCCAGGCCGGGGCTGCCCACAAAGAGCGCGCTCCGCCCCAAAGCGGCGGCCACGGGCAGAAGAAAGCGCAGAGTGGAGCCGGATTCTCCGCAATCCAGCAGCACCGGTTCGGAACCAGGGGCCTCCAGGGCCTGCAAGCAGGCCTCGGTCGCGGCCACATCTTGCCCCACGCAGCCGGTCATAGAGAAGGGAACGCCAGCTAGAGCCGCGGCAATGAGCAGCCGATGTGCCATACTCTTGGAAGGCGGCGGGGTGATGCGCCCCTTGAGGCGGGACGGGCCCACGAAAACCTCCTGCACGCTTTTACACCTCCAACTCAAAGGCAGCCAGGATAGCATCAACCACCACGGCGGCCTGCTCATTCCCATCTACCCACAAGTCCGCGGCGGCCTTGTAAAGTGGGCGGCGCTGGGCATACAAGGCAGCCGCCGCTTCCCTACCCTTCTGCAGCAGAGGCCGCCCCTCGCCTGAGGCGCAGCGGGCTAGGGCCGTCTCCAAGGAAACATCAAGGTAGATGATGAGTCCACCACGATCATGGATGAGCTGGGCTGCGCCCCCCTGCACCACCGCACCACCTCCTGCCGCCAACACTAAAGGTCCGGAGGAACTTAATTCTGCCTCCAGGCATTCCCGCTCAAGCTGCCGAAAGCCTTCCTCGCCCAGTTGAGAGAAAATCTCCGCAATGCTCAGCTGGGCCCGCCGGGCAACAGCTTCGTCCAAGTCCACAAAGGGTATACCCAGGCGCTGGGCCAATAGGCCCCCTACGTGGGTTTTGCCTGCACCCATGAAACCGCTGAGAACTAACTTCAAGGGGCTGCGCTTCAGTACCTCCCAGGCTAGTTCCTGCTCGATGCGGGCTAGTTCACCCTGGAGGAGCCCAAAGTCCAGTTCAGGGTGCCAGATCCGCTGGGCTGCCACAGCCTGGGCAAAGAGCATCTTCAGTCCTCCCCGGGCCCAGAGCCCCTTGGACTTGGCCTTGAGCACAAGCCGGGTGGCGGTGGGATTGTAGATGGTATCGAAAACGGCCGCGGCCCCAGCCAGTTCCTCGGCGGGCACGGGAAGACCTCCCACATCGGGCCACATACCCACGGGTGTACCGTTGAGGAGTACGTCCCCGCTTTCCCGGGCCTGGAAGTCTAGGCACTTGACCTGGCTGAACCCAAGTCCAGCCAGAAGGGAGGCCAGCTCCAGGGCCCGCTCCGGGCGCCGAGCCCGGATGACAATTTCCCGGGCCCCCGCCCTGGCCGCTTCCACAGCCAACACCCTGGCCACTCCACCGGCACCTATAAGACACACCCGCTTACCCCGCAGAGGTACACAGCTGCTTTGAAAACCAAAGCCATCGGTATTGTACCCCACGCCGCGGTAGACCGTGTTCACGGCGCCGTAAAGCTGGGCGGAGGAATCTAGGCCCTTGAGGAAAGACCGCACCTGGAGCTTATGGGGAATGGTGCAGTTGAAGCCATCCAGCTCGTTGAGGAGCTTGGGGAGCTCCCTGGCCAAATCCCCTTCCCCCAGCTCGTATAACTTGTACTCTCCTTTGATCCCTGCCGCGTCCATAATCCGCTCATGGATGAAGGGCGAGAGGCTGTGCTGGAGCGGTTTGCCGATGAGCCCGAAACGGCGCAGAGTAGTGCTCACAGGTTCTCCTCCTTTTCCAGGGGCAAAGCCCGTGGCTTGAGGGCCACGGGCTGCTGGTTACTCCTCCGTTAAGCGCAGGAACTCCTGCACATCTCGGGTGGTAAGGCTCACCGCCGCTTCCCAGAAGTCCGGTTTGGTAAGGTCCACCCCCAAATGCTTTTTGGCCAGGTCTTCCACGGTCATGACCGCTGTATCCGCCAGCAAAGCCCGGTAGCGCTGGGCAAACCCCGCCCCTTCCTCCTTGGCCCGGGCGTAAACCCCCGAGCTGAACAGGAAACCGAAGGTGTAGGGGAAGTTGTAAAAGGGAGTCCTGGTGATATAGAAATGGAGCTTGGATGCCCAGAAATGGGGGTGGTACTCCCGCAGGCAGCCCAAGAAGGCATCCTGCTGAGCCTGGAGCATAAGCTCATTGAGCTTTTGGGCACTGACCATACCCTGCTGGCGGGCGGCATAGAACCGCGTTTCAAACAAAAAGCGGGAGTGGATGTCCATGAAAAAGGCCACACTGCGTCCGAGTTTGTCATCGAGCAAAGCCAGCTTCTCCTGGGCGTCGGCCGCAGCCTGCACGGCGCCATCCACCACCAAAAGCTCATTAAAGGTGGAGGCGGTCTCAGCCACGTTCATGGCGTAGCGCCGCCGGAACATGGGTTCTTCCTTGAGTACAAACCCATGGTAGGCATGGCCGAGTTCGTGGGCCAAGGTGCCCACGCTCTTCATGGTCCCAGAGTAGGTCATAAACACCCTAGATTCTTTGCTTAAGGGGAAGGATGTGCAAAAAGCCCCTGGACGCTTGCCGCCCCGATCCTCCCATTCAATCCAGTGACTGCGGATGGCCTGCTCCGTAAAGCGAGCAACTTCGGGGCTGAACTTGCCCAGCTGCTCCACCACAAACTGGGCCGCCTCCGCGAAGGGAATCTCCCTTCCTGCTTCACCCAGGGGCGCGTTGAGATCGCACCACGCCAGGCCCTCAAGCCCCAAAAGCTCAGCTTTGCGCCTGAGATACTGGACGAGGGCAGGCTTGCCACCCTCCACTGCCGCCCACATAGCCTCCAAAGTCTCCCGCTGCATGCGGTTGATCTCCAAGGGTTCTGCCAGCACATCGTCCCAGCCCCGGTTCTTATACAGATTGAGGCGAAAACCGGCCAGGTGATTGAGGACACTGGCAAAAAGCTCCTCCTCCTGGGACCAAGCCGCTTCGTACTTAGCAAACACCTCACGGCGGAGCTCAGGATCAGGGTCCGCCAGGAGATTAGCCGCTTGTCCCATGGACAGCTGCTGCCGTTCACCGCCGCGCTCCACTTCAACCTGCATGCGGCCCACGAGGGTGTAGTACAGCTGGGACCAAGCGTGGTAGCCATCCACAGCTAGATCTGTTGCCAAGTTCTCCCGCGCGGGATCCATTTTGGTCTTGGCCCGCTCCCGCCGCTCCGTGAGGTAAAAGGCAAACTGTGCTAGTTCAGGCTCCTGCAGCAGCTCCTGCCAGCGCTGCTCGGGAATGCTTGCCCACAGGTCATCGACTCTAGTCTGCAGAGCAGTCATGGCCGCACTGATCTGGCCCAAATCCGCCTCCAGCAGCCGGGCCTGGGCATCCCGCACATCTTGGGCAGTTAAGCAGCCCACATAGGCAGAGGCTTGACTGAACTGGGCCAAGATCTCCTGGAGCTCAGCTACCAGTCGCCCCAACTGCTCTCCGCTGAGTTCAGGCGTTAACTGTGCTGCCCACTGGTCCAGCTGGGCCACCTCTGCTTTGACCCGTTCCAGCTGCTCGCGCAGCTGAGGGGAGGAGCTGCCCCCAGGAAAAATGCTGTCTAGATCCCAATTTGGTCTGATGTTCTCCATCCTGATCTCCTTTCTCAGTCCACTAGTCGGAAGCGTGCGGTAAAGTGCCGCAAAATGGGCGGCTCATACTCAAAGGCTACGCCTTTGATTCTGTCTTTCTGGGCGCACACCCTGATCACAGAATCAGCTATGTAACGCATGTGGTTGTCCGTATAGGTCCGGCGGGGAATAGTGAGCCGCAACAGCTCCAAAGCAGCTAAGCCATCCTCCCCCGTTTGGGGATCCCGGCCGTACAAAAGGGAGCCAATTTCCACGGCCCGAATCCCGCTTTCCAAGTACAGGGCCACGGCAAAGGCGTGGGCTGGATAGTTAGTTTTGGGCACATGGGGCAGGATACGACCCACATCCACAAACACCGCATGGCCGCCAATGGGCGATTGCACGGGAATCCCTGCTGCTTTCAGCTGTTCCCCTAAAAACTGCACCTGACCGATGCGCTGCCGCAGGTAGTCCTCCTGCACCACTTCCTTGAGGCCGATGGCCAAGGCCTCCATATCCCGGCCTGCCAAACCGCCATAAGTGGGAAAACCCTCGTAGGGTACAATTAAAGCTTGACAAGCCCTAAACAGCTCCTCATCCTCCTTTATCGCGAGGAGCCCACCGATGTTCACCAAGCCGTCTTTTTTGGCGCTCATGGTCAGAACATCGCCATAGGAAAACATCTCCCGCACGATCTCTGTAATACTTCGAGCTGAGTAGCCTGCTTCCCTTTGTTTTATGAAATAGGCGTTTTCCGCGAAACGGGCACTGTCAATGATCACGGGGATGCCGTATTTCCTCCCCAGAGCATACGCCCCCCGCAAGTTGGCCATGGCTACGGGCTGACCGCCCACGCTGTTACAGGTTACGGTGGCCACGATGGCAGCCACGGATGCGGCCCCCTCTTCTTGGATGAACCTCTCCATGGCCTGTAGGTCGAAGTTCCCCTTAAAGGGATACTCGGTGGTAGTATCCAGGGCCTCAGGGGTGATAAAGTTCACCGCCCTGGCTCCGGCTAGCTCAATGTGGGCTTTGGTGGTGTCAAAGTGCATGTTGCCCACCACGTATTTCCCTCCCCTGCTGCGCACGAGATAGGGGATGATAATTTGCTCCGCACCCCGGCCCTGATGGGTGGGCAGGACATAGCGGTAACCGGTGAGCTCCTGCACAGTCTCCTCCAGGTGATAAAAGTTGCGGCTGCCCGCATAAGCTTCATCACCGAGCAGCAAACCGGCCCACTGCCTATCGCTCATGGCTCCTGTGCCGCTGTCCGTGAGCAAGTCTATGTAAACCTGGTCACTGCGCAATAAAAACGGGTTGTAACCCGCTTCAACCAGACACTTTTCCCTTGCTGGGCGGTCCAAAAGCCTGATGGGTTCCACCATCTTGATCTTAAAAGGTTCCGGCTGATACATTCAGTGGCAACTCCCTTCCAGTTCTTCGGGTTTGTTCCGTTCTTATTAACACAATTACTATTTCTTAACCCCAATCCCTCTCGGCTCTTGGTAAAGTTTTGCTTGCCACCAGCTGGAAGCCATGCTATATTGATAAAAGGTGTATTAAGACTATGCAAAGGAAAGGAGGCATCAAGGCATGAAATCCCTGCGCATTTTGTGGAAGTACATGGCACACAATCGACTACTGTACCTCGGGGCTATCCTCTCCGTGGCTTTGGCAGCGTTGGCCAGCATCTCTGGGCCGTTAGTGATACGCATCACAATAGATTCGGTCATTGGCAGCGAGCCAGTCGCGGCGCCGCCATTGATACGCAGCTTCGTGGAAAGCATAGGCCAAAGGTTTTGGGTCCCTGGGATAGTGTTGATTGTAATCACCGCATTCCGGGGACTTTTTATGTTCTTCAGGGGCTGGCTGGCGGCGCGGGCCAGTGAGAACATAGCCAAGAATATCCGGGACCGCATCTACGATCACATCCAGCGCTTACCGTACAAATACCATAAGGAAGCCGATACTGGGGATCTCATGCAGAGGTGCACCTCGGACATTGACACCATCCGCCGCTTTTTAGGCGTTCAGCTGGTGGAGGTGGGCAATGCCCTGTCCCTGGTGCTGCTCATCGGAACCATCATGCTGCGAGCCGACTGGCGCATGGCCCTCATCTCCATGGCTGTGGTGCCAATTCTGTTCACCTTCGCGGTGGTGTTCTTCCGGAAGGTCAAGGAAGCCTTCCGGAAGGCCGATGAAACGGAAGCCGAGATGACGTCGGTGCTCCAGGAGAACCTGAGCGGCATCAGGGTGGTGCGGGCGTTTCACAACCAAGACTACGAAATCCAGCGCTTCACGGCCAAAAACGCAGTACACCGGGATAAGGTGTACCACCTGATCTGGCTTTTAGCCTGCTACTGGTCTTCCAGCGATCTGATTGCCTTTTTCCAGATCGGCCTGACCTTAGTGGCGGGTGCCTACTTCACCTCCCGGGGCGAGCTCACCATCGGCACCATGGTGCTGTTCAGCACCTACACGGGCATGCTGCTCTGGCCAGTGCGCCAGCTCGGCCGCATCCTCACGGACATGGGTAAGGCTCTGGTGGCCGCAGAAAGGCTCCAGGAGATCTTCCAGGAGCCCCAGGAGGTGCTCGAAGAGAACCATGAACAGCCCCCCATCCGCGGTCACATTGAGTTTTGCGATGTCTCCTTCGCCTATGAACCGGGACAGCCGGTACTGAAGAATGTGAGCTTTTCTGTGCTTCCAGGTCAGACTGTGGGCATTTTGGGCCACACAGGTTCTGGCAAGAGCTCCTTGGTGCAGCTGCTGGCCCGCCTGTACGACTATGCCCAGGGCTCCATCAAAATCGATGGGCGGGAGCTGAAAACCATAGATCGACGCTGGATCCGCAAACACGTAGCGGTGGTGCCCCAAGAACCTTTTCTGTTTGCCAAGACGATCCGGGAGAATATCACCCTGGCCAGCGGCCCAGTGGCCGATGAGGAGCTCTATGCCATCTGCCAAGAAGCAGCCATCCACGATGTGATCCTCAGCTTCGAAAAGGGCTACGACACTCTAGTTGGCGAGCGGGGCGTTTCCCTCTCGGGCGGTCAGAAGCAGCGGGTAGCCATCGCCCGGGCCCTGATTACCCAGAGCCC
>Ga0116169_1001560_pt1 | contig 18654 bp, 18 predicted proteins | sample AD_UKC130_MetaG_FD_89796 | JGI IMG/M metagenome (GOLD analysis project Ga0116169, IMG submission 89796) | Active sludge microbial communities of municipal wastewater-treating anaerobic digesters from Canada - AD_UKC130_MetaG | ecosystem: Engineered > Bioreactor > Anaerobic > Digestate | place...
ACAAACATCGACACGCCCAGCGCCCCGGCGAATGCTGCGCTGAGCACTGCCGCAGTGCGGCGGCGATCCGTGCTCGCCCAGACCAGCACTGCGCTGTACACGACCGTCACGCCCGCCGTGACCATCGCGGTGATGTTGTGCGTCAGCACCGGCGCGGCGAGGAAGGCCACCGCCAGCACAAAATCGCGGCGACGACGGTGCAGCGCCAGCGAGCGGAACGACCACAGCACCCAGGGCAGGAAGGACGCCGCGGCGAACTGTGCGAGGTTGCCGAAGTAGGCAAGCTGCGAGGAGTACAGCCACGCGACGCCAAGCACCACAGCCGTCCCGCCCCCGCCCAGCGACTTGCCGAGGCGGTACGCGCCGAGCATCCCCACCAGCCCCCACAACACCGTTGTCCATAGCAGCGCCTCGATGGCGCCCAGCCCGAGCAGGCGCAGCACCAGCGCCGGATACAGGGAGATCGGGCCGCAATAGTTGAAGATCGGTGAGCCGTAGCCATAATGCAGCCCCGGCAGGAAGCGCGGCCAAAGGTCGCCGTATTGCGCCGCGTGCTCCAGCCCGAGCAGCCGGATCAGATGCAGGATGCCATCCGCCGATACCGGGTACAGCCCCCGCGCAAACGGCACAACGAACGGCACGGCGAGCACGAGCAGCACAGCCAGCGGCAACACACCCGCCACCGCACGGGCAACCTCCCCGACTCTGGCAGGCGCTGACACCTGACCTGTCGTACCCATTATCTGTGGCACTCGTCCCTTTTCCATTTGGAAACTCACTCCATGACGAAGAGCTTTTCTTATGATGCTATCTGATTCTGAGACCACCGGCATTAGGGCGATGGTACCCACCCGGCGGGAACGCAAAACGCCCGGCATCAGGCTGCCGGGCGCTTGTACTTGACCGGTTAATGGTTGGAGGTATTAGCTCTGGGCCTCGTGCATCAGCGCGACGGTATCCGTCAGCGACTGGGCCTTAGCTACACCCTTGTGGAAGGCTGCCACATCGATACTGCGGAACATGAGCAGCGCCACGGCCAGAAAGACGGCTTCCACCGTAAACACCGTCACGTAGGCCGCCACGGCATCGCCAAAGGCCAGCGTCATGGTGTCCTTCACGACGCCGCTGAGCACCTGCCCGATCAGCCGCGAGAGCGCGTTCGCCACGCCCCACGCGCCGACAAACAGCCCGACGTTCTCCGGGGTGGTCATGTCCAGCATCAGCGACAGGTTGGACACGGTCGAGAGGCCGGTGCCCAGCCCCAGCAGCACGACGCCGGCGTAGAACACGCCGCTCGACGCGAGCAGCCCGCTCACCGCAATGATGACGAAGCCGACGAGCGCGCCCCAGTTCCCCAGCCGCACCACCGTCCGCTTGCTGGTCCGCGCCTGGAGGAAGTTCGCAATCAGCAGCGTTGCCAGCACGCACGTCCCCCAGATCGACGTGATGCGCGTCGTCTGCGCGGGCCTCAGGCCGAACGCCTCACCGGCAAACGGTTCAAGCAGCACGTCCTGCCCCAGGATTGCCGCCAGCAGGAGCAGCAGGTACCAGAAGAAGATGCGCGCCTGCTTGTTGCCAAACACGGCGGTAGCCATCTGTCCCCAGGTATGCCGCTCGGCAGCCGGGGCGACAGCCTGCGCCTCCGGCTTCTCCAGCTTGACAAGCCCCAGCAGCCCCAGCACGAGCGCCATGCCGCCCGCCAGCCAGAAGGCGCGGTACAGCGCTTCCGGCGTGTACGGGTCGACGATGTTGCCAATCACGATGGCGGTGAAAATGATGCCGATGATCATCAGGAAGAACATGGTCGCGATCGTCTTGCCGCGTCCGTCGGGGTCAATCTCGGAGGCCAGCGACAGGTACGAAACGGCGGAGAGGTTGTAGCCCATCCCCCACATGCCGAAGGCCAGCAGGCTCAGCAGGACACCCGTGATACCGGCATCCGCCAGCTCAAACGCGGCGGTTGGCGCGAGCAGCGCGCCCGCCACGCACAGCAACAGCCCGAGCAGGATGTACGGCGTCCGGCGCAGGCCGAGTATCGGGTGACGGTCCGAGTAGGAGCCGATCATCATCTGGATCGGCGAGAGGAGGTACGGCAGTGAGACGAAGAGCGCTACCACCGTCGCCGAGATGGCCAGTTCTTTGATCATGACGCGGTTGAGCGTGCTGTTGATCGGCACGAGGGTGACAGCGACGGCCATGTGGATCAGGCCCAGTTGCAGGCGTTTGAGCATCATGGGAGGCAGCCTTCTGAAAATTCTACGGTTAATATGAGAATTACCCTATATTCGACAGGATTGTATAGATTTTCGCGTTAATAAGCAAGAGCGAACTGGATAAATCTGGTAGTTATTTAGTAAAACCCCACCCGCGGCCCGGCGCGACTACCTGACGCGGTGTAGTCGGCATAGCCAACTGCCTAGCAAAAACGGCACAGCCCGTTCGGGCCGGGATGAGGGGGCACCGGAGGGGGCTCCGGACACGGGCTGGCCTCCCGCTAAAACCTCTGCTACGCTATCTTTGTGACTCTGGAACACCGGATGAGGAAGCACATGGGGATTTTCAACAGGCTGAAGAACCTCTTTGGCGGCGAAGGGCGGCAGGAGCCGGACACGGGCATCTATCTGTACGTGCGGCTTGACCGCACGGGCGAGGTCGTACAGCTTCGGCTAACGCCGGAGCACGAGCTTGTGCCCGACTACGAGCACGGCGGCTACTTCACGCGGAAGACCATCGTCGGGCCGAGGCGGTTTGAACGCGCCGAGGCAACCTTCACGTTTGACGACAACCGCCAGCTTACCGGCGCGGATATCTCCGGCGGCACGCTCGTTGACAGGGCAGCCTGGGAGACATGGCAGGCGCAGGAGGACGAGCGGCGACGCCAGGCCGCCGAGGAGCCGCCCGCCGGGGACGAGGCATAACAGGTGGCCTATCGGTGGCGCGTAGTGTGTGAGGGGGATATATGGACATGTGGTCGGAGCTGACGCGCCGGCGGCTGTACAATCTGCGGCTCGCCGGGCCCCGGTTTGAGAAGGTGAGCGAGGTGGTTCGCTGGCTCGTCGCCGTCCAGTCGCAGGACTACTACCCGGCACAGTGGATGCTGGCCATACGCATGCACGGTGCACGCGAGGCTGACATCGAGCGGGTGTACAACGACGGCGAGATCCTGCGCACGCACGTCATGCGCCCGACGTGGCACTTCGTCACGCCGGACGACATCCGCTGGCTGCTGGAGCTTACCGCGCCGCGCGTTATCATGCGCGAGGAGCCCTACCTCCGCCGGCTCGGTGTAGACGGGGCGGTGATCAAGCGCTCCAACGACGCCATCGCCCGCGCGCTGGAGGGCGGCAACCACCTCACCCGGCAGGAGTTGAAGCCGATCATCGAGAGCGCGGGCATTGCCGTGAAGGACAACCAGATGCTCAGCCACCTCATGATGCGGGCAGAAGTGGACCGCGTTGTGTGCAGCGGGCCGAGGCGTGGCAAGCAGTTCACCTATGCCCTGTTCGATGAGCGTGCTCCCAACTCGCGCAGCCTGCCCCCGGACGAGGCGCTCGCCGAGTTGACCCGCCGCTACTTCACAAGCCGGGGCCCTGCAACCGAGTACGACTTCTCAAACTGGTCCGGGCTGACGGTGACCGACGCCCGGCGCGGGCTGGAGATGGTCGGCTCGGAGCTTGTTTGCGAGGAGATCGACGGGCGGAAGTACTGGTATGTGCCGGCCGACGCGCCCGCACCGGCGGACTCGCCGAGGGCTTTCCTGCTCTCCGTTTTCGACGAGTACGTGTGCAGCTACAAGGATCGCCGTGCGATGCTCGCCGAGGAGCATGTCGATAAGCTGCTCGACCGGGGCAATGCCGCCCTGGCGGCAGTCATCGTCATCGACGGCCAGATCGTCGGTGCGTGGAAGCGCAAGCTGAACCGGCGCAGCGTCACGCTAAGCTTCGACTTCTTCCAGCCGCTTACAGACGCCGAGCGGCAGGCGGTTGAGGCAGAAGCCGCCGCCTACGGCGAGTTCCTCGGGCTGCCCGTCGAGATGGAGCTAATGCCAGGCTGATCGGGCGTGCTGCACCTGACAGCGGAAGGAACAAGAACAGCGACCGGGCACAGGTGGCCGCCTGCGCGTGCGATCTGTGCTCAGGTCGCTATTGTCGCATGCAGCCCGGCCAATCGTCACCGCCGGGTCGTGACAGCCTGCACTGGTCTCAACGCTTCTTCTGCCCCATACTGGCAGCACACGACGGTTAGAAGGAGACCCGTGAGGAAGCAATGGTCTGTCCGGTGAACCGCAAACGGCCCAGGAAGGTCAACCCGGAGGAGACGGTACCGGTTGGCAACCCCGACGAGGTGCAGAGCCAGCTCGAAGCTCTCGCCAGCCCCGATCCCGCTGTCCGCCGCGATGCCGCCCGCAGAATGGAAATCAGTTCGCTCGGCGCGCTGAACGCCGCCGAGACCTGGCGCCGCAATCGCGAGAAGTAGCGCACAGACCGGCTGCGACTATTCGAGCAGCATAGCATCAGCGCTGTGCTGTTTCTGCCTGTCTGCGCGGACGCAGAGCGTACGCGCTTTTTGATTCCCCCGCCCTCTACCCTCGCAAACTGAGCGAGATGCGCCCGCGCTCCACGTCCACATCGAGCACCGTCACCTCGACCACGTCACCCACGCCGACCACCTCGTAGGGCGAATCGATGCGGGTATCCGCCATCTGCGAGATGTGCACAAGCCCGTCCTGCTTGACGCCAATATCCACAAACGCGCCGAAGTCCACCACGTTGCGCACCGTGCCATACAGCTTCATGCCGGGGCGCAGATCCTCTATCTGGAGCACATCGCGGCGCAGCAGGGGCGGCGGCACGTCCTCGCGCGGGTCGCGCCCCGGTCGCTGGAGTTCTTCGAAGATATCGGTGAGCGTCGGCTCCCCCACCCCGAGCTCCGACGCCAGCCGGGCCATATCCAGCCCGCGCCGGGCCTGCGCCAGTTTCCGGCTAAGGTGCGGGTCGTCGAGCGCCAGCCCCAGCCGGTCAAGCAGGCGGCTAACCGTCTCGTAGCTCTCCGGGTGGACGCCGGTGTTGTCGAGCAGGTTGGCCGAGCCGGGCACACGCAGGAAGCCCGCCGCCTGCTCAAACGTTTTCGCGCCCAGCCCCTTCACGCGTTTGATGGCTTGCCGCGACTCGAACGGGCCGTGCTCGTCGCGGTCAGCGACGATCCGCGCGGCGAGCGCCGGGCCAAGCCCGGCAACGTACTGAAGCAGCGCCGGGGACGCCGTATTCACGTCCACGCCGACCGTGTTGACGACCGACTCCGTCACCTGTGCGAGCGCCTCCGCCAGCGCGGTCTGATCCACGTCGTGCTGGTACATCCCCACGCCGATGCTCTTGGGGTCGATCTTGACCAGTTCGGCGAGCGGATCCTGCGCGCGCCGGGCGATGCTGACCGCCCCGCGCAGGCTCACGTCGAGGTCGGGAAGCTCCTCCCGCGCGAGCGGGCTGGCCGAGTAGACCGATGCGCCCGCCTCACTTACCATCAGGTAGCTCACATCCACCCCCTCGCGGATCAGCTCGGCGGCAAGTTCCTCCGTCTCGCGGCTGGCCGTGCCGTTGCCGATGGCGAGGAGCGTTACGCCGTGCCGCGCCACGAGCGCCCGCAGCGCGTCGAGCGCCTCGCGCCACCTCGACTGCGGCTTGTGCGGGTAGATCGTGCCGGTGTCGAGCACCCGGCCCGTCGGATCGACGACCGCGAGCTTGCAGCCGGTACGGTAGCCGGGGTCGATGCCAAGCACCGTCTGCCCGCTGATGGGCGGAGTGAGTAGCAGGTTGCGCAGGTTGGTCGCAAAAACCCCGATGGCGTGCTCATCGGCTTGCTCGGTCAGGTCGCGGCGCACCTCGCGCTCGATGGAGGGACGGATCAGCCGCCGGTAGCCGTCCACAATCGCCGCATGCAGGTCGGCGGCGAGTGCTGAGCGCGGCGACGGCGGGTACAGGCGCTCCAGCGCGGCAATAGCCTGCTCCTCATCCACCTCCACGCTTACACGCAGCACGCCATCCCGCTCGCCCCGGTTCAGCGCAAGCACCTGGTGCGGCTTCACCTGCCGCAGCCCGCTCTGAAAGGCGTAGTACAGTTCGTATACCCGCTTCGGGTCCTGCGCCTCATCGGCGACCTCCGCCACCAGCACGCCGGAGCGCCACGTCAGCGAGCGGATCACCTCGCGGCTCTGCGCATCGTCCGACACAACCTCGGCAACAATGTCGCGCGCGCCCTGCCACGCATCCTCCGGCGTCGGGACTTCGTCGGAGAGGTAGTCCGCCACGGCGCGGTCGCGCTCGCCTTCAGCAAGGAGTCTCTGCTCCAGAATCCACGCCGCGACAGGCTCCAGCCCGCGCTCGCGGGCTACCTGGGCGCGGGTGCGGCGTTTGGGGCGGTACGGCAGGTACAGGTCCTCGACCTCTTGCAGCGTCTCCGCCTCCTCGATGGCCTCCTCAAGCTCCGGCGTGAGCTTGCCCTGTTCCGCGATGCTCTTCAAAACGGCCTTCTGCCGCTCGTCGAGCTTGCGCAGTTCATTCAGCCGGTCGCGGAAGGCTGCGAGCTGTACTTCATCAAGCCCACCGGTCACCTCTTTGCGGTAGCGGGCAATGAAGGGCAGCGTGTTGCCCTCGTCAAAGAGCGCCACCGTGCGCTCGACCTGCGAGCGCCGGAGGTTCAGGTCGCGGCTGAGCCGCCCGAGGAGGTCTTTCACGTGGTCGGGTCCTTTCTACATAACAGGGTTTGGCACAGGCCGTTGATTATACCAGCCTGGCTTATACACGGGAGAGTCCGCGAATGGAACGAATGGCGCCCGATCGATTTATTCCTTGACAATCTTAACGATTCTGGTATAATTACTTTCATGTTTGTCGAATTAGATTTATAGAGGCAGAGTTAAAATGGTAGTACAGGAAACAAACGAACTGCTGGAGTTCTTCAAGGCGCTGGCAGATGCAAACCGGCTGAAGATCATCGGGCTGCTGGCCCAGAACGAAATGACGGTCGAGGAAATGGCCGCCATACTGGACGTGCGCCCGTCGACCGTGTCCCATCACCTGAGCAGCCTGGCACACGCGGGCCTCGTATCGGCACGTGCGGAGAGCTACTACAACATCTACAGCCTCAACGTTGAGAAGCTCAACGAGATGGCGAAGCGGTTGCTGTCCGAGGAGACGCTGCGGGCACAGATCGACGACGTGGACCTTACCGCCTACGACCGGCAGGTGGTCGAGAACTTTTCCGACCGTGACGGACGGCTGAAGGCCCTCCCCGCACAGCACAAGAAGCTGATGGCTATTCTGCGGTACGTCGTGCAGGCCTTTGAGCCGGGGCGGCGCTACTCGGAGAAAGAAGTCAACGAGATCCTCGCGCAGTACCACGAGGACACCGCCCGGCTGCGCCGTGAGCTGGTCGAGGCGGGCATGATGCGGCGCGAGGGCGGCGGTGGCGAGTACTGGCTGCCGGAAGATTAACTGCCCCGTGTGAGTCAAACGGGCGAGGCCATACAGCGCCTCGCCCGTTGTGCTGTTTGCCGGAAGCTACGGCAGCCACAACTGGCTGTAGTCGCCGAGGTTGAACTTGAGCGCGCGCGGCTTGCCGCCATCCTGCTCGATGGTGACGTGCCGCCCGATCAGGCTGTCCTGAATGCGTGTCTGCACGTTGGCAATGCGCGAGCCTTCGAGCACGATGCAGCGCTCAAGCTCGCTGTTCTCGATCACCACGTCGTAGTAGACGCTGGTGTACGGACCGATGAAGCTGTTGATGATGCGCGTGTTCTTGCCGATGATGGTCGGGCCGCGCACGACGCTGTTGATGATCTGCGCGCCCTCCTCGACCGTCACTCGCGGGCCGATGAGCGAGTCCTCGTCCACCTCGCCGCTCACGTGCGGTGTGATCTCCTCCAGCACGTACGAGTTGGCATCGAGCATATCCGTCGGCTTGCCCGTGTCGATCCACCAGCCCTTGTGGATGTACGGGTACACCCGATACTCCTCGTGCTCGACAAGCCACTGGATCGCGTCGGTGATCTCCAGCTCGCCGCGCCAGGACGGTTTGATAGCGTTCACCGCCTCGAAGATGTGGTGGTCAAACATGTAGATGCCGACCAGCGCAAGGTTCGAGGGCGGGTTTTTCGGCTTCTCGATAAGCCGCCGGATCTGGCCGTTCTCGTCCAGTTCGGCAACGCCGAAGTGCTGCGGGTCGGGGACCTCCTTCAGCACGATCTGGCTGTTCCAGTCGCTGCTTGCGAACTGCTCGATGAGCGGGCTGATCCCGCCCTGGATGACGTTATCGCCGAGGAACATCACGAAGCGGTCTTTGCCCAGGAACGGCTCGGAGATCTTGACGGCATGCGCCAGCCCGAGCGGCGCTTCCTGCGGGATGTAGGTGACGCGCACGCCCCACCGGCTGCCGTCGCCCACCGCCGCCTCGATCTCGGGCGCGGTGTCGCCGGTCACAATGCCGATCTCCTTGATGCCCGCGTCGCGGATCATCTCGATCACGCGGAAGAGAACCGGTTTGTTCGCCACCGGGATCAACTGCTTGGCGCGCGTATACGTCAGCGGGTAGAGGCGCGTGCCCTTCCCGCCTGCGAGGATAAGCCCTTTCACGATGAAATGCTCCCTGTGCTAAGAAGGCTCAAGGTGGGTCAACCGATTCCGGCGCTAGCCGTAATAGCGCCCCCGCCGCTGATCAAGCTCGGCGTTGGTGAGCACCGCGCCGACGATGCGGACGCCAAGCCGCTCCAGAATCTGCTTGGCCTGCTCGGCGTCGTCACGGCGGGTGCTGCCGGCCCGCACGACGAGCAGCACACCGTCCAGCTTGGAGCCCAGTATAGCCGCATCCGAGACGGCGATCACCGGCGGTGCGTCGAACAGCAGGAAGTCCGCCTCCTCCTGCAGCCGTGCGATCACGGCGTCCATGCGCGCCGACCCGACAAGGTCGGCAGGGGTGGGCGGCAGCGGCCCGCTTGGCAGCAGGCGCAGGTTCTCCACACCGACATCCACGAGCGGCAATTCGTCCAGGTCTTCAAGCATCATCGTCGTGAGGCCCGGCTCCGACGCCACACCCCAGATTTCGTGCTGGGTGGGCCGGCGCAGGTCCGCATCGACGATGATGGTGCGCCGCCCGCTCTGCGCCATCGTCACGGCGAGGTTGGCGAGCGCCGTGCTCTTGCCCTCCTCCGGCGCGGGGCTGGTGACGATCACCGCGCGCACCGGGTCATCCACGCTGGAGAACAGCAGGTTCGTGCGCAGCGTGCGATAGGCTTCAGCCGCCGGAGAGCGGGGGTCGGTGAGTGTGATCAGGTTCGGCTGGGTCATCTTTTCTCGATTCCTACGGGTGTTTCAATCAGCATGTGGCGCGCGGCGCTATTCGGCCCGGCTCACTGGCTGGCGGATAATCGTCTTGAGCTTTTCCGGCGCGGTCCGGCGCGGATCGCCCAGGTAGATCTCGTGGTGCTTGCCCCGGAGGGCGCAGCCCGCCTCTTCGATGGCGGCATGCAGCCGTGCGATGGTCGGGCCTTCCGCCGAGTACGGGCCGATATGCATGATCTGGGCTGAGTACCCCTCGTCGTACGTCTCGAACCGGAGCTTTGGCAGCGCGGGCAGGTCCTTCTTGCGGCCCGCCTCGGCCACCGCCTGCTCCACGATCGCCGCCGTCACCCACTCCGGCTGCATGATCATCATCGTCCAGAGCCAATCGCCCTTGCGTTCGGCGTTGAACGCGGTCATATCCTCGGCCCACCACAGCCCTTCGAGCGGCATCACAGCGTAATCACGCGCCGGGTCGGCCTTCTTCACGGCGAACTTCACTGCGTAGGCGACGGCATACAGTGCCTCGACGGCTTCCTCGTAGGCGGGCGCTGTGTTGGGGTCGCCTGCCCCATCGACCATCAGGTACTGCATGGGCGGCACCTCAACAAACGCCACCTCTTTCGCAGAGGGGGCGTAGAGATGCTTCAGTTCTCGCTTGAGATCGATCTTCGCCACCTGGCAGCCCTCCGGGTGAGATACGGCTAACGTTCAGTCGGCGGGATGGCGCTCAGGACCGGCATCGCCAGCGCACGGCTCACATCCTCCGGCGACTTAATGATACCCGCCTCGGCATACTCCAGCGCAAACACCACAGCCAGCCCGACGAGAAAGCCCAGGATGCCGCCCGCGATGGTGTTGATCGCCGTCTTGGGGCGCTCCAGCCCGTAAACCGGGTCATCGACGATCTCCGCATCGATCCGGTCCTCGCGGCGGTTCTGGCTATTCTCGTCGTTGCGCCACTGCACGAACAGGTTAGCCCACTCCCAGGCGATGCGGTTGGCAAGCTCGCCGTTCGGGTTCTCGACCTCGATCCGCAGTGTGGACTGGTTCAGGTCGGTCGCAATGCGCACATCGGAGAGCAGCTCCTGCGGCGTCATATCGAGTTGCAGGTTCTCGATCACGTCGGCGGCGCGGTAGCTGCTGTTCAGCCAGCGCTGGTACGTGCCCAGAAGCTGCTTGGCCGCCTGCGCCTGCCCGAAGTCGCTGCGGGCGGGCTGCACGAGGATATCAATGGTGGACTTGTACAGCGGCGCACGCTGCTTGACGATCAAGCTGAAGCCAAACGCGGCGGCGGCTGTCAGCACCGCCAGCGCGATCATAATCCAGCCGCGCCGCCACAGGATACGCAAATACTCTTGTAACTGCATCGTCCCCTCCGCCAAGCTCTACGTGGCGATGTTTGTTTGCCCTGATCTGCCGAGCGAGTCCCTATCCCTTCGTATCCGGCACTTCGGCCAGCACCAGCATCCCCAGCCGTTCAAGCTGTCGCCGCTCACGCACCGTCGGGTCCAAGTACTCGATGAGGAAGGCGAGCGCAACGCCAGCCGCCAGCCCCAGCCCGATCCGCACAAGCGGCTCGAAGCGCGCGCTGAGCGGGGGCGGAACCGGCACGATCGCCGGCACATCCAGCGCAACCACCTCCACGCCGCTCGCGCCGAACTGCGGGAAATACTCGACGCTGCGCGTCCGCAGCACCTCGGCGGCGGCCTCGGCGGTTTTCGCCAGGATTTCGCTATCAGCGCCGCTCAGGTGGAGCGACATGACACTGCGCTCGTTATCGGCGGCGATGCCCGCCTGGATCGCGCCCGGCGGTACTTCCAGCCCCTGCTCGGCCAGCGCGGCGCTGACCTCCATCGCAAACGAGCCAGTGCGCACCCAGTCGGTGAGCGCATTCACGACGTACTCGGACGTCAGCCAGGGGTAATACTCGCGGTCCTCATAGCCGATGGTCGTCTCCGGTTCGGGCGGGGTGGCCGCCGTGAAGCGGATGCTGGTCGCAAAGCCCCCGGCTGCGGGCGCGCGGAGCATGCCGGGCAGCGTCAGCGCCGCCGCTGCAAGCGTCGGCAGCAGGATGAGCCACCAGCGCCGCCGAACGACCTTCCACAACTCGCGAAGCTCCATACCCCTATGTCCTCTCACCGATTGTTCGCCGGGCGCGCTCATCGTACCGCGCCTCGACAAAGGTCGCCAGTTCCCGATCAAACACCGCGCGGTCGAACCGCTCCGCGTTGGCGCGGCAGGCCGCCGGGCTGAAGCTCATTTCTGCAAACCGCCGCAGTGCATCTGACAGGCTCTCGACGGTCTGCTCGTCAAAGAACACGCCGGTCACGCCCTCAACAACTGTGTCCAGCGCGCCGCCGCCCCGGTAGGCGATGACCGGTCGCCCCGCCGCCTGCGCCTCGACGGGCGTAATGCCGAAGTCCTCCAGGCCGGGGAAGATGAACGCGCGGCACCGGGCGACGAGGTCCGGCAGGTCTTCATCCGGCACGTAGCCCAGGAACTCGACCGTCGGCCCAGCAAGCGCCTTCAGCCGGTCGAGATCGCGCCCGCGCCCGGCGATCTTGAGCGGCAGCCCCAGCGCCGTACATGCCTGCACCGCGAGGTCCACCCGCTTGTAGGGGATCAGCCGCGACACGATCAGGAAGTAGTCGTCGTGGTTTGAGGCTGGCTCGAAGCGGTTGACCTCGACAGGCGGGAAGATAATCGTTGAGTCCCGGTTGTAGAAACGCGCGATCCGCTCGCGGATCTCCGTCGAGATGGCAATAAAGTGATCGACGCGCTGTGCGGCGGCGTAGTCCCAGCGCCGCATCCATCGGATGAGCGGCTTGAGCGCCGCCGCTGTCGCCGGAGAGATCCCCTCCCGCGCGATGTAATGCTCGAACTGCCACAGGTAGCGCGTCGGCGCGAGGCAGTAGCAGATATGCAGCGCGTCACCGGTTTGCACGCCGTGGCAGAAGCCGCTCTTGTTCGAGAGCACCAGGTCGTAGTCGCTCAGGTCCACGCCGCCCCAGGCCAGCGGGTAGAGCGGCAGGTACTTCTGGTGGTGCGCGTAGATGCCGGGCAGGCGGTCCATCCACGTCGTGCGGATGTCCCACTCGCGGTAGAAGTCCGGCATGCGCTCCGGCGAGTACATCGCGGTGTAGACCGGCGCGCCGGGGTACAGCTCGACCAACGCCTCAAGCACGTTCTCCGCGCCACCGATCTGGTTCAGCCAGTCATGGACCAGTGCGATCTTCATGCGCCCTCACTCGAATCATCTGCGCCGGGGATGGCGTCCAGCAGGGAGCCGCGAATCGGCGCGTAGGTGCGGCGATGGATCTCGCACGGGCCATACGCGGCCAGCGCCGCACGGTGCAGCCTCGTCCCATAACCCTTGTGCTGCGCAAAGCCGTACTCCGGGTACACCTCGTCCAGCTCGATCAGGATACGGTCCCGCGTGACTTTGGCGAGGATGCTCGCCGCTGCAATACTGAGCGAATGCCGCTCACCCTCGTTCATGCTGTACTGCGGCACGTTGACCGTCGGCAGGCGCAGCGTGCGCCCGTCGATGAGCAGGGAGCCGACCTCGACGCCCAGCCCGTCGAGCGCGCGCCGCATGGCAAGCTGTGTCGCGCCGACGACGTTGTGCTCCTCGACCTCCCGCGCGGAGGCCACGCCGACGGCTGCCGCCAGCGCCGTCTCCAGCACCACCGGGTAGAGCGCCTCGCGCTGGCGCGGCGTGCAGAGCTTGCTGTCGCGCACCCCGGCGAGCACATCGGGCAGGTCGTCGCGGTCCGGCGGGAGGATCACCGCTGCGGCGACCACCGGGCCTGCCCACGCGCCGCGCCCGGCTTCGTCCAGCCCGGCGACAGGCCCCGCGCCTTCCGCCCACAGCTTGCGCTCAAGCGTCAAGCCGGGCATCGATACGGTCATGCTCTCTCGCCTCGTAAAGACCGCGCCAGCCGTTCCAGCGCACCCGCAGCACTTCGATCAGCATGTTGATCGAGTCGCGGATCGGGTGGACGCGGCTCTGCTCGCGGTAGTACCACGTAATCGGCACCTCGATGAGCTTGTAGCCCCGCTTCAGCGCGATGAACAGCACTTCCACGTCGAACGCCCAGCCGTCAATCGTCTGGAGGCGAAAGACCTCCTCCGCCACATCGCGCCGGAAGACCTTAAACCCGCACTGCGTATCGTGAATCCGGGGGATGGCCAGCACCCGCACGATGAAGTTAAACACCCGCCCCATAAAGTGCCGGTACTCCGGCTCGCCGATGCGCCGGGAGCCGGGCACCTCGCGGCTGGCAATCGCCACGTCGTAGCCGTCGCGCACGGGCGGCATGAACTTGTTGACCTCCTCGATGGGCATTGAGAGGTCGGCATCGCAGATGAACAGGTAATCGCCTTTGCCCGCCAGCATCCCGGTGCGGACCGCCGCGCCCTTCCCCTGCCGCGGCTCGTGGAGCACGCGGGCATAGGGATGCTCCGACGCAAACGCCTCCGCGATCTGCGGCGTGGCATCGCGGCTGTTGTTGTTCACCACGATCACCTCGATCGGGTAGTCCTGCGCCTCGACAAAGGCCGCGATCTGCGCGAGGCTCTCCGGAAGTCGGTTTTCCTCGTTGTATGCCGGGATGATGAGTGACAGGCGCGGCCTGTCTTCCGATCCGGTCATGTACTCCCCACTGGTGTTCACATCCGCGCCGGTTCAGCTACCGGCGACCAACATTACCAATTTACGCCCCTTCGGACAAGTCGCGGTCACGTCCGGAAGCGCCTATGCACGGCGCCCGCCGTACTGACCCCCACCATGCAAGCCTCCGGCTTGCACCTCCCCCTTACAAGGGGGAGGTGGTCGACCCAGAGGGTCGACCGGAGGGGGTTTAGCAAGGAGTCACCTCCGGGGCCGCTCGCCGCCCGCCTCTGCACGCGCCCAGTCGTAGGTCTCCGCCGCACGTCGCCAGACGTCGTCCGGCAGGGCCTTGTAGTGACGCGCCTCCTCCCCCGCCACGCGGAAAGCGTGCCGCAGGAAGGGCCAGAGTTCGTCGCGCCCGGTCATCATCGCAGCGCGTGCCGCGCGGGCGAACGCCCCGCCCTCCGCCAGCAGCCCGCTCGTGCGAAACGCCTCATCGAGCGCGGCGCGGTCGTAGTCCACCGCCCGCTGCTCGACCTCCCACCGGCCCCGCCGCCCGGTGAGCAGCGCATACTGCGCGCGCGGGTCGCCGCCAAAGGGCTGCCCGACCGAGCCGGGGTTGAAGGCCAGCTTGCGCCCGGCATGTGCTTGCCAGGCAATATGCGTATGGGCCAGCGCCAGCACATCCTCGTCGATCATCCGCAGCATGTCGGCGGCGTGCGGGTTACGGTCGGGGTAGACAGGCTCCTTATTGCTGCGCGGCGAGCCGTGCACGAAGCGCACCGGCGGTAGCCCCGGCACGTCGAGCGTGTGCTGCTCCGGCAGGCTGCCCAGGAAGGCCAGATCGGCCTGTGTGAGGCGCGCATACGTCCAGCGAACCGGCGCGTACTGCTCGGCCTCTACCCACGCTTCAGGCACATCACGCCGGTCCATCTGCAGGAACATCTCGTCGGTGTTGCCCAGCAGCACGACGTGCGCCGCCGCCTGCACCCGTTCGATCACCTTGTGCGGGAACGGCCCCCGGTCCGCGAGGTCGCCGAGCACGACGACGGCATCGACGGACTGCCGCTCGACATCGGCCAGTACGGCATCGAGCGCCAGTACGTTGCCGTGAATATCGGCCAGCACCGCAACACGCATCTCAGCCCCCCTCCGGGCCGCCGACGGGCGACAGCATCGCCTCGATAACCTCCGGCGGCGTCTTGCTGGCCGCCTGGATTGCCCGCCGCTTGCGTAGCATGCGCGGCAGCGAGAGCAGGCCGCTCAGCATCCCACGCAGGCGCGCCCGTGCCGCCTCACCCCGCCACGCACGCAGAGCGTCCCACGCGAGCCGGGCCTGCGCCCGGACGATCTTCGGCCAGTGCTTGCGCAGCAGCGCGCCGGGGTAGTTCTTGGCGATCACCCACAGGTTGTTGCGACCGTCATAATAGCTGGCCGTCACGCCGCCGCCCGTCGCGGCGAGGTGGTGGTACACAACGGCGCTGGGCACATACACGCAGCGCCAGCCCGCAAGCTGCGCCCGCCACGCGAGGTCCACGTCCTCCATCGAGAAGAAGAAATCATCGTCCAGCAGGCCGATCTCGTCCAGCATCTCGCGGCGGTAGGCCGCCGAGCCGCCGCACGCGCTGAACACATACTCCTCGCGGTTGTAGCGCTCGTCGTCCCGCTGCCAGACGCCCCGGTTGCCCGCCCGCCCATCGATGGTGTAGAAGTCCCCGGCGGTGTGCAGCGTGACGACGAGCGCCGGTCAAACAGCAGCATCTTGCTGGCGACAATCCCGGCGTCGGGGTAGCGCTCGAAAGCCGCCGCGACCTGCTCGGCCCAGTCCGGCTCGACCTCGGTGTCGTTGTTCAGCAGGATCACGATGTCGCCTGTTGCCGCCCGCATCCCCGCGTTGCACGCCCCGGTGAAGCCCCGGTTCTCCGGCAGCGCGACAACCCTGACTTCCGGGTAGTCGCGGGCGAGCAGCTCAAGCGAGCCGTCCGTCGAGGCGTTGTCGGCAACGATGACTTCAAGACGCGGGGCGGTCTGCCGCCGCAGGGAGTCCAGGCAGGTCGGCAGGAAGTGCGCCCCGTTCCAGTTCGGGATGACGATGGAGATCAGAGGATTGTTGGTCATGCGGATTCATGCTCGCGGATGTACTCGGCGAGTGCCTCCTGCCACGGGCGCAGGCTCACGCCCAGCGCGGCGGCGAACACATTGTCGAGCGGCGCGTAGGGCGGCGGCGTCGAGGCGCGCTTGAAGGCGTCCGACGTGATCGGCTCAATCGGCACGTCCAGCCCGGCCAGCCGCACGATCTCCTGTGCAAACTCGTAGCGGGAGCACGCGCCCGCGTTCACCAGGTGGAACACGCCGGGCCGCTCCAGCTCAACCAGCCGGGCGATGCCGTCGGCCAGGTCGCATACATACGTCGGCGAGCCGACCTCGTCGGTGACGACGCGCAGCGCCTGCCCCGCGCGGGCTCGCTGGAGGATCTTATGGATAAAGTTCACGCCGTTCGGCCCGTACAGCCACGCCGTCCGCACGATGGCGTACTGTGGCGCGAAGCGCTCGACGACCTGCTCGGCGACAAACTTGGAATACCCGTACGGGTTGATCGGGCGGCGGGCGTCGTACTCCTGATAGGGGCGAGACGCCTGCCCGTCAAAGACTTCGTTCGTGCTGACATGCACCAGCGCCGCCCCGACCTCACGGCAGGCCATCACGACGTTGTACGTACCGATGCCGTTGACCCGCACCGCCTCCTCGGGGTGCTCGGCGGCGTAGTCCACGTTTGTCATCGCCGCCGCGTGGATCACCACGTCGGGTGCGAAGTCGATGATACGCTGCGCCGCCCCGCCGGGGTCAGTCATGTCCCAGTCCGGCAGGTCGCCCGCTTCGAGCGTGTGGTCGGCGCTCAGACGCTTCCACAGAGCCGTGCCAAGCTGGCCGCGGCTGCCCGTAATAAAGATTCGCACAATTCCCCCTGAGACTTGTGTGGGGCGGGCACGCAGCCCTCACCCCGGGTTACTGCTGCGCGCCCGATTATACCGGCTGATCGCCCCGGCTGACAGCCACCGCGCCCTGTCGCCGCAGCCGCCGCATGGCGATCCACCGGATGAACAGGGGCAGCACGATCTGCCCGGTGAGGTGGATGGCGACCGCTGCCGAAACGGCTGCCATCACCGTGAGCACCTGCGCCATGTACTCCGGCACACCGGGGAACAGGTTCGGTATGACGTTGAATGGGCCGTACGTGTAGACGCGGGGCATACCGATCTCGTAGGCGGGGTCATAAATGAGCAGCAGGACAAACGCCGCGATGGCCACCGACCACACCGCCCCGAGAATGCTCGCGAAGCCCGCCCCCAGCCGCGCGTTAAGCGCTGCCCAGACGCGCTCGTCACGCTTCGGAGTGAAGCTTGCCGCGAGCAGGCCGAGCGCCAGGCTGGACCGCACCCGCAGGAACGGCCCGGCGAGCATCTGCACGAGCAGCAGCCCGCCAGTGAGGAGCGGCAGCACGGGCCGCCGGTTGAGCGTCCGCCCTAACTGGCCCGCGCCGGTCACGTCGATAGCCGGCCCCAGCCAGTCCGTAAAGACGAACACCGCCCCGGCAAGCAGCACAGCGAGCAGCACCAACCGCACGAGCAGCAGCCCGGCGAGGTATACCCGCACCCGGCGGCGCACAACGCGGAAGCGGCGGCGAAGGTCCGCGCCCAGACTGACCGCCTGCGCCGCGCCGACCGCCGTTACCAGCCCCAGCAGCCACGCCATGACAAGCTGGAGCCCGACGAGCGACCACAGGGTCAGACCCAGCCGCCCGCCGATGGCCCAGCTTCGCGCGTCGGTAACCCACTGCGGCGCGTTGCGGTAGGTCGCCACCGCAAAGAACGTGAGCATCCACAGCACGAGCAGCACCACAGCGGGCAAATAGATGATCTGCAGCAGTCGCCGCATGCGCCGCGCGGAGAACTGCCGCAGCCGCTGAAGGCGGCCCGGCGGCTCTGCCTGTGTACCGGTTGCCATGGCCTAGCCTCCTATCCTGCGGGCGCGGCGCTGCGCGAGCGCCAGCCCTCCGACGATCAGCCCGACCTGCACGGCGATCACCACCAGCAGGTACAGCGTCGCCGTTGAGCCGAGCACAAAGGCCACCTGCTGCGGCGAGGGCTGCGGCATGCTCCGGAAAACCTGCAGCGGGGCGGATGTGCTCTCCGCCCAGTTCACGATAAGCAGGAAGACCAGCCCGTAGATCAGCCCAACGTTTAGCACAATGGACCCGACCCACGTGATAAACCGCCCGGCGAGCGCCATCGCCACCGCCCGCGACCTCGACCGCGAGAATGTCGAGGCGACCAGCCCGATGGCGCCGCTCAGCAGGAACTGCACAAACGGCTGCGATACGTACCACAGCCCAAACAGCAGAACGGCAATGGTCGGCATGATCCACATGCCTTCACGCAGCCACATCGAGAGGCGGGAGGGCTCGAAGTAAAACACCTCGCGCAGGAAATAAGCGAAGAGGATCAGGCCGGTGACGGTGCTCGCAAAACGCAGCACGACCAGCCCGGCGAGCACGCTGCGCAGATGCGCCAGCGCCGCCGCGTACTTCGCCAGCACAATCTCGCGAAGCGGCAGGAGCGTCGTGCGCAACAGCCCCCAGCTTTGCAGCTCCACCTCACCGCTGATGACTGGCGCGGTCTGCGCAACGACGAGGATGTTCGCCGCCGCGCC
>Ga0116169_1001563_pt1 | contig 18642 bp, 15 predicted proteins | sample AD_UKC130_MetaG_FD_89796 | JGI IMG/M metagenome (GOLD analysis project Ga0116169, IMG submission 89796) | Active sludge microbial communities of municipal wastewater-treating anaerobic digesters from Canada - AD_UKC130_MetaG | ecosystem: Engineered > Bioreactor > Anaerobic > Digestate | place...
AAGATTCAATCCAGAGTTCAAAGAATACTACGACACCAAGAGAGCACAAGGAAAGCACCCAAATGTTGTCACCGGAGCCATAGCACGTAAATTAGCTCATCTTATCTTCGCCTTATGGACTGAAAATCGGCCATTTGATCCTAACTATAAGTGGACAGCCGGTTCTACTAATTAGTGTGGAATTACTATGTGGTTGTCAAAGTGCACAATAACTATTGACTATTCATAGCACGTCTTACTTTAACTCCAGCTATCCTCACTACGGATTAATGGTGGGGCAGAACTTTTTGACGATCTCGCAAAAGACCGATAAGGTTGATGAAGCCGTAACTCTGCTAAAGTATTTACATGAATACACTTCTACGTACAAAAGCGAGTTTGAAGAAGCTTTTCTGAAAGAAAGCCTAAAGATGCCTAGCGACATCGAGGACGCTTTGCAGGGTGCAGTTGAAGATTTTTTGAAACTGTGGAACCAGCTCGTTTTAAATAAAGGTCTAGAACAACTAGTTTTGTTTCCCCCATTGTTTAAGGATCTGGATGAAGGTTTCGGATACCCGTTCTACACTTATGAAGTAAAACCAGGCATGCTAGAAATCGGACTAAACTTTACCGTAGTGCCATCTCAGGACGGCAAGTCTATTGCTAGTGCTTCAGTAAGTATGTATCATGAACTTGCTTACGATCCAGAAATGTCGGCATTGTTCAAAGAATGCGTTAAAAACTTAATTGAGGTTGTAGAACCGGAAGCTAGAGTAAAGGGTGCAAAACTTATATTGACAGAGTTAGGGACTGATGAAGAGACCAGTAACTTCAACTTTTTTAACATGACCGGCATTTACCGCTACAATGGAGTTGGTTACATGACGTTAGGTCCCGAGGGAGAAGGGGGCAGTAGATATACACTATTAGTGACGCCCGACAGTTCTCCTAACACAATATACAGTCAGAGAAGGTATGTAACAAAACCATCCCAGTAGATCGGTTCTTTAGGTTGCTAGGCTCTTGCATGGTTTACGAATATGAGCAAAAAAGGGCGGTAGCTGTTTACGGCTACCGCTTTTTACTTCCACTTAGTTCTTTTGCTCTGCAAGGAGTCTGGTGATGAACCTTTCGTATTCCTTTTGCTTTCTTTCGATTTCCACGTTGTGCTCTCTTGCCGCTTCCTTCATAGCTTCTTCAGGATCTGCTCCCTGAAAAATGGCCTTTTGACCTGCCATTTGGAGGTAGCGGCGGCGGTGCCTTGGCGCCACCAAACCGTAGACCGAAGCGGTGGACTCAGCAAGAGCTTTGGTGAAAATCTCGGCAGCTTTCTGTTCGATGCCGATCTTCAGAGCACCTTCAGGGTTTGCCGGGATAAAGATAGAGCCGGGAATCTCATCCATAGTCCGCTTGGCAAGCTCTACCTGGGTAGAGTCATCAGTAAACCACTTGACAAACTCCCAGGCCTCAGCTTTGTTCTTCGAGCGTTCGAAGATGCCAAGGGAAGAACCGGTGCCAAAGGTCGTACGGTTGAGCTTTTCGCTTGATGCGTACCCCGGTGCCTGCACCATGCTCCACTTGCCCTCAATTGTAGGAGCGCTGTGAATGAGGTTGGTGTAGAAGCTGGGGTACTGGAGGGTGATAGCTAGATCCCCGCTCATAAAGGCCTGTACCGGGGGGAGCTCCACCGCAATTTTATGCTTCACATATAAGTCCACGTAGTCCTTGAAAGCTTCAATGGCTTCGGGACTGTCGTAGCCTGACCTGGTAAGGTCTTCGTTGTAGTCATCAGCGCCTTTTTGCCACATAAACATGTTCAGGTCGGCATAGATGCCATCACCAAGTCCCCACTGCAGCATGAAGTTTGTGCCGTTTGCCTGCATCTTGGGCAGCGCTTTGATCAGTTCGTCCCAAGTGATCATTTCCCCCAAACCGAGGTTTTGCAGGATGTCGTCTCTTTGGTATGCAGTAGTGACGTTGGAGAAGTAGGGAACGCCGAAGACTAGAGACTTGTAGGAAAGCGAGCGGTAGAAACTTGGGTTTGCTCGGCTTCTAACCTCATCGAATCCTGCCATCTGGGTAAGATCGATGAGTGCGCCTCTCAGGCCTAACTCCGGCAGAAACAGTGCTCCTGCCCCTGCGACGTCGGGAACATCACCTGATGCGGCCGCTAGGAGAAAACGGTTTTCGTTGTCTGCCCATGAGAGGCTGGTAAACTCCACAGCGATCCCAGTTTTGGCTGTAAACTGAGATTCGGTGAGATCGCTGATGATCCTGAGCTGTTCGTTGCTGTGCCCGGTGAGCCAAACCTTGATGGTCTTTGCCTGAATGGGCAGAGCTAGAGCAAGGAGCAAAACACCTAAAGCAAGAAAACAGAACTTACGGCTGCGGATTTCCATTTACCCCATCCCCCTAGTGGTTTTAGTTAGATCCTGCAGTTCATGCTACTTCCATCAACGAGCCTAGAGCAGATAAGTGGAGACATAGACGAATGGCTTAGCAGTGTGGACCAGTGGCTCGAGAAGAGCGATCACTTTGCTGAGTTCCAAAGTAATGCGCTCACCTGTGAGGGGCGAAACTCTGCCGGACTCAGCATCGCCAGCCACTTTTTTGCTAAACTCTTTGAGCGATGCTATTAACGGCTCTAGCTGGGCAACCTCTTCAGGAGACTCTTCTCTGAGGTTTCGGGTATCCCATGGACGAATCTGGAGGTCTGCCACCTTACCTTTGAGTTCTTCGATCTTAATTAGGTAGCTAGACGCAAGACCGCTCTCTGCGCCAAGGTAGGGTTCAAATTCCTGGATACGTAAAGCGAGATCTCCGAGCATAAGCTCTGCAGCTGCTCTTGGGTCTCTAAATGTTGGTACCGCAGGTTCCTTCCAGATGCCGGCTTTCAGGACTTCGTAGTCTGCAGGTTTCATGTTGGCGGTGGAAAAGATAGTTTGTCCGCTGATTGCAGTGGTTCTGCCCGCTGCAATCTGCTCCTGCATGACGTACTCGTCATAGAGATAGACGCCAAGCCCTGGGAAGATGTAGGTAGTTCCCTTCATGGAACCCAGGTCGCTGATGGCGATTCTCCTGTAGTGATCAACATCACCTGTATAGGACATAGGGCAGAAGAAGCTGATGTTGCGGTTTTCCGCCCAAGTTGCCCAGTCCTGACCCAAGTCCAGCTTGTACCAGGAGTATGGGGAGCCGGTAGACGCGGAAACGAGCAGGTCCGGTTTTAACTCCTTCAGCTCGAAAAACGCCCGCTCCACAAAGCGGTTGACAAACTGTGTCTTAAAAACGGTGAAGTTGTCCTTGTCCCTCTGGAATTGGATGTCGAAAGGATCGATGCCAAAGAGAGACTTGTAGAGCTCCCTAGCGTATTCATGATAGCCAAACTCGGTGTCGTAGCGGACGTAGTCCAGCTGGATGCCGTCCACACCGTAGTCGACTACAAGTTCCTTTAGAATAGACATAACGTACTCGCGGGCTTCAGGGACCATAGGTGAAATCCAGTAGTGTCCGCTGCTTCCGGTGTACTTTTCTTCGTAGGTTTTATCAAGCCAAGCCATTTTCTCATCGAGGAAGTGGTTGATGCCAGTTCCAACGCCGAAGGTGTTGATCAGCGTGTGAATCTCGATGCCCTTTTGCCGGGCGATTTCGATGATATCTTTAAGCTTGTCGCCTTCGTAGATCTGGCTTTCGTAGTGTTCAGCAGCTACCTTGCTGGGATAGGTTGCTGCGCCGTTATTGTAGGCATCGATGATCAGGAAGTTAACGTTTATGGAAGCCATGTCTTCCATAAACCTCTCCACATCGGCTTTGGAGAGGAGGTTCCGCATGGTAACGTTGTCCACCCAGATGCCTCTTGTCTCCACAGGGAGGGACTCGTCCATCAGCGGCTTGATGTTTTTGAGCTCCTGGTTGATGTCTATGAGAGTGCGCAGGGCTTTATCTTCGTCAGCACTTCCAACCTCTGCGGCCTCAGCAAGCTTGTGGCTAATCGTTGCAAGAATATCTTCGATCCTGTAGTAGTCCAAGCGCATCATCTTGGATTTGCTTTCCTCAAGATTACCTCTGATGGCTACAACTTCCGCGGTTAGCTCGGACACTCTTTGCTTGATGAAATCGTCAGCAAAGACCGGTAGAGAAGCAAAGAAGAGAGCACAGAGCAAAATCGCAGCTCCTAACAGTTTTGTGCTAATTTTCACAGGTTTGACCTCCAATAAAGTTCCAGTTTCCAAGTTGAGTTCTTTCAGTATTATAGAGTTTTAATATACCTGTCGAACTCTCTCAGCTTTCTCTGGATTTCATCTGTGGATTCTTTGGCAGCTTGGCGAATAGCTGTTTCCGGATCGTCTCCCTGGATGACAACCTTGTTGAAGGCAAAATCGATATATCTGTTGGCGATGTGGCCGCCTACAACTGCAGTCTGCATACGACAGGTGGCAAGAGCTTCTTTAGCCAAGTGGAGCTTTTCTTCTGGGAACGGTGCAAAGTCGATGGAGTCCTTGTTGGAGAAGAAGATGCGGTTGCCGTGGATTTGGTTTGAGGTCTGCATGAACTTGGTGGTAAACTCGGTAGAACCCAACCACTTCATGAGCTCCCAAGCGGCGTCCTTGTGTTTAGTGGAGGAAACGATGGACCAGGTCAGCATCTTGCCGGTGTTGGTCCTGTCGATTGAACCATCGGCGCGTTTTGTCCCTGGGAAGAGGGTGATATCCCACTTGCCGGAGATCTGGGGGTTCGTCAGTTCGAAACCTGCGTAGTACCAGTTCTGCAGGATCTGCAGAGGGGTTTCAGCAGAAGCAAATGTGCCCCAGATTGGATCTTCAACAGGCAGGTGGTACTGTTTGTGAAGGTCGGTAAGTTCTTTGAACGCCGCTACTGCTTCTGGAGAGTCGAGGTTGGATGCAGTGCCATCTGGCTTGTAGATGTCCGCGCCTCTCTGGAAGACGAAAGGCAGGTACTTGCCGACGATTTCGCCGTCGCCTTGGTAGTAATAGTAGGTGTCCATGTTTCTGGCTTTGAGTTTCAGTGCCAGAGCCCTAATGTCGTCCCAGGTCTCAGGGACTTCCAGCCCCATCTCGCTGAAAACGTCAGTACGATAATAAGTCCACGTCCAGTTGATCTCACCAGGAAGAGCGAAAAGAGCGGATTTATACTGGAGAGCAGGGAGGAGCATGGGGTTCAACTGATCGGTTACCGACTTGACGTCGGCAAACTCGCTGAGGTTGAGCAGCGCACCACGAATGCCAAGCTCTACAACTTGGTTGGAGTAGAGTTCAACAATGTCCGGGGCATCTCCGCCAATGAAGGATAGGAGGAGTTTGTTCATGATGCCGTCGATAGGTACTACTTCGATTTCAACTTCAATACCGGTTTTTGCGGTAAAGTCGGTTTTTACCAGTTCTTGGAAGACCTGGCCAAGTTCGGCTCCGTACCAGGTCCAAACTACCAGCTTTTCCGCAAAAGCCAGTCCTGCAACAAGACACGTTACAGCAAATACAAGCAGCAGCTTTTTGGTGTTCATTTTCTCTTACCCCTTTCATTTCAAAAAAAATATAATCAAGGGTTAATTTCTAAGCAGGTGGCGCATTTCCTCTAAAAATCGGCATTTTAACCGATAAGTATTGAAAAACGCTAGAATGTGGAAAGCAAACCGCTTGGGGTAAAGGTTTTTGGCACTTTACAAAAAATGCGGCAGCCGGGGAAGCTGCCGCTTTTCAATCTCATGGTTGCTTCTGCGCCAAAGTGGCTCCTAAGATTTCGCGCTCTTCTGATTTGGGGAAGCTTACGGAAGTGTTGTCTGTACGTAGGTGAAGGGCGTTGCTGTGTAGAGGAGGGGTTCTAAGAGGTTTGTTATTTTGCTTAGATCAAGGAGAATGCGCTCGCCCGACGGAGATGCGATTCTACCTTGGTTTACATCTTCTCTTACGCTGCTTTCCATCTCTTTAATATAAGCGAGTATTGGCTCGAGCTGTGTTACCTCTTTTTCCGACCCCTCTCTGGGGTTTCTAGTGTCCCAGTCTCTGATCTCAAGCTGAGACACCGCTTCTTGCAGCTCACCTAGATGGGCAAGATAACCGGATAGAAGAGCCTGCTCTGCTCCTAGGTGGGGTTCAAACTCCTTGATGCGGTTAGTAAGATCGGTGAGCATCATGTAAGCTGCCTTCCTCGGATCTCTGAAAGTGGGGAAAGCCGGATCCTTCCAAACGCCTGCTTTAAGCATTGCTTTGTCGGAAGCTGTCAGGTTGTAGGTGGAGAAGATCACCTGACCGCCGATAGGGGTAGCCCTTCCTGCTGCGATCTGTGCCCTGAGGGCGTTTTCGTCGTAGAGATGGGCGCCAAGACCGGTGAAGGCATACGAGGTGCCCTTAAGGGTTCGGAGCTCGCTTAATGCGAGGTTCTGGTAGTTGACAAGGTCTGCGGTGTAGGACATAGGGCAGACAAAGCTGATGTTGCGGTTGTAGGCCCAGCCCGCCCAATCCTGACCTAGTGTCAGCTTATACCAGGTGTACGGTGACAGAGCCGCTGCAGAAAGGAGTACATCCGGTTTAATGGCTTTCAGCTCGAAGAATGCCCTTTCTACGAAGCTGGTAACAAACTGAGTTTTGAAGAGGATGAAGTTGTTCTGGTCTCCTTCGAACTTGATGTCCAGTGGATCGATACCGAAAAGCTTCTGGAAAAGCTCCCTTGAGTACTCGTGATAGCCGAAATCGAAGTCGTAGCGCACGTAGTCCAGCTGAACGCCGTCGACGTTGTACTCGCCGACTAGTTCCTTCAAAATGGAGAGCAGGTACTCTCGGACCTCTGGAAGAGCCGGGCTTAGCCAGTAGGTTCCTCCAGTTCCGTCGTACTTGCCGTCTTTGTGTTTGTCCAGCCAGGACATTTTCTCATCGAGGAAGTGAGCAATGCCCGCACGGCCGATGCCGAAGGTGGTGATCAGTGCGTGAACTTCGATGTTTTTGGAGTGAGCGATCTCCACGATATCCCTCAGCTTGTCGCCACCGTACATCTGGCTTTCAGGGTGCTCCGGTGCAACCTTGCTGGGGTAGGTGGCAGCGCCTTCGTTGAAGGCATCGACGATAACAAGATTAACGTTAATCGAGGCCATATCTGCAAAGAACTCTTCTACATCCTTACGGGAGCGGAGCTGCCTCATGGTCACGTTGTCCACCCAAATTCCTCTTGTTTCAACGGGAAGCGACTCTTCCATCATAGGCCTGATGTCCCTGAGGAGTCCATTTACCTCTGCTAGGATCACGGTAGCTTCGTGCTCGGTCTTTTCCGGCTGGAGGGAAGAGTCGAGCTTGGCGCAAATCTCCGCAAGGATGCCTTCGATTTTGCCGTAGTCCAGACGCTTCATCTGAGTTTTGGCGGTCTCTAGTTCTTTGCGGATGTTTTCAACATCGCCTTGGAACTCTGCAACTTTCCGCGAGACAAAGTCGTCGGCGTAGAGCGAAGAAGAAAGCAGCACCGGCACCAACACTAGAGACAGGGCTTTGAGACCAAACTTAAGAGTTTTCAAAGGTTTAACCCCCTTCTTGGAATTGATGAATGAGGTGTGTTTCCGGTTTTGTGGATGCGAAGGTTTATGTATGTAACCGGGCTGTTAGACCGATCGGGCGTTTACGTACTGCCTAAGTTTTCACACCTACAGTTCTCAGCAGAAAGGAGTTTTCCTTCGCTAAACTTGTTTTTTGTTCGGAAAATTCCGAGTGGAAGAGGGAAGTGCGAGATATAAGCTTTATTGAGGTTGGATTTGGAACTTCCGGAGACAGAGCGTTTTTTCGGACAAACCCTTGCTCTATACAGCTATGCTTTGCTTTGGAGGCCTGCAAAAAAGGGCCCCCTCTGTGGTAAACAGTCGTCTTGGCGTAACTGTCTAGCGCAAAGGGAGCCTATAGGAACGGAACAAAAGATCCGGCGATTTCACTTTGAAGCTAGGCGTCTGCCTTCAGCACCACTTTGATGGCACCATCGCGGCGCTCTTCGAAGATGTCGTAGGCTTCGGCTACTTGAGACAGAGGCAGGGTGTGTGTGATCAGTGGCCTCATGTCGATCTTTCCCGCTTTGATCAGGTTGATCAGTTCGGGGATGCGGTTGGCGTTTACCAAGCCCATGGCGATGGTGATGTTTTTAATCCAGAGCTTGTTCATTTCGACGATTTGGGGCTTTTCGAAGACGCCAATGATGGAAACAGTTCCTCCGGGTCTGACGCTATTGATCGCACCTTTGAACGTTGGTTCGAAACCGTTGGCTTCAATGGTGACGTCTGCACCGCGGCCTTCGGTCATGTCGCGCAGTGCTTGGGGAACGTCCACCTTGTTGGGGTTAAGGCCTACGTCTGCCCAGCCGTTCTTTTTGGCAAACTCCAAGCGGGAGTCGTCAATATCCACAGCCACGATAGTTGCAGGACCAAAGAGGCGTGCTGTGGCCATTGCGCACATGCCCACAGGACCGGAACCGAAGACGGCTACGGTGTCCCCAGGCTGGATTTTGCCGTTTTCAGCACCAAAGTAACCGGTGGAAAGAATGTCTCCTACAAACAGGACATCCTCATCTTCCAGTTCTTCTGGAATCAGGTGCATGCCCGAGTCGGCGTAGGGGACTCTGACGTAGTCAGCCTGGCAGCCGTCAATCATGTAGCCGAAGATCCAGCTGCCGTCTACGCACTGGGAGTACATACCTCTGCGGCAGTAGTAGCATTCCATACACTGGGTAACGCAGGAAACCGCAACTCTGTCGCCGGGCTTAAACCTGGTTACCGCAGGGCCGACTTCTTCAACAATGCCGCAGAACTCGTGTCCGATGATTCTGCCGGGCTCCACTTCCGGGAGACCGCCGTGGCGGATGTGCTTGTCGGTTCCGCAGATAGTGGAAGTTGTTACCTTTACAATGGCATCGGTGGGTTTTTGAATTTTTGGTTTGGGCACAATATCAAGACTCATCTTTTCGGGACCATGGTAAACGAAAGCTTTCATTGTTGACATACAATCACCCTCCTAAGTCGTCAGCTTTCCTTGCAGTAAGATAAGTCAAAGCCGTGGTGCCTTTTTTATCCCTCCTTTCTCTCAAAAAAATAGACCGAGTCTGTGGCTTTCTGGCCAGAGACTCGGTCTATCTCAGGGCAACGGCTTCGTTTCCCTTCAATCTACCGGTTATGCTTTGCAGAGCTTTCCTGGGTTACTGTGCGGTCGAGGACTAGAACGTGCATCCAAAAGTCTTTTTCTGCATCGACTAAAAACGATTGATGGAGTACCTTTGCGGTAAGTAGGTTTTCTATGTAGGGTACGTTATCTTGGGCATGCTGTTTACACACCTGCATGCGCCCCGAGTTGACAATGCGCAGACCTTCAGGTGTTTCGACGAGGAATCTTTCCGGGTCTGTAAGGAAGCCTTCGCCACGGATGACTACCAGATCTTCCCATATGGTAACCCGGGTATGGTCCGATCCTTTGCCGAGTTTGGACTTGAAGTACTGTTCAATATAGATCTTCAGCTCGTGCTGTAGTTTTCTTCGTGCCCGCTCATCCAGCTTTCCCTGACTCTGTAGAAGTTCACCAGACACCATTTTTCGTCTCCTTCCTTAGGGAACTTACCAGAGTACCAAAGTGCGGAAAAAAACAAAACCAGTATTTGATGGCCCGAGAAAAACACGAGCTGCCAAATACTGGTATTTTAGCGAGCCACCTAACGGTTTCTCCCTAAACCACCTTGACTCCGAACATTGAAAAGATTGTCTTTTTTTTATCATAGTGCAATAGAATCTGAATGTCAACATCTCGGAGTGATACGGACAAGCTGAATGCTCCAAAACCCTGCTATGCTTGCAGGATAGTTGGTCTATAGAGTGAATCTTAACCGGTAACTGCAGCGTTTTAACGTAGAGCCGTTTGGTCTTTTATGTAGATGAGAGAAGCGCGCAAAGCGGGTGTTGTTTGAAAAAGAGAAATGATGCAATTAATTGAGGTGAGAGGCAGTGTATTTTGCAACCTTTGTTCAAAATGGTAAAGAAGCAGTTGGTGTTCTGAGTAAGGAGCAAAAGAAAGTGACTGAGTTGTCGTCGATACTTGGGAGACGAGTAGGGTCGCTGTTGGAGTTTATAGAGGAAGCTTCCGATCGGGACGTAGAGACGATTAGAGACTACGTTGATAAAGGTACTGACGAAGGCGCTTCTTTGGAATCGGTAAATCTCCTTGCGCCCATTCCGGTGCTCAAGCGGAATGCTTTCTGCCTTGGGCTGAACTACAAGGAACATGTGAAGGAGTCCCAGTCGGTTCGGAGCTTGGACAAACTTCCGGAGCATCCAGTGTTCTTCAGTAAAGCAGCGATTGATGTTATCGGTACAGGGATGGAGATCGACTCCCACCCCGACCTTACAAGTGAGCTCGACTATGAAGTAGAGCTAGCGGTTGTTATTGGGAAAGCGGGGAAGAACATTCTTGAAGAATCAGCCTACGACCACATCTTCGGCTTCACTATTCTAAACGACATCACCGCACGGGATATTCAGAGGCGTCACTTCCAGTGGTTTAAGGGGAAAAGCCTGGATACGTTTACCGCTATGGGACCGTATCTAGTACACAAAAGCGTCTTTGACCTTCCACTGGAACTGGATGTTAAATCGTTTGTAAACGGAGAGCTAAGGCAAAACTCCAACACCAAGCACATGATTTTTTCGATACCGAGGATTATCAGCGAGCTGTCCCAGTCGCTAACTTTGATGCCTGGAGACGTAATCTCCACTGGAACTCCTGAGGGAGTGGGGATGGGGTTTAACCCGCCGAAGTATTTGAAAAGAGGCGATGTTGTGGAGTGTTATGTAGAAGGGATTGGAACGCTGAGGAATGTGGTGAGGTAACTTATGGCGTGCAAGAAGTGCCAAAGCATAGGCACGATGTGGCGGTGAGAACGCACGACTTGGGTTCTAAGGCATTGCAACGGTGATTGAGCCAGACACATGTTTTTAGCCAGTTACTAGCCAAACGATTTGGCAGAAGTGCGTTTTCACAATCCTTTCTGTTATACGTCAACATAGGTTTCTTACGTAAAGCAGGAAGAACTGCTTTGCTCTTGAAACGTATAAAAGGCAATTATGTCTTCAGGGGGTGGCTGAAGTGCAGTACAAACCCTGTTATCTTCAGCTGAAGAAAGAAGAGTTTGACGAAAAGATCGAAGCTGGTAAGAAGCATCTGACGCAATGCACTTTGTGTCCGAGAGAATGCGGAGTAGATCGGACAAAGGAGTTGGGGTACTGCCAAGCAGGTGTGGAAGTTAAAGTGTCTAGCTTCGGTCCGCACTTCGGAGAAGAAAGGGAGCTTGTCGGGAGAAGAGGCTCAGGAACCATTTTCTTTGGCCATTGCAATCTCCGCTGCGTTTACTGCCAAAACCACCAACTAAGCTTTGGCGGAGAGGGTTCCAAGTACTCTGTAGAACAGCTGGCAGAGATGATGCTAATCGTTCAAGACTACTATCTCTGCTCAAACATCAACCTGGTCAGTCCCACCCACTACGTTCCTCAAATTCTAGAAGCAGTCTATCTTGCATCCCAAAAGGGATTGGAACTACCTATCGTCTACAACTGTGGCGGTTATGAAAAAGTAGACACATTGAAGCTACTTGACGGAGTCGTAGACATCTACATGCCCGATCTGAAGTACTACTCACGGGAGTGGGGTAAGAGGTACTCTGGTGCCCCGGACTACTTCGAAAGAGCAAGCCAGGCAGTGTTGGAGATGGATCGTCAGGTAGGGGCGTTGAAGCTGAACGAACAAGGTCTTGCCTATAGAGGTCTCCTCATACGCCATCTGATCCTTCCCGGAGGTTTAGTCGAGACAAAAGAAGTTCTGAAATTCGTTAAAAACAAGCTTTCCCCAGGGGTTCTATTGAATCTCATGGATCAGTACTATCCAAGCCATAAAGCATTCAGATATACAGAACTCAGCCGCAGAATAACCCGAAAAGAGTACAACGATGCAGTGCGCTATGCGCAGCTTCTCGGGCTGAGGCTGGCTGCTGTATAGGTCGCAATGAAGCGGAGGATACGCAAAATGGTATCCTCCGCTTTAATGCATCTGTAATTATGGCTGTGAAAAGCCAACGCGACTCCAAAACTGCAGCATTGTTTGGAGGGGAGACAGTTAGCTGAGCGCTGATGCGTACTTTGGGAAACTGGCAAAAGCAATGCCATCCAACTGATTTTCGATTTCTGAAAACGGTAAGTTTAGATCTAGAGTCTTCACGGCAATCCGGTTCCCGCCAATGATGGCTTCCAGGTCGGGAGCGATCCTTTCATCGGTCTTGGCATAGAGCAACATACCGGAAATGTTTCCCGTGTTTCCTGGATCGACGTTTTTTACATATGCGTATATCTGGTAGAGGTTTGCCGAGTGGAGGCTGGTGGTGCCGTAAAGGCTGTGGACCTTCATCACTTGGGAATAGTACTTGGTATCGATGATCAGGGTCTTTTCGCCATGCTTCAGAGTGATATCGGTTTTCATGATGGGAAGGAGGGAGGCCGTCTTCCGGTCCGTATCCCACTGGACCTGTCTCGGTGCAGCTTGCAACTCAGGATGGTGATAGCGGTAGTACTCCAAAACGAACTTTTCGAACAGGCGGGACATACTTAGGTCATCGAGAAACTCACGCACCTTGTATGTCCCTTTTTCTGTGGTGAGTAGCAGCCCTTTTAGAGTGAAGTAGCAGATGTTCAACAGCATTTCGTAGCTTTGGTTGTTCCTTTCGTATCTAATGGTATTCCACCTGATGTCATTAGGATCAAGGTTGTCAATACCTTGGAAATATGGTGCCAGTCTGCGAAGTGAATCTGCTCGCTTTTCATCGACGAACTTGGATTTCAGTAGGATTGCTGTAGTGGTCTTGAGGATTTGATTGAAGACGTTGTCCTCCGTCAGCACATCGTAATGGCAGAAAACCTGAGGTTTGCGCTGAAACTTGTTCTCGATGGTGCGGCGAATGTCGATTCGGCCGCGTACCACACTGAGGTTTTCGCTGCAAGAAGCGTACACTCGGTAGAGGCCTTGCTTCAGTTGCTGCCCGATGCCCGCTGCAAGAATGGCAGCGTACAGGTCCGGCACGTTGTTGAACTCCTCGGCAGCCACCTCTGCGTAATTTGAGTGTCTCAGCACCTGGAAGGCGTACGAGAGCATGTAGTAGATGTTTTTGATAAGAGTAGGGCTTTTATCCTTCACTGAAGACACCTCTCAGGGTATTCGCCCAACGGGTATGCTTGTCCTCGTCGTCAAACCAGTACTCCTGGATCAAAGGAATGATCTCGTGCTCCACGACTTCTTTCATCCAGTCTTCGGTGCAATCATGCGGTGTGCGTTCGCAGAAGTAGCTGTGTCCTATACAAAAGTGGCGCCCAAGAGATCTGTCGGCTGCTATGGCTCTGTTCAACTCTTTGACCTTTTCGATCAGCGCATCGAAGGTCTCGTTGTTGAGAGTTTTCTGGTATGCTTTGAAGCCCTCCGAGTCAAACCCCGGCTCCATTTTGAAAAAGCAGAAACGTCTGCGCAAAGCATAGTCAATGAGGGCAAGGCTCCGGTCTGCTGTGTTCATCATCCCGATGATGTGGACGTTTTCTGGGACAAAGAAGGCCCTCTTATCGTAGGCCAGCGTTACTTTCATACCCCGGTAGTCTCTTTCAATGAGCATGAGGAGTTCGCCGAAGATCTTACTGAGGTTTCCCCGGTTGATTTCGTCAATGATAAAAAAGAAGGGCTCGTCGGGTTTATTGGACGCCTTCTGGCAAAAGCGGTAGAAGATACCGTACTCGAGCTCGAAACCATCCTCCTTGGGTTTATAACCCATCACGAAGTCCTCGTAGCTGTAGTTTTGGTGAAACTGGACTAACTCAATGTTTTCGTCCTTCTCCTGCTTCATGTATGCGTAGGCCAAGCGCTTCGCAGCAAAAGTTTTCCCAACACCTGGAGGTCCTTCGAGAATTAGGTTCTTTTTGTTACGCAGAAGGGAAAGGAGGGTTTCCAGGTCTTCTTTGCTCATGTAGACCTCGTTTAGGAAGTTCTCTTCGGTGTAAGAAGTCGCTTGTTCAGTTTTTTCCGGATTTTCCTCGCGAATCAAGTCCAAGATGAACTCATACTCTGCTTTCGTGAGTCTGAAGAGAGTTCCGTTGGGATTGGCAAAAAACTCCATATCCTTCAATTCTTCAAACCCTTTGAGGTCGCTGTAGCTGATGGGATTTAGCAAGGCTTCGGTTTTTTCAAAGCCCAGCCTTTCGCCGTCGTTTTCAGCGATAGTTCCTAGGGCAACGATTTTCTTTGTAGGGTTGGCTTCATAGCCTACAACCAAGTCTCCGGGCTTGGCGTCGACGAAGTTTTGGAAAACCCGTCTTCTATTGCCCCGCTCATTGTAGAAAGTGAAGTACTGGATGCTTCCGGTGCTGAGGTCGCTAAAAGACCAAACCTTGGGATTGGTATTCAGCCACCAGTAGTTGATTGTGGTTCGGTTCTCACTGGATGCTGCATAAAGCTTGATTCGGCTTAAATCTACCCTGTCCAGTGCTTCGCTGAGCTCGTTGCGGAGCTTCCAGATGTACACCCCCTTAGTCTTGTCGTCCGAGTACCGACCTACGTAAAGAATAGGCCACCACTTGGAATTTTCAGTGTTTTTCGTAGGTACGGGGCAGTTTGTGAACTTGGCAACTCTGCGGGCCAGCGACGAAGAACCGGCATTGTAGAAGTTGGAAGTTTCACCATACTTCTCACTCAGCTGTTTGCAGGTGGCCTCTCCGCCGATGTCCTTCATGCGCTTCATAATCTCGAGGCTGCTTTCGGTAAACACCTCGTCGTTTTGCAGAAGTTCAACCCACGTCTCCACCGAAATATTCGGCTCGTAATCCGAAGGGAACCATTTCGACTGGTTTTTGGCGTTTTTTAGGTAGACGGTGCTTATGTAGTATCCGATATCCATCGTCAGTGTTCTAAGCGATTCATCTGGGTGGCAGTTTTCATCAAGGGACACCTGCAGAAGTTCCACTAGTTCATTATCTTTGGCAACCTCTCGGCGAATCTCGTCGTATAGTTCAAAGCCGCTTAGAAGGTTAGCAGTACCTGCGCTCCGCTTGAGGGGCAAGGGATTTTCGAGGCACTTGGCAACATCAGCTAAAACGTTATGGTTGAAGATATAGTACTTGTCGGGATAGCGTAGCCACAGGTAGGTGCTTATGGAGTTTATGTTTTGATAGTGCTGATCCCATTTGCCGGCGGTATATTTCTCTTTAAGCGTATCGGCTTCTGCTATGAACTTCTCAACTCGTAAGGTAAGGTCTCTGCTTTCATCATATAGGTCCAGGAACATGCCCCTGACAGTTTCTTCATCGGCGTCGCAGAAGCGCAGAATCATCTTTCGCGGGAAGTAGTATCGGGAAGCAAGCAGGTTACCTGTTAGTTCCGTTGCCTTGGCAAACATGTCCGAGAAAACTGGGGCATTGATATTCCAGTGGACATGGAAATGCTTGACGGCCTCCCACTTGAACTTTTCTTTGGCGAAGTACCAAGCATGATCTTTTTTGTAGAGGGCAAGAACCTGCCGCAGTTTTTCCGTGTTGATCATAAAAACTACTCCTTTCCGCTTTTGCCTTCAAAGAAAAACTTTCGTCGGTAGTGCAAAAAAACCTTTCCCGCGCTGTTTGGAGGCGTAGACTTGAGGAGCTGAGAAGATCTGCGGAAGAAGTATCAGGAAGGAGTTTCTTCAGGACTGCTGAATCTATATCTCCAAAGAAATGACCGATGCAGAGGTTCGGATTTGCAGTCACCTGGACAGGTTAAAGCCAGTAATTTAAAACAGAGGAGGTACCAACATGAGATCGAGAGCTGAGCTTAAACGTATCGCTAAAGACCGTTTGCGCGACGCATACTGGCCGTCTTTTGCGGTAATTGCCATTACCTTCTTTGCCCAGACTGTGCAATTCCTAAAAAACATCTACGTCGCGATTGCCAGACCTGGGATGTTCTTTACGGTCCAACCGTATGGACCAGCACCGGACATCGCTCTCACATGGGAGAATCTAAGTTTTCTTGTTCAGTCAGCTGCAAGACAGTTCGACTGGGTAGAGTTTCTCTTCGGGATCGTCGGTCCCGTACTTATGGTGGGGTGCGCTGCGTATTTCCTGAAGCTTCTCCGCGGACAGGATGCAAAAGTCCAAGAAGTGTTCGGCTACTTCCACTTGTTTTTTAGAGCACTGGGCGTTTCTATTTTGGTTGCACTAATCTGTGGAGGCGTGTTTCTTTTGGGCTTTCTTGCTGGGTATCTGTTCTTTTGGACCATCGGCTTAAGGTTTCTTGGAATGGCGTTTGCACCGCTCATCGCGGCGATCCCAGCAGTTGTGGTTTCTCTTGGTTACTCCATGGTGTCTTTCGTCATGGAAAAGGCACTTACAAGCAATATGTACACTTTAAGTTTCTCTTGGTTACTCCATGGTGTCTTTCGTCATGGCTGACAACCCGAATCTCACAGCACTTGAGGTTATGAATGAAAGTAGAAAGATCATGAGCGGAGAAAAGGGTACATTGTTTGTGTTGCTTCTCTCATTTCTGGGATGGATCATCTTAAGTGCGCTTTTTAGGGGGCTCCTTACAATCTTTATCTATCCCTACTTTATCGCCACGATAACCGGTTTTTACATCGATATTACCAACCCGGCCCAGCTGAGTTCTATTAACTTGTAAGATAATTTGGATACAGGCAAAGCTAACCTTGAGGACTCTGTCTGCAGCAAAGTGCTGGGAAAGTTCAGAAAATCCAAGCTCTCTATCTGGAGGTGGAAGAAACGACATGGCGGAAAAAGTAAAACTGGACTTAGATTTAGGCTACGTCCGCAAAGCGTATTTCCCGACTTTTGTGGTCGCAATAATGCCCTTCCTTCACCAGTTCTTTGATCTGTTGGAGGTTTGGCTTAAGCGACTGAAGGAACTGGGTTTCATCCCGGTAGAGCGAGCATGGATTGCAAGGCCGGACCAGGGTGAATTTGTTTACACACTTATAGAGTACAGACTTGTAGATCTCCCCTGGGTATGGATCATCTGCTGGGTTCTTGCTCCAGTCCTTTTTCTTGGCTGCGCCAACTACTTCTTAAAGCTTGTGCGCGGAGAAGATGTCCATTTCTTCATTGTTTTTAGCCGCTTTCACCTTTTCTTCAAAGCTATTGGGCTTGCACTTTGCCTGTTTCTCCTCATCGGACTGGCTTACGGGGTTAACTACCTTTTCGTACTATCAATTAACCGTATGTTTGGGCTCGGCCACGAGTTTATCCTACCGATTCTGCTTCTTTCTTTTATCCTTCCTCTGGTTGTGCTTGGCAGATGCGGAGGGCCTTTTTCGTTCTCGCAGACAGGCCGCACCTTACGCTATCACAGGTGTTACGGGAAAGTGCAGCGATCTCCAGTGGAGTGAAAAACAACGAATCTTTAGCTAGTGTACTCTTTTTCCTCGGCTTCACGTCCAACGCTGAAGCGAAAACACTTGCAATTTTGTTTTATCCGTATGTTTTCGAGATTCTTGCGAGCTTCTACGTTAAAGTCACCGGTTTAGGCCGCATCGGAGAAGGAAGCAATCAAACTGCAAATTCCGTAAAACAGAGTAGCTCCCAAGAACACTAGCACTGGATCGGGAAGCAATCTTCTGAGCGAGGATGCAGAGGAGATGGAATAGAGATGAGTTCCATTGGCAGCTTGAAAAAGACCGCAAGAGAGCGCATTCGTTCTTTCTACTGGGCTGCTTTTACGGTCAATAACATAGCCAACTTTTACAACGTCTACAACTGGATCGGAAGTCTAAGTAGGCTTCTAACAGGCTCCAAAGGAAGTGCGATCACCTCCTTGGTACCTGCCTTCGCCGATCTCGATCTAATCTTGTGCTTAAACTTAGCGCTGTACCCAGCTCTTGTACTGGGGAGCTCAACGTTTTTTCTGAAGCTGATTAGGGGAGAGGAAGTTCGCGTGAGGGAGGTCTTTGGAGGGTTCCGCAAGTTGCTCAAAGCTCTTGGGCTATTCTTTGCGCTACTTTTAACAATAGGGGTGCCGGTTATCCTCATTGTCGGCTTCGGAGCAGTAGTTGGAAACTGGCTGGGACTAGGTCTTGGATTCCGCGCAATCGTTGGTTCTGTTGCAGCGTTGGCGGCCTTGTTCTTGTTCTTAGATTATGCGGTGGTATTCTACGTCCTTGCTGAAAACCCGAACCTATCAGTGCTGCAGGTCATGGAGCGAAGCAGAAGCATCATGAACGGAAGAAAACAGGAGTATGCGCTTCTTGGGCTGTCTTTTTGCGGTTGGATTCTCCTGGACCTGTTCCTTCTGTTTGGACTCGTCAGGATCTTTGTTTATCCCTACATAGAAGTAGCGTTTGCAGCCTTCTACATCAACGCCACAGCCCCAAAGCAGCTTGAAGGGTAGAAAGTACCTAATACTCCCGGCGTTTGAAAACCTATGAAGAGTAGGCGCCATAGATCTGGAGGGTTCATGGCTAAGGAAAGCGTAAAGGGGGCTGTTGCACAATTAGCCGATTAAGCTGATTGTGCGGCAGCCTTTTTTTGTTGAAATAAGAGAAAACGAGCCCCAAAAAGGGCTCGTTTCCTGTTAAAATGTGGTTATGACACTTCCACATAAAAACTATAAGACATTAAGTTCAGGA
>Ga0116169_1001567_pt1 | contig 18617 bp, 17 predicted proteins | sample AD_UKC130_MetaG_FD_89796 | JGI IMG/M metagenome (GOLD analysis project Ga0116169, IMG submission 89796) | Active sludge microbial communities of municipal wastewater-treating anaerobic digesters from Canada - AD_UKC130_MetaG | ecosystem: Engineered > Bioreactor > Anaerobic > Digestate | place...
TTAAACTGAGCCATGGTTCATCCTCCTCGGTTTGATATTGTTGTGTAACTATATTCTAACCGAGGCATGAGCTTTGGCTCAACTTATTATTTTTCTTTTTACACCATTATATAGACTTAATCGTAAAAAAGCAGATATAAGTAATGAAGAAATCCAGCAGGTTATACAACTGGTAAAGGAAACAAGAGCCTTAGATCTAACAAGAGAGTTAAAAGAAAAGTTTGTAAAAAAAGCATTATCTGCCCTGGATAATCTTTCTGACAGTGATTATAAAAATATTTGTATTGATTTAGTAAAATTGTTATAAAAGAATGGAATATGGCCATCCCCCCTCTGAATAGTAATATTTAGAGGGGGGATTCCTATGAAAATATATGTTATTAATCTAAAAGGAGTTACTAAGGTTATCTGGGCTCTCCTGTTAATCATTTTTTGCATGAGTCTTTCAAGACCTTATGTAACGGAAGTTTTTAATACAGTTGGAAAACAGCAAAGGAAGCTTCCAATATATTGCGTAGAAACTTCTGAGAAAAAAGTCGCCCTCTCGTTCGATGCTGCCTGGGGCGCAGATGACACGGATGATTTATTGGCTATACTCGACAAGCATGGTGTAAAAGCTACCTTCTTTTTAGTGGGGGATTGGGTAAGAAAGTATCCAGAAGAAGTGAAAAAGATTGCTGCTGCTGGCCATGATATAGGGAATCACTCCAATAAGCACCCTCATATGGGGCAAATGTCAAAAGAAGCAAACATAAAAGAAATAATGGCGGCGCATGAAGAGGTTAAGAAGTTAACAGGCATAGAAATGAATTTATTCAGACCACCTTTTGGAGAATATAACAATACAGTAATAGAAGCAGCGGAGGCCTGTAACTATTACACGATTCAATGGGATGTTGATTCTCTTGACTGGAAGGAATATGGGGTAGACCCTATGATAAAACAAGTTCTCAATCATAAGCATTTAGGCAATGGTTCTATTATTCTGTTTCATAACAATGCAAAATACACCAAGGATGCCTTAGATGCTATTATAACTGGCTTAAAAGAGCAGGGCTATGAAATGGTACCCATATCCCAGCTTATCTTAAAAGATAATTATTACATTGACCATGAAGGTCGCCAGAGACCAATAAAAGATAATAAGCAGGCCAGAAATAAATAGTATATATAAAGGGACATTGAAAAGATGTCCCTTTATTATTCATTTAATCCTTGGGCTCTGTACAGTTGCTTTGTTCTTCTATTAATTTATTTATTAAAGAATCAATTTTTCTACTCAGATATTGAACAAGGGGATCTAAAAAATTATAGTTTCTTTGTCTTAGCAGGGTTTCTAAAGCAGCTTTTAAAATTTCAATTTCTTCTGTTGTATTTTTGTTTTCCTGACCCATAAATACCCCCTCTTTTCTAATACTGTTTGTCATAGCGGAGGATGATTGATTAAATTATTTTATATACTTTAGTTTATGACAAAAATATCTTTAAGTGATTTAAAATAAGGATTTTAAAAAAAGTAAAATCATTATTATATTACCCAAATAAAATAAGCTGATTCTTAATATAGAAAAAATAATATTAATGAAAAGAAAATAAAAGCAAACAAAATATAAAAAGAAACGTATATATTAGAGAAAATAAGCAATCAATAAAAATAAGATAAATTTAGAGGAGGATTTATATGAGTGAAGAAACCAGAATGATTTTAAAGATGGTTGACGACGGGAAAATTACACCAGAACAGGCAGTAGAAATGTTAAAAGCAGTAGGTCAAACTGAATCTGACAGAGAAGAAAATGACTTTCGTGGAGACGATTTTATAAAAGATGTTGAAAAATGGGCAAAAGATTTTGCAGCAAAGATGGGCAATACTGTAAAAGACATAGAACCTAAAGTTAAAAAGATTGTAAAAATCATGATTCAAAACACAGCAAAATCCATTGAAGAAGTCGGAAAAGTTATTAAAGGTCAGGAAGAAGCGTTTGACGATGACAATGATAATAACGCCGACAGTGATTTTAATGAAGATGAATATACTCCAAATTAAAAGGACGGTAAAAAGCCGTTCTTTTATTTTTTCAGTTTAGTAGGATGATGAGGCATTTAATTTGGAAGGGAATATCCCGCGCTTTCCTATTTTAAGTTTTACTTGTAAAGAATAATATTTCATGATAAAATTTAAAATGATTACTAACTGGAAAAGTCCGGCGTTCTCAAAGGCATGTTTGGGGACGCCTTTTATAAATAAATTAAGCTGGACATGCCATTATTTATATACATACAGGAGGTTGTTGAATGATAAACGAAAAACATAAAGTACTTTTAACAGAAATATTTGGTTCTAACGTATTTAATGATGCAACAATGCGGGAAAGGTTGCCCAGGGAAACTTATAAGGCGTTAAAGAAAACCATCGATGAAGGTGCCAATCTGGATATAAAAGTAGCTGAAGTGGTTGCTAATGCCATGAAGGATTGGGCAATTGAAAGAGGAGCAACCCATTATACTCATTGGTTCCAGCCTATGACAGGGATGACAGCGGAGAAGCATAATTCTTTTATTTCACCAACCTCCGATGGACGCATTATTATGGAGTTTTCAGGGAAAGAATTGATAAAAGGAGAATCCGATGCTTCTTCTTTCCCTTCAGGAGGACTTAGAGCGACCTTTGAAGCAAGAGGTTATACGGCGTGGGATTGTACTTCTCCTGCTTTTCTTAAGGAAGATGCTAATGGGGTGACTTTGTATATACCAACGGCTTTTTGTTCTTATACCGGGGAAGCCCTGGACAAAAAAACACCCCTGCTTAGATCTATGGAGGCCCTATCCAAACAGGCTCTGAGAATCTTAAGATTATTTGGGGATACTATGACCAAAAAAGTGATAGCTACAGTAGGTGCAGAACAAGAATATTTCTTAGTGGATAAAAAATTATTTAACAAAAGAAAAGACTTGATGTTAACAGGAAGGACCTTATTTGGGGCACCTACACCAAAGGCTCAGGAAAAAGAAGCTCATTATTATGGAACGATTAAAGAAAGAGTAGCAGCTTTTATGCAGGAGTTGGATGTAGAGCTTTGGAAACTTGGCGTACCTGTTAAGATTAAGCATAATGAAGCAGGGCCAGCTCAGTATGAAATTGCTCCGCTTTACAGTACAGCAAACGTTGCGGCAGATCATAATCAATTAATTATGGAAACCTTAAAAAAGATTGCAAACCGCCATGATTTTGCATGTCTTTTGCATGAGAAGCCTTTTGCAGAAATTAATGGTTCTGGTAAACATAATAACTGGTCCCTTGCAACGGATGAAGGCAAAAATTTACTAAAACCAGGTAAGACGCCTCATGAAAATCTCCAATTTTTGCTGTTCTTAGTTGCGGTTATTAAGGCTGTTGATTTATATCCTGAATTACTAAGGGTTTCTGCTGCTAACCCTGGTAATGATTGCAGACTGGGAATTTGTGAAGCGCCACCAGCAATTATATCTATTTTTATTGGAGAACAATTAACAGAGATATTAGAAAAAATAGAAACAGGAGACAGTATTTGTTCCAAAGAAAGAGAAATACTGGAAATAGGGGTATCAACCCTGCCACAGGTATTTAAAGATACCACAGACCGTAACAGAACTTCTCCTTTTGCCTTTACAGGGAATAAATTTGAGTTTAGAATGGTACCTTCTTCAGCTTCTATATCCGATGCAAATGTTGTCATCAATACAATAGTGGCAGATGTTTTGTCAGATATGGCAGATGAACTTGAAAAGGCTGAAGATTTTAACTGTGCCGTATATGAATTATTAAGAAAAACAATTAAAGAACATAAAAGAATAATTTTTAATGGAAATGGTTATTCTGAAGATTGGGTAAAAGAAGCTGAAAAAAGAGGTCTTCCCAATATTAAGTCAACCGTAGAAGCTATACCTGCCCTTATTTCAGAAAAATCCATCCGCTTATTTGAAAAACATAAAGTCTTTACAAAATCTGAACTCTGCTCAAGATTTGAAGTCCTTTTGGAAGATTATATCAATACTATTAGTCTTGAAGCAGAAACCATGATTCAAATGGCAAAAAGAGAAATATTCCCGGCAGCTGTGGAATATTCAACAAAAGTAGCACAATCCATTACATCGGTTTTAAATGTGGGCGTTTACAATGTGGATGCTCAAAAAGACTTACTTAAAGAGCTAACAGATGTAATAGATTCCTTTAACAAGAATTTAAAAGAATTAGAAAAGCATGTACAAATAGCTAAAAGCATAAGCACGGATTCTTATGAAAAGGCATGTTATTATAAAGATGCCGTGGTTAGTCAAATGGAGAAACTCAGAAAAGATGCAGACCATTTAGAATGCTTAGTCGATGAAGATATTTGGCCAATGCCCACTTATAGCGAACTGCTTTTCCAAATATAATAAAACGGTTTAGTACCGTTTTATTTTTTTAAATAGCTTTTATATTAATTAAAAAAAGGAGAATGACTTTGGAAAAAAGAAATGACAATGACTATATCCATGAAGAAGACTATGAAAAGGTAATTCTTATTGCAGTTGAAAAAGAGAATGAAAATGCAGAAGAGAACCTGGAGGAGTTAGAGGAATTGGCGTTGACTGCAAAGGCAATTACCTTAGATAAAATTATTCAAAAAAGAGAAAACGTGCACCCTGCCAGCTATATTGGTAAAGGTAAGATTGAAGAGGTTAAACAAAAAATTTATGAATTAAATGCGACGGGTGTGATTTGTGACGATGAACTTTCTCCTGCACAAATGAGAAATCTTGAGAAAGCCTTAGATTGTAAAGTAATGGACAGGACGATGGTGATTTTAGATATATTTGCTCAAAGGGCTAGTTCTAAGGAAGGAAAGATTCAAGTAGAGCTTGCTCAGCTTAGGTACAGACTGTCAAGACTGGCAGGTTCCGGAGAGTATCTTTCCAGACTTGGAGGAGGTATTGGGACAAGGGGACCAGGTGAAAAGAAATTAGAAACGGACAGGCGACATATAAGAAATCGAATTGGTCAGTTAAAAAAAGAATTACAAGAGTTAGAAAGCCACAGAGAACTTGTAAGAGCCCGAAGGAAAAAAGTTGGAATACCTTTAGTCAGCATTGTGGGTTATACCAATGCGGGTAAGTCTACTCTTTTAAATGCCCTTTCAGGAGCAGATGTTTTGATAGAAGATAAATTGTTTGCAACCCTTGATCCGACTACCCGAAAGGTAAAACTGCCAGGAGGCTCGGAAATTTTGCTTACTGATACAGTCGGATTTATCAGGAAACTGCCGCATCATTTAATTGAGGCATTTAAATCTACTTTAGAAGAAACACAATATGGTGACATATTGCTTCATGTTGTTGACAGTACAGCTAAAAACATAGAGAAAAAGATGGAGACTGTATATGAGACTTTAGCTAAACTTAAAGTCTTAGGGAAGCCTGTCATTACTCTTTATAATAAGTGTGATAAATTAACAACCGGTCTTCTTCCTATAGACCCTAAGGCAGAAAAAACTATAAAAATATCTGCAAAAAATAAAGAAGGCCTGGATGAACTGCTACAGGCCATAGAAGAAATATTAAAAGCAGGGAGGAAAGAAATCAAAGCTTTAATTCCTTATTCGAACATAGGTATTCTTCAATTGATAAGAGGAGAAGGAGAAAGGTTGATTGAAGAATACAGACCCGAGGGAATTTATATAAAGGCCAATGTTAATCAAAGAATTTATAATAAGTTAGAGAAATATCTTATAATTAGTAACTAATAATTATTCTTATAAATTATCGCAAATACTTAAGGCATTTAATATAATTCGACAGCGAATTTATTTATTAATTGATGATGTTGTCGAAATTATATAAAACTTATTAAATATTGCGAAATTTAACACTAGTCTTTTTTTAAAAAATTCTGTATAATAAAACCCGTAAGAATTCAACATTCATTATGTTCAAATAAATATTTTACGGGGGGTAGTGTAATGATCACGAAGTATTTAGAGGGAACAAGAAATTGCAGTACACTGGATGGCGAAATGATTCAATTGGAATACTTTCTCCTTGAGAAAGAAGGGACGGATGGTAACAATACAGTAAAAACCTATGGGATAGAAATTGTAAAAAAAGTAATTTTCTCGGGAAAGCCATTCGGACTGAAACGGATCAGATAGACTGCCTTACTCATGAGAAAGAATTAGCAAAGGAAATTATTAACAAATTAATCTCTCACTCTGTTACACCCATCACCATGCCATACATCATTAATGACATGATGGATGAAACACCTTGTGCATAAAAAGCAAGGTGTTTTTTTTAATTAAAAATTAAAGAATGTTTTCTTTAGTAGAGCTAATATTGGAGTCTTCTGCCAGCTTTATAATTAGTTCATGTTTGTCTATCCGGTCGGAAAGATTGTCTACTTTGATGTTAATACTACTCAGTTTATCCCTGATGACTTCCCGGGAATCATAAAGTCCCCGGATTTTTTCTGTCAGTTCATTTTCTATTTTTGTTTCTAATTTTTTAAGATTAATAATGATTTCTTCTTGTCCATTTTTGAGGTCATCAAAATCAGTACCAACGGTTTCAATTTTCTTTTCCATGCCATAAATTTTACTTTCCATTCCGTGGATTTTCTCTTCCATACCCTGAAGCTTGGCAAGAATTAGCTCAAGTACTTGGCTGTTATCCATTTATAGCCCTCCCCATATATGCTTACTAACTAACTATATAGTACTATTATTTTTCGAATAGGTAAATATATAGTTATATAGATCCTATCAAATTTCCTTTGTCTTTTAAAGGCCCGGACATTATTAAAAATACAGTTTAAAATACAAAAATCATTTTTTATTAATATCTGATGAGATATGATATAATTATTTAAAATAAAAATTATTAGATATTTAACTAAGGAGTATGCTTATGTTAAATCAATATAAAACTGTTTTACAAGAAGCAGAAGCAGAAATTATAGAAAAAAAATCAAAATTTATTGCAACGGTTAGACCTGTAAAAAATGAAGAAGAAGCACAAAGCTTCATTGAAGAAATGCGGAAGAAATACTGGGATGCAACCCATAATGTTTTTGCGTATCAAATTGGAGAGAGAAATCAAATACAACGATTCAGTGATGATGGAGAGCCTAGTGGAACAGCAGGACTTCCGGTTTTAGATGTGTTAAGAGGTGAAGATGTAAAAAATGTAGCGATTGTTGTTACAAGGTATTTTGGAGGAACCTTATTGGGGACGGGAGGCCTTGTAAGAGCCTATGGCCGGGCAGCAAAAGAGGGTCTCTTAAAAGCGGGTGTAATCGAGAAAAAACTTTACAGCCGTTTTCATGTCATAACGGACTATTCTTGGCTTGGGAAAGTCCAGTATGAAATTTTACAGGGCGGTCATGTGATTGAAGATACTATTTATACCGATAAAATAAAGTTAATCGTTTTGGTTGAAGAAGAGAATAAAGAATCATTTAGTAAGCGAATAATAGAGAAGACCAATGCACAGGCAGAAATCTCAGAAGTCAGCATGGTGTATGGGGCATGGAACGATGGGATTTTAAAAGTCGAAGAAATTGATTTAGATAAGGAGGATAATGAATGAGCCAGGAATTAATGAAGAAAAAGATTTGGGCTGTTGTGGGGGCAACGACAGATCCAGATAAGTATGGTTATAAGATTTACAAAGCTTTAAAAGAAGCGGGTTATAAAGTTTATCCGATTAGCCCGAAATATGAAGAAATAGATGGTGATAAAGCCTACAAAAGTTTAAGGGATTTACCAGAAAAGCCAGAGGTAGTGGATTTTGTAGTCAATCCTAAAATTGGTATTGAAGTTGTAAAGGAATGTGCCGAACTCGGAATAGAAAACATTTGGTTACAACCAGGAACTGTCAGTGAAGAAATATTAGAATATGCAAAAACGCATGGTATAAATGTCGTGCAAGCTTGTGTTTTAGTAGCTCTTCGAACATTATAAAAATATTTTAAAAAAGGTTGACATCAGTTTAATAACTATAGTAAAATAAAATCATAAAAACCGATAAGAATAATATGAATTAAAAAGGAGTGATTATATGAGTAAGGTATACAATTCTATCGATGAGTTAATTGGTAATACACCCATCGTTAAACTTAATAAATTAGTAGAAGAAGGCAGTGCGGATGTATATGTAAAACTGGAATGGTACAATCCAGGCAGCAGCGTAAAAGACAGAATTGCATTAAGTATGATTAATGCAGCAGAACAAGCAGGAAAAATTAAGCCAGGAGATACAATCATTGAACCTACCAGTGGGAATACAGGCATTGGTTTAGCCATGATAGGAGCAGCCAGAGGTTATAAAGTTATTTTGGTTATGCCTGAAACCATGAGTATAGAAAGAAGAAAGCTTTTTAAAGCCTTTGGTGCAGAACTTATTTTAACACCTGGTACAGAAGGTATGACTGGAGCCATCAATAAAGCTAAAGAGTTAGTTGAAGAACATGGCTATTTTATGCCTCAACAATTTGAAAACCCTGCCAACCCAGAAATTCACCGCAATACAACTGCTAAAGAAATTTTAGAAGCTATGGGAACGGATTTAGATGCTTTTGTAGCAGGCATTGGAACTGGCGGAACCATAACAGGTTGCGGAGAAGTCTTGAAAAAAGCTATTCCAAATATTGAAATTGTTGCTGTAGAACCTGCAAAATCTGCTGTTCTTTCTGGAGAAAAGAAAGGACCTCATGGTATCCAGGGAATAGGAGCAGGTTTCGTTCCAGAAGTTTTAAATACAAAGATTTACGATTCCATTGAAAAAGTAGACGATGAAGAAGCCTTGAATTACGCAAGAAGAATGGCAAAAGAAGAAGGAATTTTAGTTGGTATTTCATCAGGAGCCGCAGTGGCTGCAGCGCTTAGAGTAGCAAAAAGACTTGGGAAGGGTAAAAAAGTTTTAGCGATCTCTCCAAGTTATGGGGAAAGATATTTAAGTACCGCATTATTTAGCCAGGAATAAGAAAAAATAAAAGGGACATCAATTGTCCCTTTTTTATTTGTAGATTTTTATAATTAAGTATACAATAAAATAAAGGAAGCACGGGGACGGTTCCTGAAAAACTTTTGAAAGGAAGTCAAAAATGCTTAAAGTAATCTTTTTTGATCTGGATAATACCTTATGGAATCATAATTTAGCACTCAAGAAAACCATAGAAAGTGTTTATGATTATCTGCTAGAAAATTATTCTATTCCAAAAGATAAAGCTAAATTTATCGATATGTTTAATGAATGTAATGTAAAAGTATGGACTGAATATAAAGAAGGGAAAATAAGCCAAAAAGAGGTCCGTATCAATCGTTTTATTGATTTATTGGCCTTTTACGGCATTTCCGATAAAGATTTAGTTATTAAATTAGATGAATTTTATATTTCACTTTATCCCACATGGCCTGTTTTATTTGAAGGGGCAACAGAATTATTAGAGCAATTAAAAGGCAAATATCCACTAGGACTTATTACCAATGGTTTTCCGATAACACAAGAAGTAAAATTAAAAAACGCCAATATAAAACACTATTTTAATTGGATTGTTTATTCTGAAGCCGTAGGAAAAACAAAACCGAATAAAGAAATTTTTGATTATGCCTTAAAAGAAGCGGGCATTTCTGGTAAAGAAGCTGTCTATATTGGAGATGAATTTGATGTAGACATAATTGGTGCAAAGAATGCTGGGATGAAAACCATTTGGGTCAGGAAGCAAGATAATCGCTCAGGTAAACTGCCGGAGATTCCTGCCACCGCTTCTCTTTACGCAGATTATATGGTCACGGACTTGAAGGAAATCGTTGATATTGTCAAATCCATAGAATCATGCTAAAATATCAACGATATGAAATGTTAGGAGGAAATTGAATGGCAGGTCATTCAAAGTTTGCGAATATTAAACATAAAAAAGCAAAAGCGGATGCTCAAAAAGGAAAAATATTCACAAAGCTGGGCAGAGAAATTGCAGTAGCCGTAAAAGAAGGCGGTCCTGATCCCGCCAACAATTCAAGACTACGTGACGTGATTGCAAAAGCAAAATCAAATAATATGCCAAGTGATACCATAGAAAGATGTATTAAAAAAGCTGCTGGTGAAGGTGATGCATCTAACTACGAAGCAATCACTTATGAAGGATATGGACCAAGTGGTGTAGCTGTTATTGTCGAAGTGCTGACAGATAACAAAAACCGCACAGCAGCCAATATCCGTCATGCTTTTACAAAAGGCGGCGGCAATTTGGGAACAACAGGTTGTGTATCCTTTATGTTCGATAAAAAAGGACAAATCATGATAGAAAAAACAGATAAAATTGAAGAAGATGAATTAATGATGTTGGCACTTGATGCAGGTGCAGAAGATTTTATTGCAGATGAAGAAGGCTATGAAATCTTAACATCACCTGAAGATTTCTCAGCAGTCAGGGAAGCTATTGAAAAAGCAGGAGTAGAAATGATTTCTGCTGAAGTAACAATGATTCCCCAGACGACCACTAAACTTACCAATGAGGAAGATATTAAGAAATTTGAAAAAATGTTAGAATTACTTGAAGACGATGACGACGTGCAACAAGTATATCACAACTGGGAACAAGATGAAGACTAATCAATTAAATACTTGGCGAGAATTAAAACCTCCAGTCATAATTTATCATGATTGGAGGTTTTTTTGGAAGTAAAGCACTATCCTTTACTCCCTTGTTAAAATGTTAAGAGAGGATTGGATTATATAAGATGTATGAATATAAGTTTATTAGCCGGGAGGATTCAATTTATCAGCAGGTTTTGGACTTGCGTTACAAAAATTTTTTTAAAAAATTAAACTTAAAAAAAGATATTGTTCTGGATGAAGATGAAGAAAAAGCTTTTCATCTGGTTTGTGTGAATCAAGATGAGTTAATTGGTTACTGCAGGTTGGTGGTCAATGAGAATATAGGGTATCTTTCACAAATTGTAGTAAATGAAAAATACAGGGGACAAGGTATTGGGAAACAACTAATTCTTATGAATGAAAAAAAGGCACTGGAACTGGGTGTTTCTCAGATAAGACTGGCTGCGAAGGTAGAAGTAGTAGAATTTTATTATAAATTAGGTTATTCCAAATTGGGAGATGTTTTCCCTTCTAAAAAAACAGGATTACCCCATCAACTGCTTATTAAAAAGATATCGGGAGAGTAGGAAACGTTTTCAAAAATGACTTAAACGGAGGAAATGTAATGACTAAAAAGCATATCATTTTGTGGATACTTATTTTATATTTAATCCTTATATTATCTGCTTGTAATAAGGCCGAAAAAACTTCAGCAGAAAACGAAGCGCTTATTAAAGAAGACCAGGTCATTGAAAATACAGATGAAGAACTTAAAAGGGAAGAAAATGAAGAAGAAGTTACTCAAATTCCTGAAGCAGAAGAGCCTCAGAAAATTGTTATTGCTTTTATGGGAGATGTCATGATGGACAGCTACATAGGAGACTACATCCGGGACAGAGGGGTTGATTATCCCTGGGAAGATGTAGCAAGTATTACCCAGGCAGCCGATTTGGCTGTGATTAATTTAGAAACCAGTGTCAGTACAAGAGGCTCAACCAAAAAGCCGGAAGGCTATGGTTTCCGTTCTCATCCTGACAGTCTGCAGGGTTTAGTGAACAGCGGTATAGATTTAGTTTCTCTTGCCAACAACCACAGCTTAGATTTTGGAGAAGAGGCTTTTAATGACACTTTAGATTATCTGGATCAGTATGGTATTGCCTATGTGGGTGGCGGCAAAAACAAAAATGAGGCAGAGCAATTAAAAATAATCGAAAAAAATGGAATACAATTAGGCTTTTTGGCCTTTACCTCGGTAATTCCCTGGAGCAGTTGGGAAGCAACTGAAGACAAAGCTGGTACGGCAGTTTATAAAGAAGAATACAAGGAAAGATTACTTCAAAACATTGAAAATGCATCAAAGGAATGTGATATATTAACGATCATCCCTCATTGGGGTGTAGAATATGCTCAGGTACCCAGTGAATGGCAAAGAGAACTGGCCCATGAAATGATTGATGCAGGTGCGGATATCATCGTAGGTCATCATCCTCATGTTCTTCAGGGAATAGAATTTTATAAGGAGAAGCCCATATTCTACAGTGTAGGTAATTTTATCTTTTTGAAGAATGATGATTTATGCGGTAGGACAGGAATATTTCAATTGACATTGGATAAAGATGGTTTTAAAAAAGGAGAATTTTATCCAGTCAATATTCAATACTGTAAAGCCAACTTATTAAATAAAAAAGAAGGAAGAGGAAAAGAAATTATTGATATGCTAAGAGAACTGTCTGCTTCTTATGGAACCATAATAAATGAAGAAGGAGAAATTCAAAAACCATAAAATAAAACAGGGGGACGGTTCCTTGTTTCATGCTCAAACGCGAAACAAGGAACCGTCCCCCTGTTTTATTAGTACAACTAATAAATTCTATTAAAATTATTAATTTTAATTATTTATGATATCGGGTTATAATTAAACTATACAGAAAATATTGTATAATTATGTTGAATAACGGTCAATTAAGGCGCTGTCTTTAATTATTGTGTGTGAAGGGAGAATGAATATGAGCAAAGTCAGAAGGATTTTTGTTGAGAAAAAAAGGGGCTTTGATGTTGAAGCCCAGGGCATGTACCAGGATTTGAAGGAGAACCTTGAGATCAAAGGGCTGCGTTCGGTCAGGATAATCAACAGATATGATATTGAGGGGATTTCGGATGAAGAATATCTTGCAGCACGCTGTACCATACTTTCTGAACCCGTGGTTGACCATGTATATGATGAGAATATAGATATTGATGAACATGACAAAATCATAGCAGTAGAGTATCTGCCAGGACAATATGACCAGAGGGCCGATTCTGCTTCTCAATGTATTCAGATACTTAGCCAAAGAGAAATGCCTGTTATAAGAACTGCAAAGTTGATTGTACTGAGTGGAGATATATCCGATGCCGAATATTCAAAGATAAAGAATTATTGTATAAACCCTGTTGAATGTAGAGAGGCCACATTAGCAAAACCTGAAACGCTTGATGAGAAATTGTCCATACCCGATGATGTAAAGATAATAAATGGTTTTACGACTATGTCTTCTGAGGATCTTGAGAAGTTTATGACTGAGATGGGATTTGCAATGTCCCTGGACGACCTTAAATTTTGTCAGGCATATTTCAGAGATACTGAAAAAAGAGATCCTACTGTCACTGAGATGAGGGTTATAGATACCTATTGGTCTGACCACTGCAGACATACAACCTTTCTGACTTGTATAGACAATGTGGAGATTGAAGAAGGACCTTATAAAGAGGTTATTACTGACGCATATAACCGTTACCTTGAAGCAAGGAAGAATGTTTATGGGGAAAAACAGAGAGATCTTTGTCTGATGGATATTGCAACCATTGCCATGAAAGAGCTCAGAAAAAGAGGACTGCTTGATGATCTGGATGTTTCTGATGAAATAAACGCATGCAGCATTAAGGTTAATGTGGATATAGACGGACAAAATGAAGAATGGCTGGTTATGTTCAAGAACGAAACCCATAACCACCCAACCGAAATAGAGCCTTTCGGAGGAGCTGCTACATGTCTTGGAGGAGCAATACGTGACCCTCTGTCTGGCAGGTCATATGTTTATCAGGCTATGCGTGTGACTGGTAGCGGCGATCCAAGGACGCCTGTTAAAGACACCTTGCCCGGAAAACTTCCTCAGAGGAAGATTACTACAGGTGCTGCAGCAGGTTACAGTTCTTATGGAAACCAGATAGGACTTGCAACAGGACTTGTTGAAGAAGTGTATGACGAAGGATTTGTGGCAAAAAGGATGGAAATTGGTGCTGTTATTGGTGCTGCGCCGAAAAAGAACGTAGTAAGACAAAAACCTGAAGCAGGTGATGTGGTAATCCTTCTTGGTGGAAGGACAGGCAGGGATGGTTGCGGAGGAGCAACAGGTTCATCAAAGGCACATACTGAAGAATCTCTGCTTACTTGCGGAGCAGAAGTTCAAAAAGGAAATCCTTTGACGGAAAGAAAAATACAAAGATTTTTTAGAAATCCAAAAGTAAGTGTAATGATAAAAAAATGTAATGACTTTGGAGCAGGGGGCGTATCTGTTGCCATCGGTGAATTGGCGGACGGGCTGGATATAAATCTTGATGCTGTACCAAAAAAATATGAAGGATTGGATGGAACCGAGCTTGCGATATCCGAGTCACAGGAACGCATGGCTGTTGTCGTTGCCAAAAAAGATGCTCAGACATTCATAGATGCTGCAAAAGAAGAAAACCTTGAAGCTACAGAAGTGGCAGTAGTGACCGAAGACATGAGAATGCGTATGTTTTGGAGAGGAAAAGTTATTGTAGATATCAGCAGGGAATTTTTAAATTCAAATGGAGCAAAGCAGCATACTAATGTATTAGTAGCTTCACCTGATGAAAATAATAATGTTTTTTGTTCATTGCCCAAAGAAGTGGAAGAAAAACTGGAAGATATAGAACAAGCCTGGCTTACTAATCTTCAAAGACTTAATGTCTGCAGCCAAAAGGGATTGGTGGAAAGATTCGACAGTACGATTGGTGCAGGAACAGTACTTATGCCTTTTGGAGGAAGCTATCAATTGAGTCCTCAGGAAGGAATGGCTGCTAAGATTCCTGTTCTTAATGGCGATACATCTATCGGAACAGTGATGACTTATGGATATGATCCCGTTGTTTCAAAATGGAGTCCTTTCCATGGGGCAGCATACGCCATCATTGAAGCTATTTCTAAGGTTGTTGCCATGGGCGGGAATTATAAAACCATACGCCTTACCCTTCAGGAATATTTTAAGAGGCTGCGCAAGGATCCTGTCAGATGGGGTAAACCTTTCAGTGCTCTTTTGGGATCTCTTTATGTCCAGATGAAGCTGGGTATACCTGCCATTGGAGGGAAAGACAGCATGTCAGGTACTTTTAAAGATATGGATGTACCTCCAACGCTAGTGGCTTTTGCAGTAGATGTTGTGAATGTAAATCATGTGATATCAACCGAGTTTAAAAAGGCAGGAAGTAAAGTTATATTGCTTCCTGTAAAAAGGGACAAGCATCAGTTGCCTGATTTTGATCAGTTGGAAAGAAATTGGGAACGTATTTATGAGCTTGCCTGCTCGGGAAAAATCCTTGCAGCCCATACCGTAAGGACTGGAGGAATTGCTGAAGCGATTAGTAAGATGAGTTTTGGAAATAAAATTGGTTTTGAGTTTAATGGTTCAATGGATGTAAGAAGCTTGTTTACTGCTGATTACGGTTCAATGGTATTGGAAATAGCCGATAATGAAAATCCTGATGAGCTTTTCAAAGGACTTGAGTTCAAATTACTGGGTACGACTGTTGCGGAAAAAGTCATTAAGATTAACGGGAAATCAATCCTTCTGGATAAGGCAATCGAAAAATGGGAAGCACCTTTGGAAAAAATATTCCCCACCAAAACGCAGGAAAGCAGAACAAATGCTGCATTATATTCATTCAGCAGTCCAGACAGGAAAAAATCGAGCTTAAAGATTGCAAAACCACGTATTTTCATGCCAGTGTTCCCGGGAACAAACTGCGAATATGATACAGCCAAAGCTTTTGAGAAAGCTGGAGGACAGGTAGACATACTGGTGATCAAAAACCTTACTCCAAGCGATGTAGAGGAGTCTATAAAGGTTATGGCGCAAAAAATAGATAATGCTCAGATCATTATGCTTCCCGGAGGCTTTAGTGGGGGTGACGAGCCTGATGGATCAGGTAAGTTTATTGCCACCGCTTTCAGGAATCCTTATGTAAAAGAGGCGGTTATGCGACTCCTTAAGCAGCGGGATGGACTGATGCTGGGAATTTGCAATGGTTTTCAGGCTCTTATAAAACTTGGGCTTGTACCATATGGAGAAATAAGAGATATTACTGAGGATTGTCCTACACTGACCTTTAATACCATAGGCCGCCACGTATCCTGTATGGTTCGTACCAAAGTGGTATCCACCTTGTCACCCTGGTTTTCTAAGGTATCCCTCGGGGATATTCACACCATAGCTGTTTCACATGGGGAAGGCAGATTCATTGCTAATGAAGATGTACTGGAAATGATGAAGAAGAATGGCCAGATAGCAACACAATATGTGGACCTGGATGGTAATCCTACTTATGATATAAGGTTTAATCCAAATGGCTCAATTGATGCCATAGAAGGAATCACAAGCCCTGACGGAAGGGTGCTTGGTAAAATGGGCCATTCTGAAAGAATCGGTTCCAATGTGGCTAAGAATGTGCCCGGAGAAAAAGATCAGAAGATATTCGAGGCAGGAGTAGAATACTTTAGCTAAAAAGGGGTGGTTCTTCTGCTTCCGTTACAGAATGCATAAAGGGGAGAAACCTATGATTCTAATCAATGCAGAAGCTCCATACAGAGTTTGAGGAGACTGCATGGAGCGTTGAGCCGTTCAAAGGCTGTTATCCTCAGACTTTGCACTTTTGATACAAAAAAATTAAAATCAAAGGAGCAAAGTCAAAATGAAAAATAGAAGATATGAGTTAAAAAATTTCTATATTTTGTGGAGCACACGCGGATATAAAAAACCACCTTTAATCAAAAATGATTAAAGGTGGTTTTTTATAATTCTTGTTTTAAAACAGCAGATAGATTATCATAAAAAAACAGAGGTAACAGGGAAGAAGCAAAAGAACTGTTCTAAAAATTAAAGTAAGTAATTAAAAAATTATTGAAATGGATTATTAATTAAAATATAATAAAATTACTTTTTTGCTAATATTAAAACAAATTTTAAAGATAAAAAAACAAAAGCAAAATGAGCTGATCTTACGAGACAGCACCTATCATTTACTGATAAGAGCAAAATTAGTCGATGAGCTAAAAATGCACTCAAAAGCATTTCAGAGGCAAATATTATAATTAGTAAGACAGACGGTAAATTTGATCCGACAAGATAACATTACAAGAGCAGAAGTACTGTAATCATAAGGTGCTTTTTTGAATCTTTTATTGATTAAAGAACGGGTATGCACAGGGAGGTCTTTTGCTTTCCCGTATTTTTTTTCAAGGTAAGCCGAAAAATTTAAGCTTGCCTTGATTTTGTTTTTGGAAAGATTCATTTTGAAAAGGAGTGATATAAAAAATGAATTTGCATGCAAGTAATAATGAAGAAAAGTATGCATTTGAATGGACACTGACAGATAATCACCAGATTGATGCAATAGCAAATTATGTTAAATCATACATAAGAGGATATCCGAAGGAGAATGATATTGAAGTGATGAATGTAAATCTTGCATATGGTGTGAGAGATAAAGAAGGTAAAATTTTTCTGACCCTGATATATTATCTTTCAGATTCTGTGATGCGTACGGACACAGGCATGGATATTTATAAATTTATATATATTATTGATGGCCTGGTTTGGCTGGCTTCATGTAATGTGCGGGGTGGTGAGATTGTTGATCTTAATGTGTGTAAAAAAGAACACTTTAATATAGTGCGTCAGGCCATCGAATTTTACAGGCATGATTATTCATCTAGTGTCCTTAAAGAAAAATTTAAAAAAGAGCATTCAGGAACTTCTATATATAGGTATAATGATAAACTTAAAAAAGAGCTTTTAACGCTTTTCAAAAAAGAACTTCTTGCTTATTATGGTGAACCTGAACGCGCATTGCAGAACAAACTCTGTGAATTCTGTGAGATTTTGAACCAAAATGTTATATCGGCTAAATACACGGTTGAAAGTTTTAGAGTACAAGATGATGACGAAAATGATATTTTACCCAGTAGATTGATAAATCGAGATGGTGACATCTGGCTTTACTTTGTCGGACCTGCAGATGATACGCATCTATTATCAGATAATTTAGAAACAGAGCGTTTATTATTTTACTATAAAGGATTTGTTACTTGTTTGTTTTTTTCTAAAAATAAAACAGATAAAGGCTTCTTTAAATTAAACGCTTTTTTTGTCAATAAGCAAGAAATTGATAAGGATGAGTTGATTGAAAAATTAAAAGAAAACGGAATAGATTCAAATGAATATCATGAGATTTTACAAATAGTCCTTAACAATCTCCACTTCAATCGTTATCTTGTATGAATGTTGCTCAGTAGTTGAAAAAGGCGTTTTATTCTCTTGAAAAGAATAGAAGATTTTATTCAAATTAGTATAATGCAAATTGTGAAATGATTTTATGCTTTTTTTTAATTCTTGTGCAGTAAAAAATTAAAATTCATTCTAATAAACGTTGATATGTGAAGATAAAACTTTTATTGATGTTTTTGACTGGGTACCAGATGCAGATTATGATTCCAGAATCGGAGAATGGTATGTTAAAGTAAAAGAAAACAGTGGACAAATTTATGTGTGTGCCCCCTATGTCGATACCATGACAAAGCAGTTGGTTTTAACCTTATCAAAAGAAATCGGGTTGACCCCCTATAATTGGAGATTATCTGCGTAATAATTTTTCTACCTTAAAATTTCATTATTTTTCATACCTAACCAACCCAATTACAAGTTTAGCTGTCTTCCTCATGGCGTCAA
>Ga0116169_1001575_pt1 | contig 18458 bp, 15 predicted proteins | sample AD_UKC130_MetaG_FD_89796 | JGI IMG/M metagenome (GOLD analysis project Ga0116169, IMG submission 89796) | Active sludge microbial communities of municipal wastewater-treating anaerobic digesters from Canada - AD_UKC130_MetaG | ecosystem: Engineered > Bioreactor > Anaerobic > Digestate | place...
CGCTGATGCCGGCGTTGGCAATCACGACGTCCGGCACACCGGCCAGTTCGATGAAGCGCCGGGCGGCCAGGGTGAGGGCCGGGCGATCCGCCACGTCGGCAGGCAGACAGTGAACCGGCCCACCCAACTGGACAGCGAGCCGGTCAAGCGCATCCTTGCGACGCGCGATCAGTCCGATGACCGCCTGGGGATCGCGCCGGCGGTATTCGCGGGCCAGCGCCTCGCCGATCCCGCTGGAGGCGCCGGTGATGACAACCCGCATGGTCACCCGCGCCGCATGCGGCCCGCTACTTGCGGGCCTTGCGCTCGAGGTCGAGCAGATACTCGACGACCTGCAGCGCCTGGGCGTTGCCGCGGGCCATCGAGGGCGAGGTGAAATACTTGCCGTTGACGGCCAGGCCTGGCACGCCATCGAGCCCCCAGGCGCGCGCCTGCTGCATGGCCTTCTGCTTGCGGGTGCGCACCGCGAAGGACTCGTAGGTGTCCAGAAAGGCCTTGCGATCGACCCCCTGCCTGGCCAGGAAGTCGGCCATGCGATCGGGCTTGTCCAGCGACACACGGTCCACATGAATGGCCGTGAAGACCTTCTCGTCCAGGGTCGCGTTCTTGCCCAGCGCCTCGAGCGTGTAGTAAAGCTGCTGATGCGGCTCCCATGCCGGCCCCAGCGCCACGTGCACCTTGCGGAAGCTCACGTCGGCCGGCAGCTTGCGAGACCACTCGCGCAGCGTCGGCTCGAGCGAGAAGCAGTGGGGGCACCCGTACCAGAAGAACTCGAGCACCTCGAGCTTGCCGCCCGAGTCGGTCGGCTGGGTGGGCTGGACGACGCGGTACTCCACCCCTTCCTTGGGCAGGCCCTGGGCGCGTGCCGGGGAAAGTGCCAGCAGCGCGGCACCGGCGGCGGCGGTCTTCAGGAACTGGCGGGTTTGGGGACGCAGGGGACCGGACATGAATCTATGCTCCTTCAGCGCTGGCGGACGACTGCCGCCTCGATGCCGTTTTCGGCCAGCCGCGAACGGATCTGGTTGACGTCATCGACTTTCGGATAGGGGCCCACTCGAACGCGATACATCGTCTGTCCGTTGACGTCGGCGCTCAGCACACGCGCCTCGTAACCCAGCAGCGCCAGCTTGCCGCGCATGCTTTCGGCATCGTCCAGGGTGCGGAACGCGCCGGCCTGCAGCAGGAAGGAGGAACGCTCTTCACGGCCAGGATCGGCCGCCTTGGGCTCGGCAGGCCGGGCCTCGGCCGACTTCGGATCGGATGTTCGTGCGGGATCGGATGACTTGCTTTCGGGGGCCCGGGACTCGGCCGTGCGCGGTTCGGCACGCGGCTCGACAGGGCTCGGCCTTGGGTCGCCCGGGGCGTCCGATACTTTCGGCGCCGGCTCTTCGGCCGGGGCGGACGCCGCAGCCGGGGCCGGCGCCGGCGCAGCCGGCCGGCTCTTGCTCTGCAGCGGCTTGTTGGGATCGGGGGCATCGGCCACCGACTTGGGCTCGATCACGCGGTCGGTGCGGCCGGTCTTGTTCACGAACGGCACCGGAGCGCGGGTGATGAACAGCGCCACCACCACGGCGATCGCCAGCCCGAGCACCAGCCCGAGCATGAATCCCAGCATGGTCCCGCCCCGCTGGCGACGCCAGCCACGGTGTTCAACGAGCGACATCACATCCTTTCGGGGGCGGACACACCAATCAGTGCCAGGCCGTTGCGCAGAACCTGCCGAGTCGCGGCCAGCAGGGCGAGGCGGGCGAAACGGACGGCCTGATCATCGACCAGAAAGCGCTCCCCATTATAGTAACTATGAAGTTCCGACGCTAAGTCTTTGAGGTAGAAGGCAATTGCGTGCGGAGCGAGTTCGTCGGCCGCCTGCGCCACGACCGACGGAAAGACAGCCAGCCGGGCGCTCAGGGAAAACTCGCGGGGCGAACCGAGCGGCTGGAGCAGCGCCGCGGCATCGACAGCGGACGCCATGGCCGCCAGCACAGCCGCTTCATCGGGCCCGCCACGCTCCGCCGCCTGGGCGAACACCGAGCAGATCCGCGCGTGGGCGTACTGGACATAGTAAACAGGGTTTTCGTCGGTCTGCGCCAGGGCAAGATCGACGTCGAACACGAATTCGCTGTCGGCCTTGCGCGAGATCAGGAAGAAGCGCACCGCGTCGCGCCCGCGCCGGGCGATGTCCTCGGGCGAGCGCGTCACGCCGTCCTGCGCATCGGCGCCGCCGCTCCACTCGATCAGGTCGCGCAGGGTGACGTACCCGCCCGCCCGCTTGGAGATCTTGACCTCTTCGCCGCCGCGCATCACGGTGACCATCTTGTGAAGCACGTAGTCGGGGTAGCCGGGCGGAATGCCGACCGCCAGTGCCTGCAGTCCGGCGCGGACCCGGGCGATGGTGCCGTGGTGGTCCGAACCCTGCACGTTGATGACCTTCTCGTAGCCGCGCTGCCATTTGGTGACGTGGTAGGCCACATCGGGCACGAAGTAGGTGTAGCCGCCCTCGGACTTGCGCATCACGCGGTCCTTGTCGTCACCGTACTCGGTGGTGCGCAGCCACAGTGCGCCGCCGTCCTCGAAGGTCTTGCCGGCCGCCACCAGACCCTGCACCGCCTGCTCGACCCGGCCATCGTTGTACAGCGAGGATTCGAGGTAGTAGTTGTCGAAGCGCACGCCGAAGGCCTGCAGGTGGCGGTCCTGCTCATCGCGCAGGTAAGCCACCGCGAAGCGGCGGATCGCGTCGAGGTCATCGGGGTCGCCGGCGCCGGTCACCGGCTCGACGCGTTGCGCCGACACGGTCTTGCGTGCCAGATAGTCGGCCGCGATGTCGGCGATGTAGTCGCCGCGGTAGCCATCCGTCGGAAAGCGTTCGTCGGCGGGATCGATGCCGCGGGCACGTGCCTGCACCGACAGCGCCAGGTTGGCGATCTGGGCGCCGGCGTCGTTGTAATAGAACTCGCGCGTGACCGACCAGCCACCGGCCTCGAGCAATGCCGACAGCGCATCGCCCAGCGCACCCTGGCGGCCGTGGCCGACATGCAGGGGCCCGGTGGGATTGGCCGACACGAACTCGACCAGCACCTTGCGACCGGCGCCCGCGTCGTTGCGCCCGAAGGCCTCGCCGGCGCCGAAGATGGCCGGCACGACCGCCAGCCGCGCGCCCCGCGACAGACGGATGTTGATGAATCCCGGCCCGGCGATCTCGAGCGCATCGATCAGTCCGCCACCCTGGGCGGCGGCGTCGAGCTCGCGCACGCGCGCCACCAGCGCATCGGCCACCTGGCGCGGGTTCATGCGCAGCGGCTTGGCCAGTTGCATGGCGAGATTGCTGGCGAGGTCGCCGTGAGCCGCCTGCTTGGGCCGGTCGAGTTCGATCGGCGGCACCGATGGCGCGGGCGTGGGCAGCTCAGCCGCACGCGAGGCGATGAGATCGGTGGCCGCCTGGCGAAAGGTCGCGGCGAGTTGTTGGGTCTGGTTGGGCAGCATGGGGCCGGATTCTCTCAGAACCGGCTGCTCAGAAAAGAACCGAGCTCAACTTGCGCCGCCAGGCCGCCACCAGCTGGGGCTGCGCCGCGGCCAGGTCGAACACCTGGATCATCGTCTTGCGACCGATGTCCTCGCCGAATTTGCGGTCGATCCGGACGATCTCGAGCAGCTGCTCGAGCGCCTGCTCCCAGGCCTTGTGCGCGATGCAGTGCTGCGCCAGATCGAGCCTTGCCTGCAGATCCGCCGGATTGGCGGCGATGCGCGCATCGAGGTCGGGCGTGGCCGGCAGGCGGTTTTCCTCGAGCATCACCTTGACCCGCGTGGCGAGGGCCTGGGCATGCGGGTCCTGTGCCGCCGCGGGCGACAGGACGTCGAGCTGCGCCTGCGCGGCGGCCGCATCGTCGTCCTCGAGCAGCACCTGTGCGTAGGTCAGCCGTGCCTCGTCGCTGGCCGGATCGAGCGCGATCGCCTTCTTCAAGTGGCCCACGGCGGTCTCACGCTCGCCCGCCTGCAGAGCCTGGATGGCCGCGTCCAGCTCGATGTCGGCGGGATTGGGCATCAGCCGGTCGATGAACTCGCGCAGCTGCCCTTCCGGCAGGGCGCCCTGGAACTGGTCGACCGGCCGGCCGCCCACCATCGCGTAGACGGTCGGGATCGACTTGATCCGGAAGTGGCCAGCCAGCTCCTGCTGCTCGTCGGTGTTGACCTTGACCAGCTTGAAACGTCCCTGATAGGCCTGTTCGAGCTTCTCCAGCAGTGGCGTGAGCGACTTGCAGGGGCCGCACCAGGGTGCCCAGAAATCGACCAGCACCGGCTGCGTCATCGACGCGTCGATCACGTCGGCCTGGAATTTTTCGAGGGTGGTGTCGATCATGGAAGGCTCCGGACGATGTGTGAGGGCGGCTGGCGGGTTCGACGTCGCGCGCCGCGAGGCCACAATGTTGCCACGGCGCGCCGGCGTCCTCGCTCAGGCGCGCTACCCTTGAGGGTTTGCGGGGCGCAACGCGCCCGCCGGAGAGACCATGCCGTTGCCGTACCAACCCTTCGATCGTCCCTGATGCGCGCCGACAGACGACGGCTGCTGGCCGGCACCGCGCTCGCCGCACTGGGCGCTTCCGGGCTGCCCGGTTGCGCTTCCACTGCCGGCATCGGCGCTCAGGATGCGGCGGCGCCGACTGTTTCGTCGGGCGCGCCCGCGGGCTCCGCCTCGGGCGCTCTGCCGCCCGCGATCCCCGCGGCGCTCGAGGAGGTCCCCTATGTGCAGACGCCCGACGTCATCGTCGACGCGATGCTCGATCTGGCCGAGGTGGCGCGCGGCGACACGCTGATCGATCTGGGCAGCGGCGACGGCCGCGTGGTCATCCGGGCAGCCACCCGCTTCCAGGTCCCCGGTCTGGGCGTGGAGATCGACCCTCGCCTGGTCGAGCTGTCGCGTGACCTGGCGCGCAAGGCCGGCGTATCGGCCCTGGCGCGCTTCGAGACCCAGGATCTGTTCGAGACCGACCTCACCCGCGCGACGGTGATCACCCTGTACCTGCTGCCAGACGTGAATCTTGCCTTGCGGCCGCGTCTGCTGGCGCTGGCCCCGGGCACCCGCATCGTCTCCCACGACTGGGACATGGCCGACTGGCTGCCCGACCGCAGTGTCGTGCTGCCCGCGCCCGGCAAGCCGGTCGGACTGCGCAAGGAAAGCCAGATGCATCGCTGGACCGTGCCCGCCGTGGTCGAGGGCATCTGGCTCGGTCGGATCGAGGGCGATCCGGCCACCGAACTCGAAATCCGCATCGTCCAGCAGTTTCAGCGAATCGGCCTGCATTGGCGTTCGACATCCAACGCGGGGCGAGGCCGCACGGTGGTGGCCAGCGGCGATGCACGCATGATGGGCGCCAGGGCACGGCTCAAGCTGGAGAGCACCGACGGCGCGCAGGCCGCGACGCTGGTCGCCGGCAATGGCCGGCTCGAAGGAACCATTCAGACGCCGCAGGGCGAGCGGCGCTGGCGGGCCAGTCGGGTGCGCTGAGCCTGAGTCGCCCCAGGCCCCGCATCGCCACTCCTCGAGCCGGGCACTTGCCGAGTGACGTGCGACGAGTGCCCAACGGTGCTTTGTCGAGCTGCCGCATCGAATTGCGTCGAGGATCGAGCGAGCGCCATGGTTCCGACGCCGATGGCCACTGAACAAGCCTCCCCCCACACGGCGCCTCACGAACTGACAGCTGACACAAACAGGGGATGACAGTTTCATTGACGATGCAATTCAATGATCGGTCCGACTGAGCTCTAGTGTCTTTGCAGAGATCGCACTCGCCCAATCGGGCTCGGAGAGTCCCGCGCAAACCCGACTTGCCGGTATCAGCGCGATTCATTTCATAACTCGAAACAGCGTGGCGTTAATGACAACAAGGCTGCTGATCGGCATAGACGGGACTGGCGGAACATTTCAATCCGACGCGGAATACGAAGCGGAAATGCGGGGGGGGGGTTCGTTTCTCGAATGTGCAATGGAGCGGATGGCAAGAACGCCAACGTTGAAACCATTTACGAGAGAGGGCCGCGCACTCTCGGCACCGCCAGTCATGCGATCGCATGCATAGTTGCGAATCGGGTAGCCCAATTGGCACCTTTCAGGGGGGGCGAGCCTTATCTTCCCCAAAGCACAGGTGCCTTGCCCCTCGATATACAGCGCAATGAATCATTCCGCATGGTTGCAAAGCGGTACCCAGACGGAATATTCCTGTGCGGTTACAGCCGCGGCGCTCATATCGCTATAAAAGTCGCCGAAATGCTCGCCGGAGCCGACGTTCCTGTCGCGGCAATGTTCTTGTTCGATGCCGTCGATAAAGACGCCTACATGAACTCCAAGAGGGTTCCCATGAACGTCGCGAATGTTTATCACGCGATTCGAACGGATAACAATCGCTCACGATGGTATTTTGGACACACTGGAATGGGACAGCACCTTGACGAGAAAAGGCGACTTTGCGGACTGATTGACGAAGCGCACATCGACGGCACACACGCCGCACTGGGAGGATTGCCGTGGTGCGGAGACCATCCGCGCTTACGCGGGCAACTTGTGTATGCTGCCGCCAGTGTTTCTACCTTCTTTATTGCGAACGCGCTGCACATGAGCCCACGGTTGGCGTCATCGATGTCATCGTTGGCAGGTAACCTGGCCAGCCCGCAGACGCTCAGCAAACAGGACGACGACAAAGCTGCAAAAGAAGCTTACGAGTTCATGAAGGAGCGGACGGCAAGGCATGGCATCTCGTGGGAATGGTCGGCTCCACAGCCCGCCGTAGCCGGAGGAGGCGGTGGTCGCAGCTGGTGAGCGGCGGCCCGATGTGAAGCGTCAAGACTTTATTGCCTGACGGACCGGGCCTTGAGAGTAGCGGGAAGCTACCAATCGTTGTGCGGACTCAACCAGTTGGAGCAGCGACCTCCGCAGCCGCGTCAATGGGTCAAATGCGTCACCCATATTGCTTTGCTGATCCAAGGTCGACGCACGACCCAGTCAGTCTGCAACATTGACTTCTGTGACAAAGCGCTCTGTGCAGCGTGAAGGCCCTGACGTACCATGAAAGTCCCGTCGCGGGAGCTGACCGTCAACTTGACCGTTCCCCTGCGTTATTCTTTGAAATCATCATGAGACATGCTCGCGGGCTTTGCCGTTTCGCGCATTCCGTGCGCATCGCGGCGCTTCTAGTCCTGCTGACGATTGTTGCGGCCCCAGCCTGGGCCGCCCGTCACGCGCTGGTCATCGGCAACAACGCCTATCCCGGCAATGAGCTTCGCAGCGCTGTCAACGACGCCCGCGATATCGCGGCGGCGCTCAAGCAGCTGGGCTTCGATACCCTGCTGCGCGAGAACGCGACCCGCGACAGCATGTTCCAGGCGATCCAGGAATTCGGCAGCAAACTGCGCGACGGCGATGTCGCCCTGTTCTATTTCGCCGGCCACGCGATCCAGGTGCGGGACCGCAATTACCTGATCCCTGTGGATGCCAAGGTGAAGCAGGAAGACGACGTCACGTTCTACAGCCTGGATGTCGCCGAGGTCCTGCAGCGGATGGACCGCGCACGGACCCGCGCCAACCTGCTGGTCCTGGACGCCTGCCGCGACAACCCCTTCGCCTCGACGGTGCGGTTCAGTTCGGTCGGCCTGGCGCAGATGAGCGCGCCGCCCGGCACGCTGATCGCGTACGCGACGGCGCCCGGCCAGGTGGCCCGCGAAGGCACCGGCCGCAACGGCGTCTTCACCCGGCACCTGCTGCGTCACATGACCACGCCCAACCAGCCGGTCGAGCTCACCATGAAAAGGGTGCGCGAGGGCGTGCTCGCCGACACCAAGGGCCAGCAGATCCCATGGGATTCGTCGAGCCTGCGGGGAGACATCGTGTTCGCCGGTGAATCCGCCGGCGCGGCCGTCAGCGTGACCGCCGTCGGCTCGCCCACGCTGGACACCCGGATGAATGTCGAACGAACGTTCTGGGAATCGATCAAGGACAGCCGCGATCCGCACGAATTCGAGGCCTACATCCAGCAGTTCCCCGACGGCGTGTTCGCGATGCTGGCCCGCGGCCGGATGCAGCAGCTGGCCAGGGCCGCGCCTGCCGCAGCGCCGGTCGCCCCCGCGCAGGCGTCTGCAGCATCGGCTGTGCCGGCGCCCCCGGCCGTGTCGGCGACCCCGGCCCTGTCGGCTCCTCCGGTGACCGCCGCAGCCCCTGCGTCCGCGGCGCCGGTCGTCCCGCCGCAGGCATCCGCGGCTTCGGCGGTCGCGGCGCCTGCGTCTGCCCCCGCGGTTTCAGCAGTCCCCCCCGCCTCCACGCCGACGCAACTGGTCGCGGCGGCGGGCGTCACGCGGTCGGTCGGCGCAGCGCCCGCCCCGACCGCCGCCCCAGCTCCCGCGGTTGCGGCGACCCCGACGCCGCTGCAGCTTGCGACGGCCTCACCCTCCCCCGCTCCCGGCGGCACGCGCGCGAAGGTCCTGGACGACGGCAGCACCTTCCAGGGCGAATTGACCGACGGCCGCGTTCACGGGCGGGGACGGCTGGTCAGCGCAACGGCCGGCGAATACACGGGCGACTTCGTTCGGGGCGTGCGCGAAGGCCACGGCGAGCAGCGCTGGCCGAACGGTGACCACTATGTCGGCCAGTTCAAGGCCGATCGCCCCGACGGACAGGGAGTCATGGCGTTCGCCAACGGCGACCGCTACGAGGGAAGCTGGGCGGCCGGGGTTTTCGCCGGCGCAGGCAAGCTGGTCGCGAAAACCGGCTTCCAGTACGAAGGCAGCTTCGTGGCAGGTCGCCGCCAGGGCTCGGGCAAGGCCGTCTTCCCTGACGGCAACCGCTACACCGGCAATTTTTCCGGTGACGTCGCCCAGGGCCGGGGACAGCTGATCTTTGCCGACGGCGCCCGCTACGAGGGCGAATTCAGCGGCGGGGTGCCGGCCGGCAAGGGCGAGTACCGGTTCGCGGACGGATCGCGCTATGTCGGCAACTTCCAGGCCGGCGCGATGTCCGGACTGGGCGTCTTCCATTATCCAAACGGCGACCGGCTCGAGGGCCAGTTCACCCAGGGCGCGGCCGCGGGCGCCGGCGTCCATTTCTTTGGCGCCGGCGGCCGCTTCGAGGGCGAGTTCACCGATCAGGGCCGCAACGCCCGCGGCGTCATGATCGACGCGGCCGGTCAGCGCAAGCCGGCCCGGCTCGACAACGGCCAGTTCAAGATCAACGAGGGCTGAGCGCAGCGCGCCTGTCGCGCCGCCGAACGACGCCCTCTTCAGAAAGCCGCCTGATGGACTTCCAGCACAGCCCCCGCTCGATCGAGCTGCAACGCCAGGTCGGCGAGTTCATGCGCGAGCACGTCCTGCCCGCCGAGAGGCTGTATCACGAGCAGGTGACCACCGTATCGCGCCACCGCACGCCGCCGCTGATGCAGGAGCTCAAGGCAAAGGCCCGCGCGCAGGGCCTGTGGAACCTGTTCCTGACCGGCGAGCACGGACCCGGCCTGACGAATCTCGAATACGCGCCGATCAAGGAGATCATGGGCCGCGTGCTGTGGGCGCCGGAAGTGTTCAACTGCTCGGCGCCGGACGTCGGCAACATGGAACTGCTCTCGCAATACGCCAATGAGGAGCAGAAGCGGCAGTGGCTGGCGCCGCTGCTCGCGGGCGAGATCCGCTCGGGGTTCTCGATGACCGAACCGGAGGTGGCCAGCAGCGACGCCACGAACATCCGCTGCCGCATCGAACGCGATGGAGATCACTATGTGATCAACGGCCGCAAGTGGTACACGTCCGGCGCCATGAACGAGGACTGCCGGATCCTGATCGTCATGGGCAAGACCGACCCGGACAACCCGGCCACCCATCATCAGCAGTCGATGATCCTGGTGCCGCGCGACACCCCCGGCGTGCACATCGTCCGCGACATGCAGGCCTTCGGCTACGACCACGGGCCGGGCGGACACCCCGAGATCGTCTATGACAACGTGCGCGTGCCGGCCTCGAACATCATCCTGGGCGAGGGGCGCGGCTTCGAAATCGCACAGGGCCGCCTGGGCCCGGGGCGCATCCATCACTGCATGCGCCTGATCGGCTGCGCCCAGCGGGCCCTCGAGATGATGTCCGAGCGCGCCGGCACGCGGGTGGCCTTCGGCCGAGCGCTGGGCGAGCATGGCTCGGTGCGCGAGGACATCGCCCACTCGTTCTGCGAGATCGAGCAGGCCCGTCTGCTGACCCTGAAAGCCGCCGACAAGATGGACCGCGAGGGCAACAAGGCGGCGCTCGATCTGATCGGCGCGGCCAAGATCGTCGTGCCCTCGATGGCCGCCCGGGTGATCGACCGCGCGATCCAGGTGTTCGGCGCAGCCGGCGTCTCGCAGGACACCTTTCTGGCCGAGGCCTACGTGTATGCGCGATTCATCCGGATCGGCGACGGGCCGGACCAGGTGCACCTGTCGCAGCTGGGCAAGCACCTGCTCAAGCAGGTCGGCAGGCCGCGCGCCTGAGCGCCCGGGCGCGCAAACAAGACGCCGTGAACCGGCTCAAACCCGGTCACGAGCCGACATGACTTTTCAGCACTCCAACCAGCAGGAAATCGTCTGACATGACGCAAGCAACATCCTCCACCGCTGCCGCGGCGAACACCGCACAGCCCGCGCAAGCCACCTTGTGCGATGCGCCGAGCGAAACACCGCTGTCCGGCCGCCGGCGCATCCTTGGCGCCGCAACCGCTGCGGCGGCCAGCGCCGCTCTGCCGCGCTTTGCCATCGGTCAGCCCGCCTGGCCCAGCAAGACGATCCGCATCGTCGTCGGCACCGCCACCGGCGGGCTGACCGACAATTTCGCCCGCCAGTATGGCGAGTTCCTCGCGCGCAAGTTCGGCCAGCCCGTGGTGGTCGAAAACCGCACCGGCGCCAGCGGCACGATCGCCGCCGACTTCGTCGCCAAGTCGCCGCCCGACGGCCACACCTTCCTGGTCACGATCTCGACCACGGTCTGGGCTGCCCGGGTGCTGTACCGCAAGCTGCCCTTCAATCCCGACAAGGACCTGGCCCCCGTCACGATGTTTCCGTCCGGCGCGCTGCTGATGGCGGTGCACGACAAGCTGCCGGTCAAGTCACCCAAGGACTTCATCGAATACGCGCGCAAGAACAAGGCGACCTTCGGCACCTATTCGCCGGCCTCGCTGCCGCACATGATCGCCGACACCTTCGGGCGCTCCCGCGGTGTGGAGATCGAGCCGGTGCACTACAAGGGCGAGGCGCCGATGTGGATCGACATCGCCAGCGGCCAGGTCAATGCGGCGCTGGGCAGCCACCAGGCCATGCTGCCGCACCTGCAGCGCGGCAGCCTGCGGATGGTCGCCGCCTGGGGCGGACGTTCGCCGCGCGCGCCGGAAGTGCCGACCTTCCAGGAGCTCGGCTTCAACGAGCCGGTCTTCAAGCTCAATGGGTGGATGCCGATGTGCGCGCCCGGCGGCACGCCCGAAGACATCCTGCGCAAGGTATCCAGCGCGATCATCGAAGGCCGCGCCACCGACAAGCTGAAGACGCTGCATGAAACTTTCGGCGTGCCCGAAGTGCCGCCGACGCTCGACGAAACCCGCCGGATCTGGAAGGCCGAAGGCCCCGAATGGGTCGCCATCGCCGACCGGCTGGGCGTGAAGCTCGACTAAGCGCCACCCCCGCGCGGCCGCCAACCGCTAGCGGATCCTGTCGAGCACCGGATGCAGGTACGACAGGAAGCGCTGCGGATCCTCGCTCATCGGGAAATGCCCCAGGCCGCTCATGATGGTGGCCTGCGCGCCGGGCACGCGGGCCGCGAAGTCCAGCGTCTCGGCCGGCGTGCACGAGTAGTCGTACTCGCCTGACAGCAGGTACAGCGGGCACAGGGACGTGTCGATGGCGGCGATCTTCTCGCGGATGTCGCCATCGATCTTGTAGAAATACAGGTCGCCCTTGAATACGCCGGGGCCTCCCTGCATGTAGTGCCACAGGGTCTCCCAGCGCTCGGCATCGGGCGCGTTCGGGCCGATCAGCCCCGAGACCACGCCCGCGCAGACCTCGCCCCCATGCACGTCAGGCCGGTGCAGCCACGAGACGTCGTAATACGGATCGACGTGCGCGCCCGACTGCAGCCCGATCGCCGCCCTGAAGCGCCGCGGGTGATCGAGCGCGAGCTGCAGCACGATGCGCCCGCCGATCGAGCAGCCCATGACCACCGGCCGTTCGAGTTCGAGCGCCTCGCAGATGGCGAGCACCTGGGCGGCATAGCCGCGCGTGGTCAGCCGGTACTCGTCGTTCTGCCAGCCGGCCGGGGGCGATGACTTGCCGTGCCATGGCATGTCGAACGCAATGACGCGGAAGCGTTCGCGCACGCGGGCATCGTTCATGACGCCCCGGAACTGCCGGGTGTCCGATCCCGCCGTGTGAAGGCACAGCAGCGGGATGCCCTGTCCCGCCTCCTCGACGTACACACGATGGGGCACGCCCTCGATGTCCAGATGCAGGTAGCGGCCGGTGATGGGCTCGAAGCGCGCACTCATTGCAGGGCTCCGGCAATGTCTGCCGGCATCGGCTGCGCCGGCCTGGGCGCCGCCAGCACCGCCTTGAAATAGAACAGGTTTGCCATGAACGGATGCAGGTTGCCCTCGACCCGCAGCACGCGGCGCTTGATCAGCGCGAACACGTCATGGTGTCCCGGCGCCGGCAGCGGCGCCCAGAACGCCAGCCATTCGTCCAGTGGCGCGCGCAGGGCGAGGTCCCAGCGCGGCATCACGAAGGGCCCATGACTGAGCGACTCGATCCGCCCGCGCCGGATGTCCAGCAGGTGCTGCGTCGCGCCGGTGTCCACCAGCATCAGGCAATCGACATGGCGGCCGCGCTGCGTCAGATGCGGATCTTCGTTCACGGCCTTCACCAGCCGGTCCAACCACCCCACCATCTCGGACATTCAATCTCCCCCCGGAAAACCCTAACGGAACCCGCTGCGCGAAGTGCTTGATCCGACAATCGCTCATGCTAGATTACCGCCCCTGGAGACACCACGACATCAAACAACATAAGGGACTAGCTTGCAGTTCCTACAACTGGTCATCAGCGGTATCGCGCAAGGCTGCATCTACGGCCTCATCGCACTGGGCTTCGTGCTCATCTACAAGGCAACCGAAACGGTCAGCTTCGTCCAGGGAGACCTGATGATGCTGGGCGCGTTCCTGGGCCTCGGTGCCGTCACGGCGCTGGGCATGCCGTTCTGGATTGCCGTGCTCAGCGCGGTGCTGGCGATGGGCGTGTTCGGGCTGCTGCTCGAGCGCCTGCTCATCCGTCCCATCCTGGGTCAGCCGCAGTTCACGATCGTGATGCTCACCATCGGCATCGGCTACATCGTGCGTGGCGTGATCACCATGATCCCGAACATCGGCACCGAAACGCACACGCTGCCGGTGCCCTACAAGGACATGGTCTGGAACCTCGCTGGGCTGATCGTGTCGATCGAGCACGTGGTCATCATCGCCTCCACCGCCATCCTGTGCGCGCTGCTGTACGCGATGTTCCGCTACTCCACGATCGGCATCGCGATGCAGGCCACGTCCCAGAACCAGCTGGCGGCCTACTACATGGGCATTCCGGTCAAGCGGCTGAACGGTCTGGTCTGGGCGCTCGCCTCGGCGGTCGCGGCGCTCGCCGGACTGCTGCTCGCGCCGATTACCTTCGTCCACGTCAATCTGGGCTACATCGGCCTGAAGGCTTTCCCGGCCGCGGTGGTCGGCGGCTTCGGCAGTCTGCCGGGGGCGATCATCGGCGGGCTGATCATCGGGGTGGTCGAGTCGCTTTCGGGCTTCTACCTGCCTGACGGATTCAAGGACATCGCGCCCTATCTCGTGGTGCTGGCCATGCTGTGGTTCAAGCCGAACGGCCTGTTCGGCGAAAAACTGCGCAAGAAGGTCTGATCGATGCGCTTTCTGTTCAAGACCTCCTACGAGCAGGACATCGCCCTCGCCAAGCACGGCGGGCAGCGGTTCTGGTATGGCGCGCTGCTGGCTGCCCTGCTGCTCGCGCCATGGATCTTCCCCGAGTACTGGCTCGCGCAGATCAGCTTCGTGCTCATCTATTCGATCGCCGGCCTGGGCCTGATGCTGCTGGCCGGCTTCACCGGCCAGGTGTCGATCGGGCATGCCGCCTTCATGGGGGTGGGCGCCTACACCCAGGCCGTGCTGACCGGCATGGGCTGGCCCTTCCCCGTCGCGCTGGCCGCCGCAACCGCCCTGTCGGCGCTGATCGGCGTGGTGGTCAGCGTGCCTGCGCTGCGCGTCAAGGGCATCTACCTGGGCATCGCCACCCTGGCCTTCGGGTTCATCGTCGAGGAAGTATTCGCCCGCTGGGAGTCCGTCACCGGCGGCAATGCGGGCATCCACTTCAAGGCGCCCAACCTGTTCGGCTGGAAGCTCGACACCAGCGAGTCGTTCTATTACCTGTGCCTGGTCCTGTGCGTGGCGATCACGCTGGGCGTGCTGAACCTGCTGCGCTCGCCCACCGGCCGCGCGTTCGTGGCGATCCGCGACTCCGAGATCTCGGCGCAGAGCATGGGCATCCATCTGGCCTGGTTCAAGGGCCTGGCCTTCGCCATTTCAGCGGCGGTGGTCGGTGTGGCCGGCGCACTGTATGGCCACAAGATGGGATTCATCTCGCCCGACCAGTTCAGCCTGCTGCAGTCGGTCGAACTGCTGCTGCTGGTGGTGGTCGGCGGGCTGGGCTTCGTGCACGGCGCCTTTCTGGGCGCGATCTTCATCATCAGCATGCCGCAGATCATTGCACTGGCCAAAGACTTCCTGCCGCCCGCCATCGGCCAGGCCGCCGGACTGCAGGGCATGGTGTTCGGCATCGTGCTGGTGGTGTTCGTGCTGTTCGAGCCGATGGGTCTGTACGGACGCTGGCTGAAGGTGCGCACCTGGTTCCAGCTCTTTCCGTTCTACCGCAAGGGCATGTTCAAGCGGCAGAAGAGCTTCACCAAGTCGGACCGCCTGAAATGAGCGACACCTCCAACACTCCCCTGCTGTCGGCGCGCGACCTCCAGGTGCGCTTCGGCGGCGTGCTCGCGGTCAATGGCGTGAGCTTCGACGTGCGCCGCGGCGAGGTGTTCACGCTGATCGGCCCCAATGGCGCCGGCAAGACCACGGTCTTCAACCTGATCAGCCGCATCTACACCCCGACCGCCGGCACCATCGATTTCAACGGGGTTTCGCTCACCAGCACACCCGCCCATCGGGTAGCCGAACTCGGCATCGCCCGCACCTTCCAGAACATCGAGCTGTTCGAGTACGCCACGGTGCTGCAGAACCTGCTGATCGGTCACCACGTGCACCGCAGCACCGGCTTCTGGAGCGAGCTGTTCTTTACCGGCGCGGCGCGCAAGGCCGAGATCCAGGCGCGCGAGGCGGTCGAGCGCGTGATCGAGTTCCTCGATCTGCAGCACCATCGCGACTCGCTGGTGGCCGGCCTGCCCTATGGCGTGCGCAAGGTGGTCGAGCTGGCGCGCGCGCTGTGCACGCAGCCTCGTCTGCTGCTGCTGGACGAGCCGTCATCGGGGCTGAACGTCGAGGAGACCGACGACATGGCGTTCTGGATCCAGGACATCAAGAACGAGCTGGGCATCACGGTGCTGATGGTCGAGCACGACATGACGCTGGTGTCGCGCGTGTCCGACCGCGTGCTCGCGATGAATCAGGGCGAAACCCTGGCGCTTGGAACGCCGTCCGAAGTCCAATCCGACGCCAAGGTGATCGAGGCCTACCTGGGTTCGGTCGAGGACATGTCGTCGCTGCGGCGGCCGGCCACTTCAGCGGCGCCCGCACCATGAGCGCATCGATCCTCAAGCTGGCCAACGTCGAGAGCGCGTACGGCCCGATCCGCGCGATCCGCGGCGTCAGTCTGGACGTGATCCAGGGCCAGATCGCCACGGTGCTGGGCTCCAACGGCGCCGGCAAGACGACCATTCTGAAGACCATCTCGGGCATCATCGATCCGCGGCGCGGCAGCATCGAGTTCGACGGCCAGGACATCACGGCGCACGATCCCGCCTTCATCGTGCAGCGGGGCCTGTCGCATGTACCCGAGGGGCGCGAGGTGTTCCCGCTGCTGTCGGTGCACGACAATCTGCTGATGGGCGCCTACACCCGCAAGGACCGCGACCAGGTGGCGCGTGACCTCGAGACGGTGTTCGGATATTTCCCGATTCTGCGCGAGCGGGCCAGCCAGGATGCCGGCCTGCTGTCGGGCGGCCAGCAGCAGATGCTCGCCATCTCGCGCGCCATCATGGCCGCGCCCAAGCTGATCCTGCTCGACGAACCCAGCCTGGGCCTGTCGCCGCGGCTCACCAAGGAGATCTTCGAGATTGTGGTGCGCATCAATCGCGAACGCGGCACCTCGATGCTGCTGGTCGAACAGAACGCAAACATGGCCCTGAACGCGGCCGACTTCGGTTATGTGCTCGAGAATGGCCGCATCGTGATGCAGGACACCTGCGCCGTGCTTCGCGAGAAGGACGACATCAAGGAGTTCTATCTCGGCATGAAGGAAACCGGCGTGCGCGGCGAGCGCCGCTGGAAAAAAAAGAAGACCTGGCGATGAGCAATACACGCGATCCGCATCGAATCGTCGCCGGCTCCGAGTTCGGATGGCAGGCCGAGAAGCTCAGCTTCGACACCGTGCCGGACCTGTTCTGGCAGCGCGTGGCCGAACTTGGCGACCAGCCGATGATGCGCCAGAAGGATCTGGGCATCTGGCGCGCCTACAGCTGGAAGGAAGTGGGCGTCCTCGCCAGCGAGATCGGCGCCGGACTGGTGGCGCTGGGCTTCGCGCCCGGCGAGGTCGCCTCGGTGCTGGCCAACACCTCGCGCGAATGGGTCTGGACCGACATGGCAGTGCTGTCGGTGGGGGGCATCTGCAACGGCATCTATCCGACCGACGCGGCCTCGCAGGTGCACTACCTGTGCAGCGACTCGCGCACGCGCTACCTGTTCGTCGAGAACGACGAACAGCTGGACAAGTACCTCGAGGTGCGCGAGGCACTGCCCGAACTGCGCCAGGTCATCGTCTACAACATGGAAGGCCTGGCCGGCCTGGACGACCCGCGGATCATCAGCCTCGAGCGTCTGCGCGAGATCGGTCGCGAGCACCTGCGCGCGCACCCTGACCTGATCGCCACGCGCCGACGCTCCCGCGGTCCGGGCGATGTCGCGATCCTCGTCTACACCTCGGGGACCACCGGCAAGCCCAAGGGCGCGATGATCACCCACGCCAATCTGTGCTCGGTGCTGGCCGGACTGTCGACCAGCCTGTTCCAGGGCCTGCCCGAGGGTGGTGAGCGGATCGCCTTCCTGCCGCTGTGCCACATCGCTGAACGCATGATCGGCGAGTACGTTCCGATCATGCGGCGCTCGACCGTCAACTTCGTCGAGAACCCCGAGACCGTGTTCGAGAACCTGCGCGAGATCCAGCCGCATGTGTTCTTCGCGGTGCCGCGAGTCTGGGAAAAGATCTATTCCCAGGTGCTGATCTCGCTCAGCGAAGCAGGCCGGACCCAGCAGCTGGCCTATCGGTGGGCGCTCGGTGTCGGGCAGGAGCTGGCCGATGCGACCGCCGGCGGCGGTTCGCCGGGCGCATGGCTGGCCTTGCGGGGCTGGCTGGCGCAGACCCTCGTGCTCAACAACGTGCGGCGCATGATGGGCCTGAGCCGGGTGCATGCCGCACTGACCGGTGCAGCCCCCATCTCGTCCGACCTGATCCGCTGGTACCAGAGCATGGGCATCCCGCTGCGCGAAGGCTGGGGCATGACCGAGACCTGCGGTGGCGGCTGCTTCAATCCGCGGCTGGCGGCGCGTCCGGGCAGCGTGGGTGTGCCGGGCCCCGGCATCGAGATGCGGATCGCCGAAGGCACCAACGAGATGCTGCTGCGCGGCCCGAATGTGATCCTCGGCTACCTGAACCAGCCCGAGAAAACCGCCGAGACCATCGATGCCGACGGCTGGCTGCACACCGGCGACGTCGGCCGGGTCGACGACGACGGCTACTTCTACATCACCGACCGGATGAAGGACATCATCATCACGGCCGGCGGCAAGAACGTGACGCCCAGCGAATGGGAGAACGAACTGAAGTTCTCGCCCTATGTGACCGACGCGGTGATCATCGGCGACAAGCGTGCCTACCTGACGGTGCTGATCATGATCGACCAGGAGAACGTCGAGAAATTCGCCCAGGATCACGATGTGCCGTTCTCGAATTACGCGAGCCTCACGCGGGCGCGCGAAATCCAGGACCTGATCTGGAGCGAGATCGAAAAGGTGAACCGCAAGTTCGCCCGTGTCGAGCAGGTGAAGAAATTCCGGCTGCTCGAGAACCAGTTGACCGCCGAGGATGAGGAACTCACCCCGACGATGAAGCTCAAGCGCGCACTCGTGCAGAAGAAGTACGCCGGGA
>Ga0116169_1001582_pt1 | contig 18415 bp, 20 predicted proteins | sample AD_UKC130_MetaG_FD_89796 | JGI IMG/M metagenome (GOLD analysis project Ga0116169, IMG submission 89796) | Active sludge microbial communities of municipal wastewater-treating anaerobic digesters from Canada - AD_UKC130_MetaG | ecosystem: Engineered > Bioreactor > Anaerobic > Digestate | place...
AGAAGAGCCATAGAAAAAAGTCTAAATAAATCAGCCTAATATAAATGTAGATAGACCGCTTAAAGGTCTATCTACATTTTATAGGCTAAATCATATTCTTCAATCTCCGTAGAAACTACATCTTTTCTATACATATTTACAAACTCGCAGATACCGGCTAAAAATTCTATATCTTCTTCTATCTTCTTCTGTATCCATTCTGGCTTTTTCGTATACTTCAGCCACATATTTACTATCTCCAAATTAGTTGGTTTCCTATCACGCTCTTTATATTCCTCGTCTATCTTTTTCATGAACGTAAACAGCATGCTGGTTATTTCCGTTTTCTGCTTTTCATCCACCCGCAGCCTTTCATTTAACCTAATTATCATCCTTCTTCCACCACCCAACCTTCCAACTTTGATCACATGATCTTGTTATAAATAACGTCGATATTATGCTTACCGCAACAATAAAAATTTTGTCTATCACGTTTCCAAAATCCAGCCCCAGCTCCTTTTCCACGAAATATATCACTCCTGCATAAAATAGGGCAATTGATAATCCTATGATACCATATGAAATTTTGTGTTTTTCTTTATACAGCTTTATTCCAATAGCTACCGCAACCGAACTTATTATCAAAACTACAAACAGTACACCCATTTTCATTTTCCTTCTACTTTTTTTTATTTGATTACATGTTATCATCTTTCTTTGATTTTGTCAAATTATATTTTATTATTCCTTTTTATCCTTATCATTCAAACTTTGGCGTAAATTTCGGAGTTTTTTTACCCGTCAAAACCTTGTAATTACTGCATTTGAGACTATTTCACAACTCTTGGCCCACAAAACAATAATATTTTGTTCTTTCTTGTTTTGTGGGTCAGAAGTTGTTAACTCTCTGAAAACCAGTTGTATCAAGCGTTTGCAGGTTTTTTTGGGATAAAATTTACGCCAGTTGTATTTGCTAAAATATAGCTATTTTTCTTTTAGGCCTTTTGGAATAATGATGTAAGTAGCTGATTTAAGCTTAAACTCTTCCATTAGTTTTTTGGTTGGTTTTACATACTCCAGGTTGTGGTTGCTTAACATCTGTGCAAAATATTTTTCTAATTCAGCCTCCTTTTTCTTTCTATCGGCTTTTAACCTGCCGGAAATTTTAGTTTTGGATATTATCTGATCTTTTGTTGCATAACCTTGTTCAGAGATTAGTTTTATCAGTGTAGCCTCGAGTCTATTAGCGATTGATTGATTCTTCTTGCTTAAAGTACGCTCATCAGGGTATACTTCATTTGCTACTTCTTGTCCAAAAGTAAGGATTAGGTAATCCTTATTCATCGTCTTGGATATTTTAAATCCATTCTTAATTAAGATTTTTGCTCGCTCTTCAGCTATTCTCAACCTATCATGAATGTTGTAGACTATATAAAAGTTTGAGAGGTTTGCTTCTTTTAAACCTTTTAATTTTGCCGTTTTTTCCATATATTTTCTTGCTTCAGCAACCAGATGTTCAGGCACTTCTTCTATTGGAACCTTTTTGATAAGGCCCAATGTACAGAAGAGGTTTATAAATCGTTTTGCTGTTTTATAATAAACATGGTTTTTAGAAAAAGTTTTTGTGAAATATTCATAGCTCATACTAAAAATACTTTCATTTTGATACGATTCCTTCTCTGATCTTATAAATCCGAGACCAAAAGAGTTAATATAATACAGATAATGGTATCTATCCTTTAAAAGCTTATAAAAATTTGGATATAGCACATCGTAGTCATATTTTTCAAAGTTTAATAAAGTTACAAGGTTCTGATGATATTTATTCAGCTGATCTTTAACCCAATCGCTCTGTTCGTACTTTATGCCAAAGAAAGAAGCAAGTTCCTTCAGCGATTCCGCAAAGCTTTTCTTTGTTAGCGTCTGGTAAATAGAAATTATGTCGTATATCCTGCCGCAGCCGAAACATTTGTAAAGGTAGTGCCCATTACGGCTGACAAAAACATTTGCGCTCGGGTTTTCGTCTGGATGAAAGCAGCATCTAAAAAGTTTCCCCGTATAGGAGGGGTCTATGTTTGATGCAACCAAAATGTTTTGCTTTTTGAGTAATTCCAGCAAGTCTACAAAATTATCTACTGTGACGTTAAGAGGTTCGACTTTTTTATTGAAATCGAACCGAATTACATCGTCTCCCGTATAAACGCTTGAACTGGCCGTTCTGGTTGAAAGAGAGGGAGAGGATGATATAGATGTCTTTAATGCATATATATCTTCCTCATCTGAAAGGTCCAGAGCAGCATAGAAATCATCAATCGTATAAACATTCTTACTGTTGCGTCTTACTATCCTGACAGGAATGGGTTCCTTTCCGAGTGCTTCGCCTTTCCGGTTGTGGGTGCCGGGCACACGGAGTAATTGCGTTATTTTTGCTGCGTATGGATCTCCATCCAGAGCCTCCTGGATGCAGGATAAGAGATACTTAATTCTTTCTTTTTCATATAGGGGAATAGCCATCCGCCAATATACGTGATATCCGTTCCCGCTGTTTACCACAAAGGTGGGAGAGAGGGGAAAGCTGTCGATCTTTTGTAGCAGCTCTTCTTTAGAAAAGGATTTTACTATGTTGCCGTCCTTATCTTTAATGTTAGGGTCCAGATCTGCATAAAGAAACGGATGGCAAAGCAAATCCGATTCCTTACCGGTTTCTGCATCTGCCTTTAATTCCGGACACCGAAAATATATATGATATCTTTTTTCTTCATCCATTTTTAAGGCATACTCAATTGCCTCATCAATGTTAGTAAAAAATTTCCATATAATATGGCCTTTTTCGCCATAGTCTTTGTACATGTCTATAAGAAAAATCTGAAGCTTGCTTTTCCTGCTATGAATTCCTTTGTACAGCGTTTCAAAAAATTCTTTTGTTTCTGATGACATATCGCACTCTCTCCTTTTGGCTTGTTAATTTGGACCGTCTTTTTAGGACGTTTATGGATGTAATAGGAACTTCTATGTATGTTCCAAGCCAAAAAGGTTTAATTTTCCCCTTGATTTGAGAGGCGATCTGTGCTAAAATGTTAATAGCCTGTAGGTTAAAAAGCGCAAAATGACCTCCCAAGCCTTTGGTTGCCCCGTTTTTCCAAAGGCTGGAAATCAAGGGTATTAACTTTCAATCCGAAACATTGCCGCCAACAATGTTTCGAATCCGGCGAAAAAAGTTCATAAAAGTTTTTACAAAAAAGACTATCCGCCAAATAGTCTTTTTTTGTTAACTTTTTTCGCCAAGAAGGAAGATAAATTTCCACACCGTCATGAAAATAATACCACAAAAAAAATCCATTGTAAAGAATAAAGTGAATAACAATAAATAAAATGAAAAAATGCCAGCAATGCCATTTTGCCGTAAAGCCAGCTTACCAGCATGCCAGTTTGCCAGCAAGCCAGCAAGCTGGCAAATTTTTATTTACTAAACTGCCTGTCTATTATTCGCTCAAAACATTCTAAAATATCTGTGCTTCTATCAATATCGGATTTATCAACATAATCCAGTAACTTATTAAAAAGGTTAATTGCAATATGCCATTTGTCTTGCTCAAAAATTTTCTTTCTGTATCCCAGTTTCTGTAATTTTATTGAAATATGTATTAAGGCTGTCTGATCTTCTTCTGGAACTCTTATTGTTACTTTATACTTGGGTTCAGCAGGAGAAGGAGTCTTTTTCTTTTTGTTATCTGTATTGGATAAACTTATTTTTCTTTTGCTTTTTAGGCTTATTTGATCACTCATTGTTCGAGCCTCCTGTTATATATAATTCCTGCCTTCGCAAAATTTCTTCGATCCCTTTTACCATGATCTCTTTTGTAATTATTGTTGTATTTTCATCAGCTGCGATATCTATTGCAGCTTCGCACACATTATTAATCAATCTGTGCATTCCTTTTGTAGCTTCATATATTTCTCTAATATAGTCCTTGAAGGGATTTTCCCTTTCGGTATAGCCAACAGTTCTAATCTTAAATTCTATATAATCCAAAATTTCGTGTTCTTTTAACGGTTCAAGATACTGCTTAACTTTTATTCTCGAATAGAGTTGTGGCATTTTCTTTACAGTATTCATCAGTTCTGTCTGCCCTACGAGGACAAGAGATAGTAGTTTCATATCGCTTTTGGCATTATAGTTGGACAATTGTCTTATCTTATCCAGGGTTTCCATGCTATATGTATGGCATTCATCCAGGATGATAACCAGCTGGTTTTCCTCCTCCTCGACTTTCTCCAATAGTTCTTCAAAATAGAGAGTGGCTTCGGTAATATTGGTAGGGCTTTTGTCGGTAATATTTCTGACTATCGAACACATAAGCGTTTCAAAGTTTTCGTATGAATTTGGCATATATACTACATAGTAACCCATTTCATCAAGCTCGGAATTTAATATTGCACTGGTATAGGACTTACCGACTCCTATCTCTCCATAAATCATAGTTATATCTGTGTTGGGTTCTTTAATACCTTCATGCATTCTTAAGAGAGTTTCGTTGTATTTTGGAGTTCTGTGAAAAAGTTTTTTATTCTTTATGCTGTTGACAAACGGATTTTCTTTGAATCCGAACAACAGCAAAGCTTTGGTCTGCAATTTAACACCTCCGTTCGTTCCCCTACCAGTTTAAACATCAACAGAGTCCGAATCATTTAAGATATCCCTGATTTCTTTAATCCTATATCTTTTTTCTTTGAGCTCGAATATTTTCTGAAGCCGCATTTCTTGCTCCTCATCAAATAAAAAATGGCCGCCGGGAGTTCTTCCGGTAGGGGAGAGGAGCCCCTCTTTTATGTAATACCTTATCTGGGAAGGAAGAATTCCATATTGTTGTGCTAAATCCGATACTCTCTTCAAAGCAATCCCTCCGTTCTTATTTGCTCTATTTGTTTCCATTATATCTTTTTCCACGGAGAAATAAAAGATGTAAAAAGAAATTATTTTGACTTTATGAACCTTAAAGTATTACTTAAAGCTTTATAAGAAAATAATGAACGATACAGAAAAATTTGACTTTATTCACTAAATATGATACCATTTAACTATCAAATAATGGTAAGAGGTGATTGTTTGGATATTTGTGTGGTTGACACAAGTGCACTGATTGCAGACACGGATCTGCTTTACAAACTTTTCTGGTGCAAAATAATAATCCACACCGTTGTTATAGAAGAACTGTCTAAATTATCCAGAAAACACAATATAACCGGAGCAAAGGCAAGAAAAGTGGAAAATGAATTATTTAAAATGAAGAACAGGGGGGATTTTTATCAAGGGATACGCTTGCGTTATAGTATAATCCAATTTGATGACAGAAAACCAAAGACAGACACCTATTTACGCTTCGGTTTTGATCCTAAAAGTAATGATAATATACTTCTTTGTGTCGCAAAAGAACTTCAGGATGAAACCAACCAAAAAGTTACTCTTCTTACCGGAGATAAATTTGTTTCCCTGAAAGCTGGGGGAGATATCAATATAGAGTATGTAGGTCCAACAGGCAAAAACAAAAAGAAGAAAAAAGGAAAAAACAAAGGATACTACAACAAAGGAAACGAGTTGGCTTTAAAAAAAGCCTGAACACAGAAATAACACAGATAAAACACAGAAAAGGAAGTGAGGGAAAGTGAGTTTAAAGAAAAAGATAAGTCCGGAAGAGCTGGCGAATATGATTAATCCGCCAAATAACATGTCTTTAAGCAAGATAGGAGCAATGTACAATGTATCGAGGCAAAGAGTTCATCAAGTATTACAGGAATATAAAAAACTAAAACCGGAGCTCTTTAAAAAACCAGAATATCCGTCGAAAGAAGAACTTGAAGACTTGTTGGATAAAAACATATCTATTAACGCTATAGCAAGACGTTTCAACATCACTCCAAACAAAGTAAGTAAGCTGATAAAAAAATACAATCTCAAAAAGGTTTATATCAAAGACAAGCTGACCAAAGAAAAGCTGTATTTTTATTTTGTTGTAGAAAGGAAAACCGATAGAGAAATTGCACGGATGTATAACTGTTCAAGGAATACGGTAATGAAGCTCCGTTATATGAACAGCATAAAAAAAGACATGAGAAAATCCTAAAAAGTTTTTTTAATATTCGTTTTTTAAAGCGAGGTGATGAAAATGCCGTATAAAAGCAAGTTTATTTTGCCGGTTGTAGCAGTGTTGCTACTTTTGCTTATTAATGGATGTGCTCCCATTGAAGACTATTTTGTTAAGGAACAACCGGATTATGCAAAGACATCCGTAAACGGACCTATGACGGAAGTGGAATATACAAACCAAATAGCAAGAATTATCATGCCTTTTATGAACGATGGGGAAACATTTTTAGCTCATCATTTGGAAATAGTCAAAGGAAAATTTCCGGTCAACCAGGAAATTGCACTGGTTGAGTCTTCATTGGACAGAGCGCAACAGGCGATTGAAAAGATAGACGGGCTTTACCAGCCATCTTCTTTTATTGAACATAAGGCTGAAACAATAACAAGATTAAACGAATATAAGGATGCGTTGATAAGATACAAAAATGCTTTGGAAAAAGGCGATAAAGATGGGATCAAGAAAGCGGCAGATTATTTGAAGTCTGTTTTGGCGTCTCTGAAAACCGCTTATATTCTGTATTAGGAACAGGTGGCTTTGAAAGGTTAGGAGGGAAAGTAATGTGAGTTTGTGTTCTAACTGCGTTTTGAAGTTGATAGATAAACTTGCTCCCAACGATATATATCTGCTGCACAAATTACAGGAAAAAATAACTGCCCAGCTTGGGGAGTCCAGATCGGAGTTATACAGTGAGCTTAAAGATGTTATGAGCATGTTTCAACTCCAGCAGGCAATAATGAGGATGGAGCTTTTAGGATTTATTGGAACACGGAAATACGGGAAAACCATGCATTACTATATAACAGACAGTGGACTACTTGTTTTGGATATATTAAGCAAAAAGTAAGAGGGGTGTTGACCAGATGGAAAATGTCGGATTGAATTTTGGGTTTATCGGAATAGGACAATGTGGAGGAAATATAGCAAATGAGTTCGGTAAGCTCGGGTATAAATCAATTGCTATAAATACTTCCAGTACGGATTTGATGAAACTTAACTATATCCAAAAAAACAACAGGCTTCTTATAAATACCGGGGTTCAAGGAGCGGGCAAAAATCCTGAAATTGGGAGAAGGGCTTTGGAAGAACACATTGAAAGTGTTATGCATCTTATAGGGCAGGTATTTGATGAAGAAATTGATATGATATTCGTCTGTGCGGGCCTGGGAGGAGGAACCGGTTCGGGAATTGCACCGCTTTTGACTCAAATTCTGGTAGAACAGGGCCTTGAAGTTGGGATGATAGTTACCATCCCTTCTAAAATGGAAAGCCCGAAAGTTCAGATAGTTGCCCTGAATGCATTTGAAGAAATATCTCAAATTGAAGGTATAGGAAGCCTGTTTATTGTGGATAATGCAAAATCCGTCCAGCTTCCAAGCCAAATGGGGTTTAAGACAAAATACAGCATAATAAATGAAAATATTGCTTTAAAATTGGACAAAATTAACCGTTTGGCCGTAGAAGCCGCCGATGTGGCCTTTGATGCAAGAGATCTTCACACCTTGATTGCGATGCGGGGATGTACTATAATAAGTTCTACGACTATTAGTGACATCAGTCAGTTGAAGGAGACTGAAGTTCTTGCCCAGGGCGTAAGAGAGGCACTTGAACGCTCTATTTATGCAGATACGAAATTTAGCAATTCAAGAGGTGCTGCGTTTTTGTTTGAGCTCCCGGAAGGAGGGGCACATTATGTTACCGAACAGGCGGTTATGAAAATGCAGCGGGAACTCGGAATGCCATTCGAACTGTTTACGGGAATATATGAACAAAAAAATAGAAAAAGGGATGTTGTTCTTCATGTTGTGGCAACTGGCTTACCCTTTCCGTTTAGACGGCTTGAAGAAATCCAAACAGAGCTAGAAGAAAAGGCGGAAGGATTTCAATCCCTGTTTGAACGGAACAGGACTCAAACTTTTAAAGGAAGTGGCCGAGATTTATTAAGTAGGTTTGTCACATCGCAGGTTACATCCAAAGAAAAACCTCAAGGCGAAAGTACCCTGGATAAATTGCTCAAAAAAAGAAAATAGAGTTAATAAGAGGGCATTTTTTTCTGCCCTCTTCCTCAAAAAAATAATATTCTGAATGACAAGAAAAGTATTGACAAAATTAATGAATTACTCTATAATTACACTAGAAACATTTTACAAATTAACGATAGGATGGAAAACTTATGAAGGGAGTGGTATTTGTAGAATAGCGGATAAAACACCTAAAAAGAAAAAACAAACATAGAGGCAAACTGTTCTTACTTCCAACCCCGCAAAACATCCCAGTTGTCTTGATCTATACATCAAATCACGAAGACGTGTACTGCGGAGAGTTGAGGTGCCATCACTTCTTGCCTGATATAGCAGTAACACAGAACAAAAAACAGTAAATCCTTTTTCTAGCAAAACTCGTTTTCTTTTCGTATAACGGGAAGAAGTCCAAAAAAGATCAATAAAGAAGGGCGGGTTTTTGTGTTAGTAAGGAACAGTATGAAAGCAAAAAATCAAGAAATCTCATTTATTGAAACAAAATTATATTTTCAACAACTTCTTGGAATAACAGATGCATATGATAAGGAATCATACGTAAAAACCAAACAAGGTATAACCCGGTTAGAAGACACCGACAAGATATGTGATGACGGACCGAGGGTTTTCTTTGATAAGGTCGGCCAGGCTGTATTTAATATAGTAGATGGGAAAAAGAAGGCATTAGCCTCAATACTCCTTGATAGGTGGATGCTTTTTGAGACAGGAGAAGAAAGCATTTATGTGTATCATGTTGCCTCCGAAAAAATGAATACCCTATATCAGATTCTCCTTGGCGGAAAAGAATGGGATGGAATATATGAGTTCTCCTTAAAAGGGAAAGAAGTAAAGGTAAAAATTGAAAGCAAAAATAACAGAAATATTTTAATTATAGAGAGTAACGATAACTACGATGCGGCCTTATTCGAAAACGAAAATGGAAAAAAATACTCCATAACAAAAATGGATTTTAAAAGTGATGAAGAGTTTAAGGAGACATTATTAAAAACAGGACTTATAAGTAAAGAAGATTTGGATATATATTTCAATCCGGATGAAATAATACGGCCTTATTTAAACAGAGTATTGCCAAGGGTGGAGTTCAGGTGATCAATTACTGAACTCCATAGGACTTGACAATCCTCTGTTCGAGGCCGTTAAAGTCAAAATGCATGATAATAAAATTATAGAGTAAAAACTAATTAGAGGCAATTGAAAATTTTTGAAAAATAGGGTATAATCAGAATGATACGGGATAATATGTAATAAGAAGGCAAATTAAGACGAATGGAGGATTGTCGTGTCCGATAAAGATAGGATAAAGAATCTATATTTGGAAGAATTACTGTATATAGATCCTGAAAAAGTAAAGTTCAAAAAAATTTTTGATGACAAGGTTGATATAGGAGAGGAATTTTTAAAACTAGGAAAACCTAGAACTTTTATACTGGGAGATGTTATTTTAGAAAGACTCGGAATAACAGAAAAAACATTAATTACTCTGGCCGAAAGCGGCGAGTTTGCCCTGGGAAGAATAGGTGGCCGCAAGGTTGTAGTAGCTGAAACATTCTTCGATTTTCTTGACAGATATCACTTTACCAAACGGGAAAAACCTGAAGATCCGGTTGCCATAGATCCGAAGGGGAGAATAAAAAAACATCTTACATACGTAAAAAAGAAGCACACATACGTTCCTAAATTGAGGCCGATAAAGGATTTCGTGGAAGACCTTGGTATAGAGGAGAGAACCTTCTTAAGGCACTGTGAGCTTGGAACTTTTATTCATTACCGGATAGGCTCCCTGTACAAAATGAGCGAAGAGGATTATACGGAATCCTTAATGAGAGCGGCTCTGACAGGAATGAAATCGAGAAGAGGCGGGGGAGCAAAGAAGGCCGGCAGGCCCAACGAAGTGCAGGAAAAAATAGAAAAAAGATTGAGAGAATTGCTTGAAAGGGAAGAATAAACTACATATATCTCTTCCTCCTTCTTCATCAAACAAGGTTGTACATAGCAGCCCTTTTAGGGCTGCTATCACCGTTTTTAAAGGGATTTTACATTTATTATTTATTATTACAAAATCCCTTTAAAACGCCGGGTATTTATAAAAAAGGAGGGGAATTAAAGTAATGCATAAAACGGGATCTTACAGTTGAAAGCAAACACTTAAAAAGTGTATAGAATAGATGGTTTTTAAAACAAAAAACAAAGCAGGAGGTGTTTTTGTGGCGAAAGAGAATTATGTTTTGCTGGTTGGAGAGCTTCAGGGTTCTCCGGTGATAGACAGAGAAAACTGCAACGCCAAGTATGTCATCAAGACATTGAGGCGAAACGATAAAATAGATTATCCGGTAATAAGCGTATATGACGCTCATCTGATAGATAAAGCAGAATCTTTTAAAGAAGGAGACTATATAATCGTAAAAGGTTTTTTGTCAACACAGGAAGTAACAAAAGGCGTTGTTTGTCCTCACTGCCAGGAAATAGTCAAATCGGAAGGCACTGTAACCGAAATTTATGCCATCGAAAACCAAAGCATCGGAAAAGGTTACAATTTGGAAAATATCAAGGAATTTTCCAATACCGTAATAGTATTAGGTTCGCTTTGCAGGGATGTAGAGTTTAGGTTGCTACCAAACACCGGTATTCCTTCCGCACAGTATCAGCTGGCCATTAACAGAAAATATCATGCCAAAAGGCAGCGTGACAATTTCACGGATTATCCCTGGGTAAATTCCTTCGGGAAACAGGCAGAACAAGATGCTTTAAGGCTTGAGACCGGAAGCCAGGTGTTGATTCACGGTGGTATTCAGACGAGAAACGTGCAAAAAACCATGGTTTGTGATAAATGCCAGAAAGAATTTAAAGCAGAAGATTTTGTGGCAGAAATAGTCCCATATTCGGTAGAGTATCTAAACAACTGCAAGTTTGATTAATATAACACGGCAGATGGAGATTTGATTTCAAAGAAGGAGTGTTTCTTAAATGAATGAAATTAGTTTAATTCCGGGCTGGATAACGCTGTTTTTGACGGTTGTATTATTCAAAGACGTGGTGGGGGTTGTTAGAGCAAAAGTGTATAGTGAAAGAACTATTAAAGCGGAAATTATAAGGCGAAATCTATATTTAAAAATATTTTTTACCATTGCTTTCGCAATCATATTTTATTTGTTGAAAGCTTAAAAGAAGACCGGCTCCCCACCTGCCTGGTCTTCTTTTTTTATTGAAAAGAAAGGGTGATAGCCGGTATGGTTATTTTAGGCATAGATCCTGCGTTGAATCGTGTGGGATATGGAATTCTATTTTCTGATAGTAAAAACGAAAATATCGTCGATTGTAAATACGGTGTTTACGATATATCTCCGAAGGATAGTACGGAAGATAAGCTGTATAAAAGTTTTAAAACAACCCAGTATTTAATTCAAAAATACAATGTAGATGAAGTTGTGATAGAGGAGGCTTTTCATAATCCCAGGAGAGCAAGAGGGGGAATGGTTGTAAGAGAAGTGATTGGAGCTATAAAAGTGGCAGTAAAACAGACCGGCAGGCCAATATACATGTACTCTCCCCAGACTGTGAAAAAGGTAGTTGCCGGTTCGGGCCTGGCTAAAAAGCATGATGTTGCATACGGAATAGCCAACATTCTGAATATACCAAAGTTTAAGATAGAAATGAAGTACAGAGGAGAGATAAAAAAGTTTTTCTATTCCCCAGAAGAGTTGGTTGACAGAGGGTTGGATCACATATCAGATGCATTATCTATATCGTATTGCAGGTTGAGGGAAGTTCAAAAAAACAATGGAAGGGTGGCAAGGGATGCTGTTTAGGAAAAAAGATTCGAAGGTAGAATTTACGACATATGAGGCAGACAGCCTTTATTATGATCAGTATATAGCTCCCCAGCAGGCACCGTCGAAAAAACGGTACAAAAAACGGGTAGAGGAAATTGAAGATTACTATTATCAAATAGACGATGTGAATGAAGCAATCAAAACGGTAGACAACAGAAACCGGTCAAATATATTTGTTAAAGTTATTGTAGTCCTGATAGCATATATTGCGTTTATAGTGATAGGAATTTTCTCTACCTCGTATACGACTAATGAAATAGGAGAGAAAGAACCACAGATTATCAATTTTTCGATCCTGAAAGAAAGGGAAAGCTTCTACAGATTGAGAGAACAATATCTGATTATAAGAAACATAATTTTTAGGATTAATGAAATAGACTTGCAGTTCCTTGAAAATAAGGAAGGAGAACTGTTTATGATATCCACCCAATACCAGGATATTTTGCCCGAAATAGACAGGGTATTGCCGATAGCAAGGGCAATTGTGGTGGACACGAAGTATAATAGCCTTAAAAAACAGGCTGAAAGTATATATGAAAGCATAGCAATATATCTGCAAAAAATGGGATCGTCATTAATTGAAAACAACAAAACTACCTATGAAGAAGCTTTAACCTGGAGAAAAAAATACTTCTACGACTTTGAGAGATTCAGGCTTAACCTGATTGAATTTTCAAAAATTGTAAAAATTGAAGACAAAAGTCTGGTAGATAATCTTCCCGAAATATTTTCCCTTGAGACGGAAATGGATAATTTTTCTATTGATATAGATAAAGAATAATAAAAAGTTGTCAAACGAGTTAATTAGGAAAGGGGCATGGATGAGATAATGTTTGGAAGAAGACTGAAACAGAGCAATGCAAAGCTAAACAATCTTGAATTAAAAGTTATGAGGTTGACCGATCAGGTAGAAAACTTTAAAAGAATTGCGTTCGGTTATCAGCAGGAATATGAAAGACTGGTAAAGGAAATTAGAGCCCTTTCTTACATTATATTAAACGAAGAATATGTAAACAGTCAGCTTGGTGGCGACAGAAGCATTCAGCAGATGGATATTTACCAGCTGATTAAATATATGGAGGTAAAATACCGACAAAAACATTCAGAGGCGAGAAAGCTTCTCTCGGAACTGGTGGACAAACTCGATCAAAAAGAACAGGAAGTAGAAAGCCTGAAGATTCAACTGTCCAGACTTTTAACCCGGGAGCAGCATTTAAAGGAATATGATAGTGAAGAAGTTGTTAATCAAGAAAAAGGAGAAGAAGAAACTGCAAAAACTACAGAAAGATCTCCACATCCGTTGGCAAAATCCGGTGGAAATATCGTAAAGGTTACAGTTATTGAAAACAAAAATATTAAACCGCCTGAACCGGAAAATGTCGAACAAAAAGAAAGCGATGAATCGCAGAAAAAACAGAATAAAAGGAAAAATGATCAACCGGCTAAAGAACGAAATAATATATCACAGCATTCAGATACTAATGCAACGGAACCGATCGTTTCCGCTAAACAAGAAATCGATACGGATGAAAAGATGGAAGAATCCGCCCAGTCTTATGATGATACGCAGAAAGAAAAGAGGAATATAGAAGTTATTTCAAATATCAAAAAACAAATCGAGGAAAAAACCAGCAAGTTAAGTGACGAAGTTATGGCACATGTGGTAAACCTAAATGATTATATAGCAGAAATGACCGATGTGATGTGGGACATTATGATGGCTATAGGAAGGGATGGGTTTTCGGAGGCAAAGGATATTAAGAAGGTTATAGTAAGTAAAGGAATTACGGAATCCGCATTTAACACTGCTTTATCCCAGCTGCGCAAAATGAACATTGTTGATCAGGAAAGAATCAATACTGGATGGAGATGGTTTCACGCATATGAGCTTTCAGAAATTGGCAGAAGAATTTATCTTGAAAAATTTAAAAAAGAGCCTGTAGAATGTGAGAAGCAGATATTGAAGAAGGAGCATACCACAGCTTTACACGGCTATTGTATCAAAGATGCTTCGCTGATTTTAAAGGTCATCTTCGAGTATGACGAAGTTTCAACAGACAGACAGAAAAACAGTATAAAACTTTACACAGGAAAGATTTATATCCCCGATATAATAGCCAAGAAAAAACAGGGATCTGTGGTGGATTATTTTGAAGTTGAACTGGGAAATCATACCCAGAACGACTTCAACAAAAAATGCGATAAGATGCTGATGGTAACAAGGGATTTACGCTTTATCGTTCCGGATGCCGAAATAATGAACAAAATTTTGGCACGTCAGATCGGACAGTGGGTTTTGGAGAAAGGCGGAAAGGAAAAATTAAAGGGAACCACCATATATCTAACAACTCTGAAGAAACTCAACGAGGGAATATGGGAAAACAGATATCCGTTCTAAACAAAATTTTTTGACAAGGTGGTGGCTTATATGCTTGAATGGGTTAGAGAGTTCTTCCACACCTTTTGGATTTACCACGCAAATGCGTTTTATGCGATTGTATATTTCCTGAAAAACAATTTCTTTTTTATTTTCGTCCTGATTGCTATAGGCTACATGGTGTACGAAGAACTTAAGACCGATAATTACAACTACGTAAATGATGAACGGCGCATTGTATAATGCCTTCTCACAGGGGGTGAAAACATGGATCAGCAGCAATACAGGGGAGACAGTTCCGTAAAGCCGGATCTGGTCTATACTCATACGATCAGCGTATACCAGCTAATATCGAACTTAAAAATAATTCTTTTCTATGTGGTAGAATTGGTTTTCTGGCTGGTCGTTGCAAGGTTGTATCTTAATTTCGGAAGTAAATGGATTGTACCCTCGGTATCCGCCATGTGGATAATGGGGGCGGTAACAACTTATTTTATAAAAGAAGAACGTGAAGGAACAATAAGGGAAACAAAATGGACTATACTCGGGTTTTTAGGATTTCTATTTATGTACCGGATTGTTATTCAGCTGGTGGCCCCAATTTCAAGTGAACAGATGGGGGCGGCACTGAATATAACCATTCCTGCTGTCAGCGGGATGGCCGCTTCCGGGCTGTTACAAAACATCCTGCTGATTGTCAGCGTCATGACTCCCATAGGATTTCTGATATGGTGTGCACAGAAATTCAAGAATTATCATGCAAGGGAAAACAAGCGGGATGCATTTAAGAGAATTAAGGGTATAAGGGAAAACACTCCACGGTTTTAAGGTTGGGTTTATATATGCCTCCCGTATCAAATAAAAAACTTCAAAAGGAGGGGGTGTGAGGCGAATGGGATTGGCGGAAATTCTGGATAGGAGAAGAAGAAATCTCTTTATCGATGACGATATCAGGGTTTTGCGTAGCTTTGTTGAATACGAGCCGGATAATGAAACCTTGAAGTATATAATATATGAGATGGAAGTTCTTGACAGGGATGGGGAATTAAGGCGGTTCTTCAAAGCTATAAAGCTTATGAGAATTATCCGTCTCCCAAAAGGTGCAAAAGAATCCCTATCCTTTATGGATATGCACACGCAAGTCCTGTCCGGAGTTTGGGAACAGCAGATAAACCTGATAACCATCATTGCTAACATGATAAAGCCCGTTCCTTTAGGGTTAATGTTTTTGTATGGTATCCAGGGCGTTGCGGAAGATCTTTATACCGCCAGGCGGATAGCTGATAACGACTATTCTGCTCTTGTAGGATTGCTTCAGGGAACATACAGAACTCTTGAATTCAGACCTCTTAACTATGAAGAGGTAGAATGGATTCGGGAAAAAATGTACAGTATGAGTCATTTAACGGTATTAAGAGGCCTGCCAAAACCGAGGTCCGGCGGAGCAGATGCCGGTAACAAAGGTATAGGCGGAGCAAACTTAAATCCCGAATCTCAAGAAACGACAGAAGAGTTCATTGCGGGTATGAGCGACAGAGAATATGTAGTGCAAATTCTGTCCACTCCTGTAAGCAAAAATGCGTTGGAAAGCTGGTTGACTAAAACTGCAAAGGAAATGACTAAATGGTATGGACAGCTGCAAGGTCAAAAAGCCATGAATTTTGGAATTAGCTTACCAATGGTGTACATGGCAAACCTTGGAGCATCATCCGGCTGGTCGCACAGCTATTCCGATGCGGAGAACGTGGGAGCTGCCGAAACTCATACCGAAGGCACTTCCTTTACGGAGAGTGTTTCAACATCGGAATCGGTATCAACAACAAGCAGTGTAAGCAGATCTACGGGAATCTCTCAAAATGCTTCGATCAACCACACCGATAGTGAAAGTGCTTCTACAACGGTCGGACATTCGGAAGGAACCAATTATTCTTACAGCGAGGGAGAAAACGTAAGTATTTCTCACTCGAAGGGTGTAAGTGAAAGTTATGGAACGGCGGAAACCCACGGAACAAACAGCAGTTACAGCGAATCGGAAAGCGCATCGGCTTCTCATTCCGTTTCCAATAGCCAAACACAGGGAGTATCGGAAAGCCGTGGCTATTCAAGAAGCGACGGTTACGGGGCTAACTGGGCACAAACCAGAGGGGTAAATTACAGCAAAAGTTCCGGTTACACTATATCGGCTTTCGGAGTTTACAGTGCGGGTCCGTCCGAATCAGCCGGTGAATCTAGCGGAACAAGCCAGGGCGGATCAACCAGCCATTCTGTTTCAGAGTCCAGTGGCCGCAGCGTATCCAACAGCACAAGCCTGACCGAAAGCTTTGGAAATTCCGTCAGCGAATCCGTGTCAAGATCGCATGGGATTTCGGACAGTATAAGCATTAATGAGTCGATGGGAACAAACGAAAGCTGGAGCGATTCCCAAGGAGCTTCCAGAGGAGAATCCTGGGGAGCCAATACAAGCGACAGCGTGTCCCATTCAAGAAGCTCCAGTGCGTCTGACGGATGGTCGAAGGGTGTAAGTTCCAGCGAAGGAGTAAGTGTGTCGCAGTCCCAGAGCAGATCGTATGGAGTAAGCCGGGGTTACAGCAAAGGGACAAACGTAAGTGATTCGGTAACCAACAGCTGGGGTAGAAGCCAGGGGGTTACAAGCGGTTTTTCCGGTTCACTCTCTCAAGCGACATCTGCTTCTATGGGCGTAGGTCCTTCGTTGAGTTATTCCAAGTCCTTCCAATGGTTCGATCAGGAAGTAAAGAATATATTAACGCTACTGGAATTCCAAAACAGCAGGTTAATGCGAGCTTTAAACGGAAATGGAGCGTTTTATACGGATGTTTATATAGCAACGCCGGATGAAACAACAAAAGCAAGGGCCCAGGCTCTTGCAAAATCGGCATGGTATGATGAAAACGCTTTGATTTGTCCTCTGCAGGTTCTGAATTTGGATCCGGATGAACAAAGCCATCTTCTTTATCACTTTAACGCTTTCAGTCCGGATACAACTATAGAGGGCGTTATAGGGGATATGCAGGGCTATAAATATACCACAATACTGTTGCCTGACGAGTATGCTGCCTATACTCACCTGCCTCGTATCTCGGAAGGCGGAGTCTTTGCAGACGTGTCCGATATACCGAAGTTCGCCGTTCCGTCCATGAAGCAGGGTGAGATATATATGGGCAAGATATTGTCAGGCGAGAGATGGAATCAAACAATGGGTTATGAGACTCCTTACGAGTACAGAATACACTCCGATGAGATTATGCACGGCTTCTTTACCGGAGAGTCACGATCCGGGAAAACCGTTGCTGCTACAAGGTTTATTGCAGAACTGGCTAATAAAGTTAGAAGAAAGAATGGAAAAAAAATGAGAATTGTGTGTATGGATTTTAAACAAGACTGGAGGGTACTTGCAAAATTTGTTGAACCTGAAAGATTCCATTTCTACAGCCTTGGAAATCCGGAGTTCTTGCCTATTAATTTGAATATATGTAAAATACCCAAGAATGTATATCCACAGCAATGGGTTGACGGAATTATAGAAATTTACTGCAGGGCATACGGCCTGGGAGAAAGGGGTAAATCCGTTCTGTCAGAAACTCTATTTGAGCTATACGAAGAAGCCGGGGTATTTGTGCCCAACTGGAGAGAGGTTGCTCCTGAAAGAAGTAAACAGGTAACCCTTCCGAAAGTTTATGAGAGAATGAAACAGATAAAGATAGATTTGGAAGATCCCAGAAAATCAGGGAGAGGTAAGGTAGGAAACGATGTAAGGGATGCATATTCAAGAGTGCTTGACAGGCTTCAGGTGTTTGGTCGTCCTTTCTCCATTGAAGCACAGCTGTTTGGCCGTGAGGACGGCATGGGTGTAGACGATCTGATTGGAGAAGACGATGTGGTTGTATTGGAAGCTTACGGACTGGAATCTACGTTTAAGAGTTTTATCTTCGGCGTTATAACATCAGGGTTCTTTAAGTATGCACAAGCTCACGAAGGCGGATTCAACGCTCCAGACCAGTACGAAACGGTGTTGGTAATTGAAGAGGC